>Ga0115008_10001409_pt1 | contig 19359 bp, 13 predicted proteins | sample FraStrMetagenome_FD_87164 | JGI IMG/M metagenome (GOLD analysis project Ga0115008, IMG submission 87164) | Marine eukaryotic phytoplankton communities from Arctic Ocean - Fram Strait ARC3M Metagenome | ecosystem: Environmental > Aquatic > Marine > Oceanic | place: Fram Strait | collected...
CTATTCAATGGTATGATGCATCCATTGGTGGAAATTTATTAGATGCAACAACAGCTCTTGCAGACGGACAAGTAGTCTATGCTTCACAAACGATCAATGGTTGTGAAAGTACAGATCGATTAGAGGTTAGAGTTTCTATACAAGATATCAATATCACAGCTTCAGCAACAGAAGTGTGTGCTGGGGAGAGTGTGGATTTAACAGCGACTTCAGCACTAGCAGCTGGTTCAACTGCGTGCACATCAGCAGATCTTACAGCTAACTTACAAAATGGTCTTGTTGGCTATTGGCCATTCTGTGGAAATGCTAATGATGAAAGTGATAATGGAAACAATGGAACCGTGAATGGCGCAACCCTCACTATAGACCGTTTTGGAAATCCAGATAGTGCATATAGTTTTGATGGTATCAGTAGTGATTTGCTTAATTCAAATCAGTTCATTTCTCTTGGAAATGATTATACAATATCAATGTGGTTCAATTCTTCCAATGTAAATCAGGGTAATCAGGGGTTATTTAATACTATTGGACATACAGGCATTGGCTTAATTTTTAATCATAATTATAACTCAAATGCAATCAATCTGTTCATTGGAGACGGTTTAAATTTCTGGGATATAAATGGTACAGGAGGAATTAAAAGTGATTACAACAGCAATCAGTGGTATCATATTGTACTTATTAAGAATGGAATAAATTACAAGTTATATGTTGATAATGTCTTAGATATCAATATTAATGTAGGTAGCTCAGTTAATTATACAAATTTAGTTGGATTTAGAATTGGACAAATTGGAGGAAACAATGAATTGTTTAATGGTAGTTTAGATGATGTTGCCATATGGGATAGTGTTCTTATAGTTTCAGAAGTCCAACAATTAGCTAATTCTTCAACTTACGCTTGGTCTACAGGCGACACTTCTGAAACCATCTCAGTCACTCCAACAGAAACCACAGATTATTGGGTAGATGTTACCACTAATGGGGTTACATGTAGAGAGTATATTACAATAAATGTAAATGATTTACCCGACGCTCCAACAGGTGAGGCCGAAAATTATTTTATTTATTGCGTTACTTTTTCTCCCACCCTAGAGAACGTTATTTCTACTTTGACGGGAGATAATATACAATTCTACGGTTCTGAAGATGGAGGAGATTTGCTTGATGTTTCATCACTAATATACGACGGTCAAATAGTTTATGCTTCTCAATCGGTTGGTTTGTGTGAGAGCTCAGAACGATTCGAAGTAATACTTAATTTGTATGTGCTCGATAATCCATTTACAGATGCCCCAAACAACACTGTTTCATTTTGTAATCTTGAAAATCTTACAATTTTAAACTTAGCCTCAGCTCAAACGGCTACAAGTAGGCTTTGGTACGAAACAGAGTTTAGTACGACACCAATTCCAGAAACAACATTACTTGTCGATGGCGCTACCTATTATGTGACAAATTATGATCCAATTTCTGGATGTGAATCTGATCGTTTAGCAATGTCTGTTTTATTAAATACTCCAGCCGCTCCTACTGGTGATTCAGTTCAATCGTTTTGTGATGTTTCAACTATTGCCGACTTAACGGTTACCGGTGACACTATCCAATGGTACGATTCTGCCACAGGAGGTATTCTTTTAGACGACACAACAGTTCTTATAGATGGCCAATTAGTGTACGCTTCACAGACTGAAAATGATTGTGAGAGTCTAGATAGGCTAGGGGTTAGTGTTGTAATAGATATTATTACGGATCCAATTTTAATAACGACTGAGTTAGATTTTTGTCTTGCTCGTGAAGCTACGTTAGCAGATTTAGAAATAGACGCACAAGGTTTTGAGCTGGAATGGTATGATAGTTACACAGGTGGTACTTTATTAGGATTAGATACTATTTTAGAGGATGCAATATCTTACTACGCGACGCTTTATGATGTTGTATCAGGCTGTGAGAGTTTGATGCGCTTAGAGGTTATTCCAACAGTTATTCCATGTGAAGTAATTATTTACAACGCCATCTCAATAAACGACAACGGATTGAATGATTATATGGTGATCGAAAATGCAGAATACTTTCCATTTAATACTCTAGAAATATTTAATAGAGATGGTTACTTAGTTTATAATCAAAGGAAATACGGAGTTGGTGATAACCTATTTAGAGGGATGGCTAACGTGGGTGGTATTTATAGCCAAGGCAGTAATTTACCGACAGGATCCTACCTATATGTATTTACTTATTATAATCCTTACGAACAACAGGAGTTTGTCAAAAAAGGATTTCTAACTATTAACAATAACTAAGATGAAAAAGTTTATATACAGTGTCCTATTTATTGGTTTATCTTCAGTGAGTATTCAAGGACAGTCAGGGATAAAGTTAACAGATTACTATAATAATCCAATACAGTATAACCCTGCATATGTAGGGGTTTCGGAGGGTTTGTTTGCCAAAGTGACTCATTCGACACAATGGCTTGGTTTTGATGATGCGCCAACGACTCAGACATTAGATCTTCAGAGACGGTTTAATAATGAGAAATATGCAGCAGGAATTTCGGTTTTAAATGACGATTTTGGAGCCGTTAATAATTTCAATGTTGAAGGTAATTTTGCCTTGCACCTAAATGCAACAGACGACATTAAGTTTGTTTTAGGCCTTAAAGCAGGTTTGAATGTATTTTCAATTGATTATAACCGTTTGAACATATACAACCCAGAAGAGTTTGTATACTCAAATGGAAATTTATCAGAAACAAAGCCATTGATTGGCGCTGGTTTTTATGTGTATTCTGATAATTGGTTTGTATCTATGTCAACGCCGAATTTGTTAGAGCATCGATTAGAGGGTGAAAACGCAAGAGAGTTTTATAATAAGATACCTCACATGTATTTTAGTGCTGGATACGATTACCGGATGAATTCTGTTTTACTAGTTAAGTCTCAGTTAACAACTCAGGTAGTCAAAGGGGCCCCTTTAGCTTACTTATTTAGCTCTAGGGTTATCTATAATAATAAAATAGGATTAGGGGCTCATTTCCAGCCTAATTCTTTGGTAGGTTTCATGCTTAGTTACCAAATAAAAGATGGCTTTATGGTAAATTACGGCAACGATACAGCACTTTCAACACTTTCCAAATATTCTAACGGAAACCATAGCTTTGGAGTGTCGTATCAGTTTGGAAGACCAAAAAAATGCAACTGCGATGATGATGTAGAAATAAAAGACAGAGTTTATATGATTAGATAACAACTAATCAATCATGTTTAAATAAGACTCGGTCCTTATACGCGTATTAATTCTGATATCTTCCCAAAACAAATTTACATCTGCTTTGTGGTAATCTTTGATAGTAGAGATCAGTATTTTTTTAAACAAACCCACTTTTGGAGTTTTAATAAGTAATTTATCATCAATACTCTCAATTTTAACGGTCTGAGGAAATACTTTATTATTTAAATAAAGAAACCCTTTATGGTCTGAATATTGGGTGGTTTTTTGTTGGTCCCATGTAATAGGGTTGGAGCAGGCCGCCCCCTTAATCCATTCCTTACTTATCGTGTAGATGGCTTTTCGTTCCTTAGATTCTGACATTAAACGGTAGGAGTTCCATGTAACAAACCCACCAGTTTCAGATTCGTTTGTCATGTGTTTGATATTTTTAAACTCATCTTCCATGATTTTTGTTCCAATCAAATAAGCCGCAATTAATTTTTTTTGTAACGGTTTACCGTCAAAAAATTCTTTTAATAAGCGTTTAGCATGACCAGCGCCTTGGCTGTGTCCAGCAATTATAATAGGCCGGTCATTATTAAACTTTTCCAAAAACATTAAAAATGCTTGTCTTAAGTCTTCATAAGCCAACTCATAGGCCTTTTCGCCTCCATCTTTCCAGAACTCAGGTTTAAAAATTCGTAGATGGGCTTGTCTGTAATAGGGAGCGTATAAGTTTCCAACCGAATACCATGCTGAAGATTGGTATTGAACTGAAGACTCTAATACGAGGTTTCTAGTATTTGTATTATATATATCTGCATTCCATGAGGATTCCTCTTTATTTGAATGCAGCGTTGGATAAATAAAAAAGACATCTACAGCTAGCTTCGGATCTTCGCTTTCAAAACTCGCCAACACATCTAACTTGTTGTTTGGGTGCACGGCCCAAGAATTTAAGGATGTATAGTCTGGCGCTTCAGGTGACTTAATAGCCTCGAAAGATTGACTCTTATAAACAATTGGAGTGTTAGACTCATATAACAACCCACAAGAATATAGGTTTAGTAAAATAATCAGCGTTAAAATATATTTCATATGCAAAGGTCGGAAATATCTTAATATATTTTCAATTCTCATAAATTATTTTTCATCCAATAACATGTTGCTGTACTCTTTTAAATTAATTTAATAAAGTTATATCCATAAATTAGCTCAATTAATTATATTTTTACTTAGATATTTAAAATTATATTTTATGCGCTATCTATATTTAATTGGTATTATTTTTTCTTTTTCCATACATGCACAAGTTGACCATTGGGAAAGTGTCGTTTTGCCAGGGGACCAATGGAATTATCTTGTACCCACCTCACAGCCTAGTTCAAGTTGGAATCAATTAGATTTTAATTCGTCGAGTTGGAATACAGGGAATTCAGGGTTTGGATATGGTGACAGTGATGATGAAACAAATATCTCAAACACCATGTCTGTTTACATTCGAAAAACTTTTACGATAATCAACGCTTCTGATATTGATGCGATTATACTAGATTTAGATTATGACGATGGCTTTGTAGCATATTTAAATGGACAAGAGATTGCACGAAATCTTATTTCAGGATCCGTTCCTGCCTTTGATCAGGCAAGTGATGGGTGGCATGAAGCTTTACTGCCTCAAGGCTATGCCCCAGAGCGCTTTGGGGTTGATTCAGCACTTCTTAGCACAGGGTTAAATGTATTAGCGGTCCAAGTACACAATCAATCATTTGATTCTTCTGATTTATCCGCACTTCCTGTTTTATCATTGGGAATAAATAACTCGAACACAAATTACCAAACACCACCATCTTGGTTTGTCATTCCGTATACGCCAGTAGAGGTTGATTTTGAATCGTCTAATTTACCAATCGTTCTTATTGAAACAGCTCAAGGTCAAGAAATTCCTAATGATCCGAAGATTGATGCGACCATGAAAATAATTTATAGAGATAATGGCCAGCGTAACTTCCTTACAGATGTCAACGACCCTACAGCTCTAAGTTATGATGGCGCTATTAAAATTGAATACCGTGGATCGTCTTCAAGTCTGTTAGATAAAAAGCAATATGCCTTCACGCCCTATGATGATTTAGGAGATAAAATAAATGTACCGTTTCTTGATATGCCAACGGAAAACGATTGGATTTTGAGCGGCTTAGCCTATGATCCTTCTTTTATGAGAGATTTTTTAAGTTATAAGCTTGCAAATTTAACAGGTAATTATGCCTCCAGAGGCCGGTATTGTGAGGTGGTATTAAATGGAGACTTCCGTGGAATATATGTATTGCAAGAAAAGTTAAAAGCAGACGACAGCCGTATTGATATTAAAAAAATTAAAGAAGACGATTTAACAATGCCTAAACTCACAGGAGGTTATATTACTAAAGCTGATAAATCTGAAGGAGCAGATACCCCAGCATGGTATATGGATTCTTATGGATGGGGAGATGTAAAGTATATACATGAGCACCCCAAGCCAACGACTGTTATGTATGAGCAAAATGAGTATATAAAAAATGAATTTGAGTTGCTTGAGGCCTATGCTTTACAAAGCAACAGCTCTATAACCGAAGGCTATCCATCGGTGATCGACATCCCTTCATTTATAGACTTTATGATACTCAACGAACTAGCATCCAATGCAGACTCGTATCAGTTTAGTACGTTTTTTCATAAAGATCGTAATGGAAAACTTAGGGCAGGACCAATTTGGGATTTTAATTTAATCCTGGGAAATGATTTATTTGAAATGGGTTTTGACAGAAGTCAAACGGATATTTGGCAATTTTTAAATGGAAACATGGGGTCAACATTTTGGACAGACCTATTTGAGGACCCCGTATTTAATTGCTACTTAACCAAGCGTTGGCAAGAACTGACCGCACCAGGAATGCCTTTAAATTTAACTGAAATTTTTAACCTTATTGATGCAACCCAAACACTTATTTCAGAGGCGGCTGCGCGTCAAGAAACAGTTTCAGGAACCACTGGGGACTTTGACCAAAATATAATTGAAATGAAAGCTTTTATTACTGAGCGTATCCAATGGATTTCAAACGAATTAACAATTACAAGTTTGTGTGATAATATCACAACGCCACCTTTAGTCATTTCAAAAATTAACTATAACCCTTTGGTGGATGTAAGTTTGAATTCAAGTGACTTTGAATTTATGGAATTAACAAACAACAGTTCATCTCCGATTGATTTGACTGGTATTTACTTTGGTGGGTTAGGGCTTACCTATCAATTCCCAGAAGGTGCATCTCTTCCTGCCCAGAGTGTACTCTACTTATCAAACGATAGTGAGTCTTTTAATCAACGCTATGGTTTTGAGCCTTTTGATGAATTTTCAAGAAGCCTGTCCAACGATGGAGAAGATTTAATTTTAAGAGATGCATATGGAAATAGTATTGACGAGGTGACCTATAACGATGCATTGCCATGGCCAGAAGAGGCCGACGGTGAAGGCTCTTTCCTTAAACTTGTTGGCTTGGATTTGGACAATAGTTTGGCCAGCAGTTGGATAGCGCGTCCAGATACATCAGAAAACTTATCTACTGGAAGTCGTACATTTGATTCTTTTGTTAGTCTTTATCCCAATCCCGTTTCAGACATATTGAACATTAAAACGAGCTCGGGCACTATTTCAAGTGTTAAACTCTACAGTATAAATGGAAAACTTTTCAGAACCTATTCTTTTGAAAACAGACAGGTTGAACTGGATTTAACCGCTTTTGAAAATGGGTTTTATTTATTACAAATTCAAACAGACAGCGAGTTGTTGTTTAAGAAAATCATTAAAAACTAATGATCGGTTTACCGCTTTATTTCATGTGATACCTAATTCCTAAAAACCCATTAATTCCTTGGTTGGAGTAGTACACATAACTGGGGTCAAATGACAGTGCGTTAGGGTTGTTAGGAGTGGCTATCACTTGGCCATTGGCTCCAAATTCAACACCAGAATCGAAGGGGTCAAAAGCCCGCGCTATGCTGTTAGAGGCAGGTTTGAAATTTAAAATATTTTTAATGCCAGCATATACTTCAATCGTTTTAATAGCGTAAGTTGCCTGTAGGTTAACGATGTTGATAACAGGACTGTAAGGAGCTCTGGTATCTAAGTCGCCAAGGAGCGGAAGTTTCATGGGACCAATGGCTGTGCCAGAAAGGTCAATTGTGATTTTAGGATTGTAAAGGGTGTAACTTAGTTGGTAATTTCCTGAAAATTTTTCTGTAAGAAATGGGTATTCAGTTTGGTTCTTATTAATAATTTTTGAGTCAATAAATGTAGCACCCACATTTATTTTTAGCCCATTTGCAAACACCCCATTTATAGTAATTGTTGCTCCTTGAGTAATTGCTTTTCCATCTAGGTTACCATAAATAATTTGGTTTGGATTGGTTTCGTAATCTGGAAGAATTCTATTGGAAAAAGCGGTATTAAATACACTAAAGTCTAAGTCCAAAATAGCGCCATATTTGGTGTATAGTTTTTTATTCCAATTAATAGTTGTGTTCCATGATTTTTCGGGCAGAATCGTTTCTGTAAAAATAACATCTCTTGCTCCAGTAAGTGCTGCATGATCTTCTGTAAATACATTAACCACCCGATAGCCAGTTCCAAAGCCAAGGCGTAGAATGGAGCTTTCATCTTTACTGGCCCATTTAAAGTTGAGTCTTGGCGTCCAAATGTCTCCGTAAATGGAATTCTTATCATAGCGGATTCCAGACAGTAATGTTTTAGATTCACTCAACGTCCATTGATCCTGAATAAAGAGTCCTGGCAGGGCTGTTTTATCTTTTTCGACAGTGGCAGGGGTATTGTCATCATAGATTGTGTACCGATACGTTGCTCCTAATATGACATCGTGATTGTTTACTTTTTTTGAAAAGACGCCTTGTACAAATCCGATGGTTTGAATGGCATTATAAGAAGTAGTCCCGTAGACCGAATTTTGGTCATGGTTGTTTAGACTGTATTGTAAAAATAAATTTTCAGAGTGATCATATCTTCCAAATATTTCAACTCTACTAGTGTAAATACTTTCGCCATACACCTCGTTACCCCCTCTGAAATCTGAACTCCAATTCATTTCACCGCCCCATCGGTCCTCATAAAAATAACGAAATGCCAAACTTGTTTTTTTTGTATTAATTTTATTAAAAATGGAAATTCTATGTTGCAGTGTTAAATCCGTAAACCCATCTTCATTAGCATCAATCGGATTGGAGTAATTAAAATAATTTATTCCAATTAAGCCTTGGCTATTTTTTAGGGTGTATTTAGCACCAAGGTCAATATTTAACTCCCCCCATGAGCTAATAAAAGTATCGAGATTAAACGGGTGTACTGTTTCGGGACTTTTAGTGATTAAATTAATAACTCCTCCAATCGCTTCAGAGCCATAGAGGGTAGAAGCAGGTCCTTTTATCACTTCTACTTGTTTTATGAGTGATTGTGGGATTCCCGATAGACCATACACAGTTGATAAACCACTCACCAAAGGAAGGCCGTCAATCAACACCATCGTATTGGCCCCCTCTTGTCCGTTTATGTGAATATCTCCTGTATTACATATGTTGCAGTTTAATTGTGGACGAACGCCATTAATACCTTCAATAGCCTCAAAGAAACTTGCTTTTGGAGTTGCTTTAAAAAAATCAGCTGTGTATAGCTCAATAGGAACTGCACTTTTAAGTTTAGAGACTTGCCTTAGCGTTCCAGAAATTACAATCTCCTCCAAGCTATCATTTTCCAAAACGATCAAACCCCTATTAATGGAGTCTCCCGTTGATTCTAACGTTATTATTGTTGAAGTATATCCGACATATGAAATGAAGAGCTTGTTTTCGCCTTTTTTAGATTCTATTGAAAACGCGCCCATTTCATTCGCAATCACACTTTTGGAATTGGAGCTATTATAAATCGTTGCTCCAAAAAGTAGATTGTTATCGGAGTCTTTAATGACCCCCGTTATGGATTGCGCTAAAGTTAATTTCATCACAAGTATAATAATGATTAAATTAAAAGGTTTTTTTATGCTCAATTTTGTAATTTTGGGTAGTTTAATTAAAAAAGTTCACCACCGCAAAACTAATAAAAATAGTTCACTACTGCAAAACTAATGAGGAATACTAAAGAAAAAGAACATTATTTAAAGGAAATATATAGATTAGAATCGGCTAATAAAGAGGTGTCCGTTTCTAGTCTATCTAAAGTGTTATGTGTTTCAAAATCTTCGGTTTCTAATATGGTGAAAAAATTGGTAGCTATGCATTTATTAAACTCAGCACCCTATAAGGCTATAGAATTCACTCCAGAGGGTAGAGAACAGGCGCGAACCATTGTTGCTAAGCACCGTTTAATTGAGCTTTTTTTAGTTGAAGTCATGGGGTTTGAGCCTGAAAATGTTCATGATATTGCGGAGGAAATAGAACATATTCAAAGCCCCGCTTTTTTTAGGAAAGTACAAAACATGTTAGACAAACGAGATACGGATCCGCACGGGAGTCCCATTCCGGATGTAGATTTTTAGAGTGCTCTAGTAATTTACTGTGATATTACATTATAATTTAACCCTAGTTAATCTAATTTCAATGGCTGTTTTTGCAGTTCTACAACCACTTCATTTTTACGATTAAAAACCTCATAAGGGGCGTTGTAACCTAAAAAGTAAAAATTGTTTGTATGACTGATCCCCTGTTTAGCTAAGGCTGTTATCAATTTTTGTTTGTATTTTTCAATTTTTTTATCGTTGGCCCATCCCTTAAACTGTAGAGCTGCAACTGTTTTTGCCGGTTCGTTTTTAAATTTTATTTGGGACTGGTTAGGTTTAGGCAATGTTTCTATATCAAATTTCTTTGGAACCATGAATAACATCGTCATAGAGTCTTCTAATGTCATGGCAACAGGAGACGTCATTGCAATTTTCTCATTTCGTTTATTATTTCCAAAAATATACCCGGCCAAAATAGAGAACCCTTCACTTGAAGCTTTTTTGTACGTGTTGCTAGAAAGTTGGACAGAACTGAATAAGGTTACTTCATAATGACGAATTTCAAATTGGTCATATTTTTCATTTACAACATAAGGATACGTTTCAATGTTTTTTTGGCTTTTTAAAGCAAAAATCTGTACGGCGATAAATGCAACGGCGATGACACTAAGAACAATATATACTATTTTCATAGGAGTTAAATAATTTCTTGTTTTTTCTTTTTGAATACAAATGAGATGAGTCTTGGAATTTCTTTTTCAGGAGTCGGATCAAACCATTCATTGATTTCCAATAGGTCAAATCCATTGTTTTCAGCACTTTTAATATAGTCCGATACATGATGCGTGTACACTTCTAATTCCTCCGTTCCTGTCTCAGTTTCATAGCGGGCTTTACTCCCAGCATATTGTTTAAACGGATGCAATTCACTTATGAAAAACAGCCCGTTATTATTTAATTTTTGATTTGCTTGATTAAATACAGGATTCAAATCTGCTATGTGTTCAAGCGTTAGACTTGAGGTCACCAAGTCTGCAAATTGATTTTCAATTTCCCATTTTTTGTTTAGGTCAGTTCTTTTAAATTCAACCCGAGGATCGGATATTTTTGCCTTAGCAATGTTTAGCATTTCTTCAGAAAAATCAAGCCCAATTACCTGTTTAGCTTTGGTAAGTAGCCATTCAGTATTTTTTCCGGTTCCGCAGCCAAGTTCCAAAACAGAGTCAAAGGAATATTTAGATAACGTTTCTACAGTCGCCTTTACATCGAGATCACGAGTTTTGTTGTTATTCGTGTCATATTGATTGGCCCAAATATTATACGCTTTTTCTATGCTCATGATATTTCTTCTTCAACACCGTCTGTGTGCTCTTGTAAATTTAGTAAATTAATCATAAAAATGAAATCCTCGATGATTATAGAATAAAGACGAATAGATTTCTGAAGAGTGATTTTAATAATTTACATAAACCCAACCTGTTATAATGTCATTCTCTTCATTGTTGAGGCTTAAATGATAAAAATAGGTTCCTGTTGGGACCGTTTGGTTGTTGTTTTTGTTAGAGGTTCCGTACCATTTTTTTTGATTGTCTCCTTCAAAAATTAATTTACCATATCGATTGTAAATTTTTAAACTATGTTGATCATAAATATCGTATAAATAGGTGATATTGAAATGATCATTGTATCCATCATTGTTTGGGGAAAATGCACTTGGTACTACAGGGAAACAACCAAGAGATAAACGGATTAAATTTTCACTTATACAATTGTACTCATTTACTTGAACGGCATAATATGTCCCTACATTTAAAGGCGTGCTAGTATTTACAGGGGTTAATAAATCCTGAGATTCGTAGAAATTTATGTTTGGGAAATCATATGATAAATCATCAAAAGTCGTGTAATCACAAATATTTATTTCGGTAGTATCAAAATCTGAGGGTCTAGGGTTAATACCGATAGTCATACTACTTGTAGAAATACAAGTTTCATCGATGGTTATTTCTAGCGAATATTCTCCTTCATTAGTAGTGTTTACGGGCTCGATAGTTGGATTTTGTTCAGTTGAAGAAAACCCTGAAGGGCCACTCCATAGATAAGTAGCATTATTAAACGAAGGGCCTTCTAAATTAATTGATTCTCCTTCACAGATTGGAGAAACGGCACTGAACGTACTATCAAATTTACCAAAATCGCTAAAATAGCCATATCGGCATCCTGAAGATGCCCCTCCGTGTATGAGTCCCATGTGAAACCTTTCTGTAGAATTTATGATACGTAATGCGGAATTTATTTGCACATCGTTGGATAAATTTAATTGTGCATATTTCCAATTGTTATTCGATCCTGGAACGAAGTTAAATTCGTTTGCATTAATAGTCAAGCTACTCCCTTCAACATAAAAATCGCCTTCGGAACCTGTAGGAACTAGGATATTTAACGCAAAAAACTCGTTAGTAGACCTGATAACAGAAACATCATAAGAACCCGTACAGTCTAGCGGCGGTAAAATTGCTTGGCCAACCTCGCATCCAAAACCACTCATATGTAATACATAGCTAGGTTCAGAAGTGTAGATGTATGACGAAGCTTCTGAGAGTGTTATTTCAACTGTTTCAAGTGAATTAAGAATAGTATATTGTACGCCATTCAATTGAACCTCAGTATTATCTGATTGGGCTACAACATAAACCTTGTCTGGACCATTTAAGTACCCTTTAATCGCAATGTATTCTTGTCCCAGTATTTGCACCGGAATCAATTGATCCCCTATTAGGTCTGAACAGCCTCCATAGGGTCCAGAAGTGCTATCTTCATGAACTGTAACAGCAATGGATTTATCAGCGCCTATAGTTGATCCTGAAAGGTTTTGGTTTCCAACATTATTTAATCCACGAGCGAAGTAGGTTTCACCAGAATCTAAAGTAATAGTAAATTCTTCCCCAGCACTGTAGCCATCAATAGCTTGCGTAGGGACTATCGTAATGTTTGTATTGTCTTGTGTTGCTACAATATTAAATCCTGAGTAATAGTCGCCAGAATTACTATTAAATGATTGGAATGGTGTAATGAAATAAGTCCCCAAGGCATTTTTACCTTTAAGAGAAAAAATATCAGGGTTACAGTTGCAGGAAGGACTTACTTCGTAGTAAACCATAATATCTGTTGTGGATGTTATTTTTATTCCATAGTTTAAAATTGTATTCGAAGGCTTATTTTCAATAGTATCAATCCAAGTTGTTAAGTCTATAACGTAAGCACTGTTGGCTGATAACTCTATTTGAATAGTTTCAAAAGCTAAATTTGCAGGTTGAGAAACACTTATAGTGGCAGGGTCGCTGTAAGTAGCAAACTTAAGATAAATAGGTCTGTCTCCATGATTTTGATTAGCTTCTGGAGCAACAAACCAGAATTCTCTATCTATCTGAGATTGAGCTGACCAAACATTTAAAATTGCGATTATTGCTATAATTATTCTTGACATTTCTTATTTTTTTGTTTATATTTTTTGAAATTTCATTCAACAGTATGAATTAAAAAACATTGTTGCAAATTTACGAGGTTTTGGGCAATAAATTTAGCAAATTACAACCAAATTAAAAACCCACAACTTTACAAGGTTGTGGGTTTTACTTTGGTTTTATAGAAATAGACCTAAAGACTTAAGTTTAATATCCTTTTGTTATTTCTTACCAAATAAATTGAATTGTGACTAATTCAAATTTATTGTATTGATAATTCAAAAGTAGCTTCGATATCTGTTTCTCCACCAGCATCTTCTAAGCCTGTATTTGGTTTAGTAGGCATGTGACGAAGTGTAAACGTAATTGATCCTGAACTTACAGCGTTAGCAGTTAATACAAAATCAAGACCAATTGGATTTAGATCAGGGTCTACGTCATTATATTCAGTAATGGCATCTAATCCGTTTTCGATGGTGTAGAAAAACTGGTGTTCCAAAGATTCTTCTTCAATTTCTTCTGTCATGTTTTCTGCTGGATCCTCAGTCTCGTTCAATAGGACAATTGATCCATAATACATTTTGTTTTCTAATAAATTTCCAGAAACAGTCACTTCTGGAATATCAGGTCCATCTCCGTCTAAATCCTGAGTTTGTAAGATTACACTAGAAATCTGATCATCGAATGGTTCAAGAGTGATGGTCATAGTTGTAATTACTTCTTCTTCAACTACTGGATCAGGGTCATCACTTGAACATGAGAAAATTAATGCAGATGCAAAAATTGCTGTTGATAAAAATTGTACTATTTTCATTTGTTTAAATTTAAAAATTAATAATTGAGTTTAATGGTTAATAAAAAGTTTCGACCTAAGTCGTCTGCGTATAATCTAAGACGACTTAGGTAATTTCGATATGATGTATTTAATAGATTGCTAATTTCTAGTCCAACTGTAAGGGCGGTTTTATTAGACGTTTTAAAATCTATACTAGAATTGAAGTTTAATAAATGGTAAGCGTTGGGGGGCGTGCTAAAATCTACAATTTCACTCGTTTCTGTTTCTGGGATATAAACTTCAAAATTAGTATTTGGAAATTCATTTTGACGAAAAACATAAGCGCTTTGTAACGAAATTCGTAAATTATTATACGCTGAATTTTTGTACACAATTTCATTCTTGAAATTAGCAGGAGGCATATTTATTAGTGGTTGATTTGTTGAGCGATCGTAGCCTTTAACTAATGAAAATTGATGATTTAACTTTAGTTTTTTATTTATTGGATATGAAGCGTCAACATCAACTCCTATTAATTGTGCATTGGTTTGTCTGTATTCCCAAACTTGAAAATTGCCTCTAATAGTTTGTCGAACGTCTACGGGCTCAATAAGAATAAAATCGTTTATAGTATTTATGTAAGGTTGTATTGAGAAACTAAAATTTTTATTATTATTTCGTAGGGTTAATGCAAATTTATGTCCCACTTCTGAATTGAAACGCAAATCTCCAAGCTCTATCCTGGATGCAGAATGGTGTAAGCCTTCGCTAAAAAGTTCAGAAGGATTTGGTGCACGTGACGCCAAAGAGTAGTTGAAAAACAACTTGTAGTTATCTTTAAAAGAATACGTAGCTCCTAGGGTTGCCGAGCTGTTATAATAATTTAATTTTGGTTGCGTTAAAATTTGAGCTCCAACTTCCTCAACCACAATCTCAGGTAACAGAATATCATAGTTTCTGGACTCCCAAAATGACGTGCGGTAAAATTTGTATACATTCATGTGCGTGTAGTCAAACCGCCCTCCAAGTTCTATGATAAGTGATTCACTGATATTAGTGTCAAACACGGCATACCCCCCCAGGTCATATTTTGTATAATCAGGAATTAATCTACGAATTCCTGTTCCTGGATCTGGATAGTTTTTCTGATAACGTCCAATGATTCCTGTTTTAATGTGGTGTGTATTGGATTTATTGGTTTCGAAATTTGTCTGAACAGTGTGGGTAATGAGTTCTAAATCTGTAGAAGCTTTATTTCTATCATCTCCACGTCTGATGTCATATTCAAGTCGATTGTTTAATTGATAATCATATTGAAAACTTAATTTCCCTCGTCTATTTAGTTCTTTATACCCTATAATGCGACCAAGTTGATGCGTTACCTCCTGTCTTGGAGCATCGATATCATAGCTAAAATCATTAATAATTAACGGAATTGGACTTGCTATCCCACGAACTTGATCTCCTGCACCCCCAAGATGAGAGGCTCTTAAAATCCCTAACTGGTTTTTAAATATAGAATAGTAGGCTTCAATTCCATAATCAAATCGATTAAAGCCGATTTTTATTGATGCATTTCTTTCAGAAACCCCCGTATTGCTTAGTAAGTAATTGGGAGCTTCTGTATCGCCAGTACGTTTTAAGGAGCCTTGAATACTAGTATACCAGCCGTTTAAATTACTTTTAGTTATTCTTGAATTAATTGAAACTCCTCGACCATTTGAAATTCCTGAAATTGAGGTTTTCCCAAAAAGAGTGTCCTTTACAGCTATTCTTGGAGCTTCGACTATGATAATTCCTCCCGTCGCATCTCCGCTGTATTGTAAGGCTGCAGCCCCCTTTATAAGGGTGAGGTTTCCAGCAGAATTAATATCAATATTAGGTGCATGTTCAGCTCCCCAACGTTGGTCCTCCATTCGCACACCATTATTCATTATTACTATTCGACTGCTATGAAGCCCATTTATTATAGGCTTTACGACCCCATTTCCGGTATTTAATGAAGAAACGCCACTCAAACTATTTAAGGCATTTCCAAGAGTACCAGTGCTAAATCGCTCTAATTCTTCTTTATTTAATGTGCTTTCTAAAACTGTTTTGGACTTGTTACTGTATGCTTTGCCCTCAATTGTGATTTGGTTGAGCTCTTCAATGTGATGCTCTAGTTTAAATGACTTATTGGTGTCTTCAAAAACACGAACTTTAAAGCCTTTTGTAAGACAATAAGGGTGTGAAATCTGAATGTAATAGGTGTCATCACATAGGTTTGAAAACGTAAATATTCCATCGAGCCCAGTCTGAACAGATTGTTCAGTATTTGCAATAGTAAGGGTCACTCCGACAAGCATTTGGCCGTCGTGAATATCTGTTACTTTTCCTGTAAGTGTGTTATCACAATTTTGTGATAGGGTCGTAATACTGCTGAATAGCAGTACAAATAATGCATAGTTGCGCATATAAATTCTTAATTAACATTAAACGTATGAGTTTATTTGTTAAGAAAATACAGGGGGTGCGCGCAGTTGCTTATTGGTTAGTGTAGAATAGTGAAATCGTAATGGCGTAAAGGTTGTACTCACCTTTACAGAAATTTGTGTTAGCAGTAAATCAGGATATTTAACAATATCATAGCTGATTGATGTAAGCTGAAAAGCACATATTTCACAAGTTTTTTCAGTTATATGTATATGTGTACTTTGGTCGTTGCAAGGAACGCCCTCGTGCCCCTCAATCATGTGACTAAACTGGACAGCAGATGGAAGCATTATTGCTAATAAAAGCAATACAGCGACTAAGTTTTTTCCAATTTGACTTTTTAAATACATATTTTAAAACCTAACACAAATTTAATAAATATTTTTAATTTATAGACTATTTAGATTGATTTTATAAATTTGATTGTAACAAGACTGTATGTCCTACTAGTCACTAATTTTATAAATACACAATTCCGATAGTTCTGACGTGATTTCAAACTCTCTTTTTATTTTAGAAATAAAAAGCTACAGCTTACTGTGTTTTTAATATCATATTTAAAGAAACCGCAACAATCCACAGCAGTGTCTGCAGGTGTTTAAATTTTCTCTTAAATATGATTTTTTTAAAATTACTTACGTATTTATACTATGGGCTTTATTTATAGAATACTTGTGCTAAATTTGAAAATTAACCAAAACTGTTTTTTAATTTACTATATCCAATTTTAACTTATGATACGATTTATTTTAACTTTTACAATCGGTACTTTAATGAGTTTCGGTCAAACACTCTCCGTAGGGCCTAATAGCTCCATAAATATTAATTCCAACAGTTCGCTTTCAATCGATGGCTTAGAGCTTGCGCCTAACGAAGCCTATACTATTTCAGGACCCAAAACTTTAGACCGTTCTAACACGCCCGTTGTTGTGGGTGACAATACAAGTGTCAGTAGAGTCTACGAATTATCTGCTGAATTGTCTAACTACTCTGGAACACTCAACTTTAGTTATTTAGAAAGCGAACTCAATAGCATATTGGAAGCCGATTTGGTATTAGAAGTCCAAGATGTAAATGGCGATTGGACGGCTGTTTCAGCGAGTATTGATGAAGCCAATAACACCCTAAGTTATGATTTCACTGAACTTGTTGGGTTTAGCTCAATCACAGCCAGTGATGTGTCGGCAACGCTAACCGTTAAGCCAGTCTTATTAAACGGTTATGTACGTGTGTACCCAAACCCTACAACAGACTTTTTACATATTGTATCCAACACGGCCCAAAAAGCCACGTTGTTTAACACTGCAGGTCAAAAAATATTAGAGACCAACAACGCTAGAGCGTTAGATGTCATAGACCTTCCTTCAGTTAGAGTGGACAGCCCTTACTACAGGCGCTTGGTGTTATTATAATAATGACCCCACAAAAAGTAAAATGTATAATTGGTATGCCATAATGGGGATTCATGACACTGACCCAAATACCCCTAATAAAGAATTTGCTCCTGAAGGTTGGCATGTTCCAACGGATACTGAGTGGACCTCCTTAGAAAATCATCTTATTGCCAACGGCTATAATTTTGATGAAACGACTGATAGCAACAAACTAGCGAAGGCGCTGGCTTCAACCTCTGGTTGGAATACTTCAGAAAATTTAGGAGACCCCGGTAATTTACAAAGCGGTAATAATAGTAGTTTTTTTAATGTTGTTCCCGCTGGATTTTTATATGATGTAGGTTACGGGGGAGAAGGTGAGACTGCTGTATTTTGGAGTTCAAGTCTGGATGAATCTGATACAAACTTAGTTTGGTTTCGAGCTATCGGTAATGATAGCCCTAACGTCAGTAGGGGACCTATAGATTTAATAGGGGGTTTCTCTGTTCGTTTTGTAAAGGATTAATGACTTAATTTTTATTAGCAATCAATTTTGGCGTAGCAACCGTCCTAAAACCTAAATGTTCTAAAGAAGTGTTTGGGTCGGTAGCCATGCGAGAGGACACTCGATAACTTGCGCAATAGGATGCATTACACAAAAATGAACCGCCTCTAATTATTTTTTCGCTAATCTGTGGATTATTGGGGTTGTAAGCGCTTTGTGCCCCTTTAGGGTTGCTAGAAACCTCTGCCTTAGACGCTAATGTTGCATAGTAATTAACATTGTACCAATCGCTGGTCCACTCCCATACATTGCCTGAAATTTCATACAAACCAAAATCATTTGGAGGAAATGTTTTAACAGGCGCACTTTTTTCAAATCCGTCTGTTTGGGTGTTGGAAACTGGAAATTCGCCTTCCCAACTATTCACATTTGATGAAAGCTTATCAACAAAATCACCCCAAAAATAGATCTTATCTTTTTTACCGCCTCTGGCTGCGTATTCCCATTCGGCTTCTGTAGGCAGCCGTCTTCCGGCCCATTTGCAATAGGCTTGCGCGTCCTTAAATGACACATGTACTACAGGGTGACTTTCTTTACCACTAATCGTACTTCCTTTGCCATTAGGCTCTTTCCAATTAGCGCCAATGCTCCATTTCCACCACTGAGAAAAATCATATAAATTGGGAACAGACGTTTTTGTTTTTTTAAATAATAATGACCCTGGTTGAAGTATAGAGTCGTGTGGTTTTGGCGTGCCAGGAGGTAATTGTGATGCGATCAATGCCCAATCTATAGGCTGCTCGGCTGTGGTGATATAGTTAGTAGCATCTATGAATTTTGAAAACTGAGCATTAGTCACTTCAGTGATGTCCATATAAAACCCATCAATCTGAACGCTGTGTTTTGGTTTTTCATGAGGTAAAGCTATTTTGTCTTTTTCAGACGCTCCTTGTTCGTATACTCCTCCAGGAATCCATACCATGCCCTCAACCCTAAGTTTGTTTTTTACTTC
>Ga0115008_10001411_pt1 | contig 19336 bp, 19 predicted proteins | sample FraStrMetagenome_FD_87164 | JGI IMG/M metagenome (GOLD analysis project Ga0115008, IMG submission 87164) | Marine eukaryotic phytoplankton communities from Arctic Ocean - Fram Strait ARC3M Metagenome | ecosystem: Environmental > Aquatic > Marine > Oceanic | place: Fram Strait | collected...
AAAGCTTCCGATAAAGTAGTGTTATTATCATTTGGCGAACATGGTTGGCAGAGGGGAAGAATAATATTATTAGGTGTCGCTGCATCAACCAGCTCTGTTTGCATGGCAGTAGTGCCGCCATTGCTGCTGCATTTAGAGCTTTTGTGGCCCTGCTGCGTAGCATCATCCTCCACATCTTTTGTGGTACGTTTCTTACTGGGTGTCTGCATTATTGATGCCTTCTTGTCTGCATTATTGATGCCGTCTTAGTGGAGCAACATGGTCCGCAATCGATTTTGTGTGTATGTTGTGCCAAATGATGTGAATGTAACGGTAATCTGCTTGAAGAGTGAAGAGTTGCACGAAACTTGCACGACGAAAAGTGCACGACATCTAAAAATCTCTACAGTTTAAATAAAAACAAAGTGGCAACCCCAAAACCACGAAATATGAATATGAATATGAATTCACGTTCACGTTCAATTTTTTTATCTGTCCATAACGCTGCCATCACCAACACACAACACACCTTCCACTCACACGATAAATAATGCTACTCATGTCAAACTTTTACCCCCACATAGTCCGCCATCTGCAACTTCCGACTCGCTATTTGCATTATCGATAAACAAGGAAAAGGATTAAATACGTGGTAAGGTTTTTGAACTTGTAATAATATCAAACTCTTTTCTAATCGCTTACTCTAAATTGATAGGATTACAATCGTGTTGAAAATTAATGGCTTATCAAAGAATTACTATGGGAGCCTTACTTGCCGTTCACTACCCATACTTCAAATCATTTCTCGGCTGTTTTCGAGGCTAGTGAAATAATTATCGAAACGCTCTGTTTTACATAATATCTTAATCAAGGATGACAATATTCCACAAGAGTGGATAGACACGATCGAAGACCAAACTAATTGGGAAACTTGTGATTCGTTTTAGAGTGTAGCTGATGTTGAAGGCAGTAGACGTGACTCTATTTTTCACTTCATGATTGAAACTTTTTATAGTACTTAAGTCATATACATTTCATTTTGGATCGACGCATATAGGATTTAGTACACTGTGATTTCTTTTTCATAATTAAATCAAAAATATTAATATAAATCATTGCAAAATAAAAAAAAGACAATATCTTTCATAAAACAAACTCACCTTTAATTGATCTACCGTCCAACTCAATGCTCCACGGGGAACCGACGTAGGAATTATGATCAGGATTTGCCGTAAAATAGGTAAAATCACACAATAAGTTCATCAATCTGTTCAAATCCATTCAAATGTGATGATTATTTTGTTTCATTCTTCATACAGCTGAACATCCAAAATTTGAATTTGACAAGACATATGACATATCGACTCGTCGGCATATTGATCGCCTATAAAAGTGCTACCGATTTGACAGACAAACTTTCCCTCCTTATACCGGTAACATAGCTATAAATTTTTACAATGATTGCACAACATAAAAAGGAGGCACCCAAATTTAAATCAAACAAATTCACATCGACCTAAATATCTTCAATCGCCCAGCGACATTATCCCTTCCAAGGCTTCTCTAGCCATGGAGGATGCCATGAATGTCGAATGTGGCTTACTTCGTAGTTGACACGGAAATTGGGGAAGATGCTTTTTGATTAGTTCACACACTTTTGATAGTCCTCTATTGACGTAATATCTTAAATAATCATTTGTTGATATAAATAATTCTAGTAGTTTAAACCTTGTTAACTGCGAAGTAATCGCATCAATTGTGACTCCAAGTCTTGTAATTCCGATTAAACAAGCCTACAATTTTGTATCAGATAAAATTTAGTTCATCAATTGCACTAATTGGTCACATTGTATTGGTATTCGAAATGTCTGTAGGAGATTCAATTTAACGGTCATCAGTTTTTTCCTTACTTTCTTGTCACATTCGAGTCGATCCTTGGAGCCACAATCGAGTTTATCCTTGAAGCCATATTCGGGTTGGAGGTCGGGATTTTGTATGCCTGATGTGAAGAGAGATTCAAAGTTTTTGTAGAACATGTTAAAAGACATGTAATCTAATTTCCGTTCTATTTTAATTCATGTTAACCTCTTCTTTATGCCGATCACTTTCACTGCGTGCTTAGGAGAAAAGAATTGACCTGTGGAGAAAAGTCGAAAGCGCTCCGTAGAGAAATCTTAAGTCGTGAGTCGTGACAGGATGCGCGCAAAATCTTTTTTTTTCACATGGAGAGACTACAAAATCGGGAACCCTGACACCTGACACACAGCCATCACAATTTCAACGACGACAAGTCACGAATTTATTTTTTTGTTAAACAGAATTTACTTGCAATGACTACCACCACCGGTACAAATTCATTTTACCTATCCCATCCCACCTCTCTACCGAATGCTATATGCCTCGGAAGTGGTCGGTTTCTACGCAGCGTCCTCGTTCCAGCCTTGAATGCTGGGGGATTTCGTACGACCATCCTTCAAACTCGTGGTACTTCCTTTTTAAAGTATTTAGAAAATCGTTGCAACGACGAGGAAACATCGTGGAATTATGAAGTGGATACTGTCGAGGCGGATGGAAGTGTGCTGACGGAATTTTTATCGTGTTGTGGTGCAGGTAGTATGGGTACGGTAGAATATAAAGATGCTGCTTTGACGTGGTTGGCGGAGCAAAGGAATAATCCAATTCGAGTGATTGGTGTTGGGGTGACGGAGGCGGGATTGGCAAGTGGTAGCAAATCTATGAAAGATTTGGTTGATTTGTTAGGGGTTTGTTTCCGTGTTGATCCTAATGGTACAGTGTCTGTAATTAATACGGATAATGTGCGTTTGAATGGTGATGTGATATCTTCTATTGTGCATGAGCTTTTGATTGCAGAGGAATTGGAAACTGAATTTGTGGAATTCGTAAAATGTCATGTGACTTTTCATAATAGTATGGTTGATCGGATAACATCGCAACGAGAGGGTTCGAATGGTCTTGTTCCTCGTTGCGAGCCTGTCCCAGCGAAAGCGATTGTCATTGAAGATTTACATGGCGTTTTACCGAAGGAATTTCATGAGTTAAAGAAATATGGAGTAGTCGTGCGATCATCTAGTGGGCAATTGTCCGTTGATATCGCTCTGAAACTTCGCGTTGCTAATGGAACTCACACAGCAATTGCACATGTCATGGCATTAAATGGTTTGTTGATGACGGATGCACTCTCAGAGAGTGTTGAGGAGAATAAGCATAGTGGAATTTTGATGAGATATCTTGATAGTATATTTAAGGATCAAATTTTGGTTGCGGCTCAAAGCTGTTTTGGGGATGATGTAGATGCTGATGCTGTTTATCAAGACTGGCGAAAGAGACTGACACATCCTTACTTTGGATTGTCTACATTCTTTATCACGCAAAATGGTGCTGCGAAAGGAGGCATCCGCATAAGTCCAACTGTGAAGGACTTAATTAAAAGCAAAAAGGTTTGCAAAACATTTTTTATGCGTTTTCGTCACTACCTTCAACTCAAATTTAATGGGTTGATTGTAATTGTTTAGGAAGTTTCAGTTTCGGTTTGTTTTTCAATTGCGTCAATTTTGCGCTTTCTAACTCCTGCATCATGCAACCATTCGAAAGAAATATACGTTGGTTGGTTAAATGGAAGTTCGAATGCTATTTCAAGTGCAGAAAAGAATAAGTACAGCGTTACTTACGCTGACGGGATGTGCTACAATTTGAACGATGGATGGTACGAATTCAAGTGTGTATGTCCAATCCTAATTGAGGGTCAACGAATGAATTTACCTGAAGCGTTAAAGCAATTATCAACCAATAGTCAGCCTGCAGATGTTCTCGATGTAGTTGCTGCTTACCTTGTAGCAAAGAACGGTGGCGATCTCGAAGATATAGCTAAGAATCCAGAAACGAAGGGACAATTTGAAGATTTTACTTCGGCAGTCGCAACACTTTATTCTCGTATGGTTGCGGGAGATGAAATGTTGTCCTTATTAAGAGAGATGGACAGTCAAACTGGATGCTATGGTGTTGCAGGACTTTTTACGTCGTGCAGATCGATTGCTGCTTTTAATACTCAAGGTGAATGCAATGATGGTGTGTTACCATACCGTGAGTTACATATTCCGGACGAAAGCAGACTTATGGACACTCCGTGTTTGACGACCAACGCAGTTAGATCTGTTGTCATGGAGGAGGTTGCGGCGGTAAGAATAATTGATTTGCATACTCATTTGCTCCCACCCACCCACGGCCCACTATGCTTGTGGGGAATAGATGAATTATTAACGTATCATTATCTCGTTGCTGAATATTTTATAACTGCACCTCCGTCTGTAAACCCAGAGTCATTTTACTCTCTTGAAAAATCAGAGCAAGCAAATTTAATTTGGGATGCTCTATTCATTAAAAGAAGTCCAATTTCGGAAGCTTGCAAAGGCGTTTTAACAACATTGCGTTTGTTAGGATTGGACAAAGAATTAAAGAATAGAGACCTACAGTTGATTAGGTCATTTTACAAGACATACAGGACGAAGGGCGTTTTAGGTTCTGAGGAATTTTGTGAGAAAGTTTTCAAGATTGCGGGAATAAAATATGCTGTAATGACCAATATTCCATTTAGCGAAGCAGAAGCCAAATACTGGCGACCTAACAAAAAGGTGAGTGTAGAATGTTATGAATATTTTCTGTAAGAAATTGACAATTTCACACTTAATTTTAAATTATCAAGCATTATACAGGCTGTTTTAAATCAGCACTTCGAGTAGACCCTTTACTAGCTGGTGATCAAAAGGTAATAAAAGTTGCACTAGAAGCATCTGGCTACGATACATCACTCGCTGGCTTAAGATCTTACTTAGTAGATTGGGTCAAAACAATAAACCCGGAATATATGATGGCATCTACTCCACATGATATGATCGTCAAAACGGCTACAGGGACCCTGGCAAATGTGAAAAACTCTTCTGTCAACAAGGATGCTCTTCGAGACCCTTTCGCATTTGTTGGATTAAACGAAAATTGCGCTGACTGTGATGGAGAAGATGTAGCAAGTATCGTTAATGAAGAATCTCCATTTTTGGATGAATTGATGAAACTTTGTGAAGAGCTAGATCTACCTCTTGCGATAAAAATTGGGGCTCATAGACAAGTCAATCCTTCTCTTAAAGACGCTGGTGATGGTATGGTTGCTTTTGCAGACTCTCAAATGTTAGAGCGTCTTTGTTCAAGATATCCGAGAGTACGTTTTCTAGCAACATTTTTGTCACGCAATAACCAACATGATGCTGCTGTACTTGCGGGGAAATTCAGGAATTTGCACATATATGGCTGTTGGTGAGTTGGATTTTATTTTTTACAATTCAAAATTGAACGTCAATAACAATCTTTTGAACTTTCTGTAGGTGGTTTTGCAACAACCCCTCTATAATTCGAGATATTACTTCAATGAGAATAGAAATGCTCGGCACCGCGTTTACTGCACAGCATAGCGATGCTAGAGTTGTGGATCAACTTCTGTATAAATGGTCACATTCACGGAGCGTTATTTCGAATTGTTTAATTGAGGAGTACGTCAAGGTGATGAAGTCAGGATGGGTGATACGGAGAAGCGAGATACGAAGGGATGTACAACGCCTCTTCGGGGTCAGTTATGAAGAATTCATGACAAAATCGTTGAAAGACGCGTGATCCTTTTTATTGGGAAACTAAGGATCTAAGGTATAACAAAATAGATTATGAATAGAATACGTTTTCTTCATGGGATAAACCTAAAATCTGATTTTTGATCAAATGTTGTTATCAAGTCACACATTAAGTGCTGGTTAAATCACTCTGTGCAAAAATTTTATGTTTGTCATAAAACAACCGTTGAGATCAAAGGGTTGCATTCAATAATAAATGTAAGCTTCCTTCGTCTTCGCGAGTAACAGAAAAATATAATGTGTACAATGCGGAATTTAATTAAACTTCTTTGCGTGAGAAAAATATATTTATTAACGATAAAAGTTTGAATCCCCAAAGATTCTGATTGACTATTCAAAAAGCCTCCCAATCCGGTAGTGGGCTCATTAATTCGTCTTCGCTATCATTCACATAAACTTCCCGGTCACGAAAGTGTTTTTCATGCACACTGGAATCAAAACAAAAATTCATGCTAGATATAAATATCTCTTTGCCAATGAACATTGCAAGATCCTTAGTTGACCAATATGCCGAATGAGATCCAAGTGCGAATACATACTCGTTGGCGATTTCCACTTCGCTTTCTTGTAACGTGTAGTCGATTCTCCTGCCTCCATTGAGTTGTCCACATTGAATATACTTTGTCGATTTCCCACTTCCTTTTGACGAAACAGCCGATGAATCATCAGTGCATTCGTCATCCTCCTCGTCGTCAAAAATGTTGCGAATTCCAGCTTCGAGCGCGTCCACAAAAATCTGTTGACGTTGATGAGTTTGGTGAACGAAATTCTTCCACATGAGCTTAGTCTGATATTGCATGCGATATCCGCCTTTCCAGTGAGGGATTATTTCAGGTTCAATTTTACTATTCCTAGGATCCAAAAGAGGTTCTAAACGATAAGCAACAGGATCATAAGGATGAAATATGTTGTAAACTCGTGAACAGGTGGGTAACATGTAATTGAGATCGATCGGCTGATGCTGATTCCTGATCAAAAGAAAAACGGCCATCGGAGCTCCTAACATGAAGAGACAAGTTGGTTCGAAATTGAGTTTGAGGTGCGAGACAGGATTCCTTCGCAGAACTAAGTTTCGCGAAGTAGGTTTTTCCAAAAGATGTGTTGGAGTTTGATGACTTAAAATATCCCATGTGATTATAGAACCCAAGCTATGACCAATAATGGAAACTTTTAAATCACGTCCGAGATATGTCCGTGCCTTCTCAACAACCAAATTACATTCCGTTGTAACAATATCAATGAGAAGTTTGTGATAGGTCGGTTCCATAAAGTAAAGTACGTCAAGGAGCGTATCATTTGCAAGTGCTCGGTACCCTGGTACCGTATTGAGAGTTATGTCTCCGAGAGCCGCTCGATATCCATCGTTTGATTTTGATCGTCTACTGAGATGGTTAAACTTCTCATGCCATTCAACAGGTAAATACTCGATACGTCCTTTGCACTCAGAAGAAACACCAAGAAGATTCTTGAGATCAGATGACTCCCGGCAAAGCGACATATGATTATTCCGCATAAAGGCACAACAATCGACAATTGACGATAAATTTGGCAAATTTAAACCAAAAACATCGACAGATTTCATCATCTCACCAATACCGTGAACAACAAGAACGATATGGTCACAACCTTCTGATTTATCAATTCCATCATGTGGTTTCTCATTAATATTACAATATTCAAACGGAGCAGCAAGGGATGGCGTTGGATCTATATCGCATGACCTATGTCTGCAATTTACGCCGCGAAAAATGCGTTTTTTAAACAAACTTAGACCGCCGCCAAGGGACTTGGGAATTGCCAATACCTGGGATAAGGAACGAAATTGAACAAGTTGATCCTCTCCATCAGGACCAACAACTTGGATAGTTAATAAGGCTGATGTTGAATCAATTGTAACATTGCCTTTTCCTTCACAAGACGACTTCTTAGAAAGATACCATTTAAGAAAAAAATAAGCATCTTCCAAAATAGCACTGCTTTCATCGCTATAAGGCAGTAGACGTTTTCCCTTATTATCTTGTTCCAGCAACCACACGCCCCTACGAACTTTGCGGCCACAACCATAAAATCTCCACAAAATTGGTCGCATAATCATATTCCTTTCTTCAAATGATACCGCGTGCCTACTTTCATCGACAATAACGTCTTCAAAGCTGGGATTATACCACTCACTTAGGTTCTTGTCAGTACTCGTCGATGAAACCCGTGCACTCTTTTCATGAAGCGACTCCAAACCTGATGAGTCCGTCATTATGCTTGACGGTGAGGAGGTGTGTTTCTGCCGCTTCATCTTTCGAATTTTTTGATCGTGACCTTCCTCTAGACTGTTTCCATCTTGAAATGAAAACTGATACCATGCTACATCATCTTTGCCAATGTTTGATTTACTCCCCGTCTTATCACCACTCTGGAAAAACCATAAAGGAATTATATTTCTTTCTTTCAAAGACGAAACTTGCAAATACGCGTCCTGTTTATCGAAATAACTAGGATATTTGTTTTCATCAAAAAGGTCACTTCGGTTTACTTCTACACCTTTTGAAAGAACATTTCGCAACCAAATATCTTGGCAGATTCCATAATCATTGTTCAATAATTTACTTCGCTCTAAAAGCAAACCTGTCCCAACTAAATCAAAATATAAGACATAATTTGACCTCTTGATATGTACAATAAATTCATATCGCGCCAGGATTTCTTCAATCTCAAAATATCGTTGACACATATAATCAATCAACTCTTTACGATGTTCTTGATTAAGATTTGCATATGGACCTACTGCCAAAACGCGCCATTGTGTATGCATCAGCGTCCTTGTCAATGTCTGATCAAACAGCTGAGTATAAAAGTAAACTTCTCGACTAACGTGACGTAAACAAAACTTTGTTGCAGTCATAAAATTATCCGTAACATGGCTCACCGATTCTTTACGTGGAATCGGATATTGAACAACATGCCACCAAAATTGCACCACGTCTACACTCTTATTCAAAGCAGGCGCTAAAATACTCTCACCAACAAGTGGCGTCGAACGCACGAGCGGCAACACATGATCCTGATGCAACGCAAGCATCCGATCGGGCGAAATATGCCTTGCTACATTCTCAACCGTGTGAAAAGTGGGTAGAATGACAAAGTCACGTACCGGCACAAGCAAATGATGTTCGATACCACCAGCTGAAACCTTAGCTGCCTCAAATGTATGATGAGCCGATTGCGCTCCCCTACATATCAACGATTTAAACGTAGTGTAAGCCTGTTCGAAATGATCCACTGCCTGTTGTGCAGCATCTATAGATGCATCATTGCTATCCCAAATCTTTACAATTTTTTTTTCAAAAATCCAGTGAGAAATCACGTACCGGTACATAAAATATATCACACTTGAACTTGTTCCATTTAAATTATACGATTACATGCATTAACATACACAAAGTTGCACACAATCACTACCTTTCGTTTCGCCGTCTTTGATACGCGCTTTACACGTTTGGCAAAATTACTCTTTCTTGCATGCAACAACAACGGATGTTGTGGTGCCGAATTTTCATCATTCCGCGACATTTTTTTCTAGTAGTCTTATATCGCTCGAATGAAAATGTTTAGGAGTTGACTAGGTATCAGACAAAGGCTGTTGGTATTCATACATGCATGTACCGGTATTTATTTCTATATTACGTGGCTGAGTGATGATGAGGGATGTTTGGATTTTTCTATGCTCTCTATCATTTTGAAAAACTTCCTACGGTTTTGTGTGTAGGTTTTTCGTACTGGTGCTGCTTTTGGTACGAGAGTTTTCGCCGTCAGCGCGCAACATAACAAAACAACGATGAATTCTTTTCAGTGCGTGTCCTGAAACTAATTTCATAATTTCCAGTTTATAAATCTAGGTCCGGAATACATGTTCGAAATTTAAAATGTGTGCAAACACTCTGTATCGCTACATATTCTTCATTGAACTTTATTATTATCGCACGTCATGACTTCTCGGGATAAATTCGGAGTCATTCGAATTTTGGCAGTATATGGCTCAGTCCGATGAATCATGAAAATATCTTACGATGCTATATATGTAATTAAGAGTATGTCACAGATACATATTTATCATGACCACATTGTTCGCAATGTTCATAACAATGAATGACCGTTTTTCAAATTCACAAAGGGAATCTGACCCGATACATTCGATAAAGTGACAACCACAATTCTTCACAATTACAGAAGTTTGACTTTAATGAAGACATTTTCGAGTTAAAGGCGATTGACTTTGTATCGGGTAAATGTAGAGAAGATTATTCGTAAATTGTAAGATTCGGCGTTCAAATAATTAGGAGAAGTTCAACTTAATGTAGTAGTCATGACGGACAGAAGTCGCGATGAGGATTTTCAAAATGATGGTGTACCGGTAGTTGTAGTCTATTCATCAGGAAGAATGATGAAGCGATTGAGTATATTGATAATAAGCTTAGCCTTAAATGTTCCTGCAATGGCAAAATTGTATCCTGTGATGCGGTCTTCGGCTGACAAAGTCATAAAGAAGACGGAAGGCGACAGTAAGTATCAATCAAGATTTTTGTCTGTGGTAGAATGTTCAGATGGGTCATATGGTTATGATTCCTGGGATGCCCTGAGCAACGACTTGACGAATAATCATGCAAAGAGTACGTTTATAATCTGCCCAGAATCGACTTTTGCTCTAAACGATGATGCGAGTACGATTACTATTTCGAGAAGTGTCGATATTCGATGTGGAGCAGATGGAAAGTCGGAAAATAGTTGTAAGGTTACGGGTGGAACCACACATTTCCTCATAACGGGCGAGTCAATCAACGTCTTCTTTCAAGGGATATTGCTGGAACATGCCTCATCCTCATCCATTCTTGCCATGGCAATGGATTCATCTTCTGCTAACTTTCGCTATTGTCAGTTTCATTATAACAAGGGAAATCCTGGGAATGGTGCTGCCGTCGAAGTTAGAGCTCAGTCGGAATCATCCAGTGCTGCCATGACCGTCAATTTTGACCACTGCAGCTTTACTTTCAACATATCAACTAAAGGTGCTGTATCGATAAGTGATGGAGTCGTGTCTACATTTAGTTTTTGCAGTTTTCATGGGAACTTGGAAGGGGGCGCAATACAATCTCACGATAGTGAGATAAACTTAGCAAACACTTGTTTCGAAGAAAATTTCAATACTGTTGGACAAGGCATAATATCATTGGTTGGATCAAGTCAACTTTTTAGAAGTAGTGGAAACAACTTTGGGCAAAACAATGACATCAGTATTGGTCAATGTGCGGATGTTTATTTAGCATCAGAGAGCGATACGTTATGTAAATCATTTGATGAGATTACTTGTTTGAATAGAGTCTTTTACGCCCCAAGCGCCCAGCCAACACAGAGAGTGGAAGCTCCATCTCCTACAGAAAATGATACAAATCAACAACCTGATAATCAATCTAAGGATGAGCAAACGAGTGGTTTACCATCAAGCACCGAACACTCCTTTAGTGTTTTCCTACGCACGGCAATCAGCTGTTGGTTTCTTTTTTTCATATAGTTGTAATTCAAATGGCATTATTTTGAAGATTTTTTGCATGCTTATCGCTGCAAGATAAACTCTAGCTTTATTCTAATTTGGCTTTCAATCCTTCCGTTGGTATCCCCCAGAACATAAACTTTGCCTTTACATACCCGCAAAGGATGAACTAGATATAAGAAAAATATCGATAAATAAATCAAAAGTAACGAGCAACACTCAATGAGTGTCATATTCAAAGAGTAGCTCTAGTCAAAAGTCGTAATATTTATTCAGATATCTTTGATTGCCTGTCATCAAGAATTGCCGTAGCAACATCCATATCCTCAGGAGTTGTAATTTTAAGGTTAGTATATTCCCCACGAGTTAATTTCACAGGCTCACCAAGCTGCTCTACAATCGATACATCGTCTGTAACTTCCAAATTTTCATCCGCAACTTTTTTGAATCCCTTAAGAAGCGTATCAATCAAAATGACTTGTGGAGTATGAACTTCCCAAAGCCGCGATCTTTGGATCGTTCTTTGAACGAGTACTCCGTCATCACTTTCTTTTATTGTTGCTTTGCATGGTACCCCCAATACTGCCGCACCGTATTCTTTAGCGTCATTCACAACATTGCAAATTTCTTCAACTGTCACAAGAGGACGCGCGCTGTCGTGAACAGCAACATACTTGCATCTTTCACCTGCCGTTTCAACTAGCTTATTGAGACCATTTTCAACAGATCCTTGCCGCTCTTCTCCTGGATTCGCAAAAACAAGTTTTCCTTCATACTTATCTACAACTGGTTGATATTCTGGTTGATATTTAGGATCCATTACTAAAACAACCTGAGCAGCTTCGCACCCAACACTAGGAAGAGTATCTAGAAACAAATCCAAAGAATGCTGTGTCATAAAAAATTATTTTGTTATTCATCCATCCTCATCGAAATCTCATACTTGCAACAACTAAGGAAAACAAAAACCAAATCATATTACCTGAAGAACACTTCGATCCTTTAATTGAAGAAACTGCTTTGGCATATTTGCCTTCATTCTTGATCCGGTTCCTCCTACGTCAATATTGAAAGGAGAAAAAACATACACCTGAGTATACGACACACACACACACACACAAACATCCTTCATAACGTTCTATCAACCCATGATACATTCACTTACCAGCCAAGATTAAAAAGCCAACCTCACTCAAATCAGTCCCTTCGATCAATGCCAAAGAATCATCTTCAGAAGCCTTCAAAACCGACGCCGATGAAGACCACAACTGCTTCACCTGAGGAGCAAAGGCGAAACCATAACACACGTCCAATCGGTAAAAGAAGGCACTGAACAAATAATAACCAACGATGGATACCCTCATCTTTTCAAATCCTTCTAAATATTAGTATTTTTGTATTCCACAAAACTTGATGATTGACAATTCAAACGATTCCCCGAGATTCCCCTTCTTCGAAAAAAATAAAAAAGCCCCCCCGATGTTTTGACATGTACGATTGTACAGAGGAAAAGGCAGTCGGCGCGATCCAACATTCAACCTTACGCACGTTCCACGTGTAAATTACGACACGCGAAGATAGATTTGACGTCTTTGTAATTTCGCATAAATCGAAACGAACTTTCCTTTCTTCTCATCGAAAATCCGTCATTCGGCACCGGTACCTGTCATCGTCTCTCTCACCTTTGTCCTTTGTCTCGCACTCGCAGGCACACACCGTACACCGCACACCGCACACCGCACCTCTACCGACGACCGATGGTCACTTTGTTACGTTGATTTCTACGTAGGAGCGTAACGTAACATTCCTCCCCTCCGTTTCTTCTTCGCGTCTTCTTTTCGGGACTTTTCTTTTTTTTCCGTGAAGAAGTAAGTATTCGTCCATCCATCAACTCCATCATCATCATCATCACCATCACCAATTATTAATTATTAATTATATATACGTATAATATTCCAAACACCCAATCAACCTCCAAATAAAATCCGTATAAACGCCAAGGACACATTCACTATACGTTTTGTCTCCCCATTGCTTGCTTCTACCATCGTCGCATTTCGGATGCCGCAGCCTCATTGCTTCATCCCTTCCATAAACAAACAAACAAACAAACAAACAAACAAACAAACAAACAAACAAACAAACATATAATCACAAAATAGTAATAGACACGACATGCATTCCAGAGATTTACACAGAGTGCTTATACTAGCATTGCTCGTTCCTAACTTACAGGCATTTACGACGACGTTACCGTGCGCCTTGACTTCCTCGGCAGCGTGTCGTAGCAGCAGTTACTGGTGGAATGGAAAGGAGAATGGTTTCGGTACTCATCCATCGACATCGTCATCGTCATTGTACAAGACTTTGTCCACATTAGCTTCGACTCCAACGGATGCTGCTTTGGATGAAGCGTTGAAAAAGGATGCTTCGGGACAACAAGGTGAAGGAGAAGGGGATTTGTTGCAGTTGAAATTAGAGCAAAATGATGCTGGTATATACCAAATAAATAGTAAGGAAATGCACGATGCTCTCTTGGCTCAGAATCCAGATAAATTGATTATATTGAAATTCTTTGCTCCATGGTGTCGAGCGTGCAAAGGTTTGGCACCGAGGTTTAAGAGTGTGGCCATGCAGGATGCCAATCAGAATATTGTCTTTGCTGAGTTGAACGTGCAGCCGAATAGAGATTATGTCAAGAAGTTGGGTATTCTCGCATTGCCGAATGTGCATTTTTATGCCGGGAGTCAAGGTGCTGTGGAAAATTTTCCATGTGGACCTTCTAAAGTATCAATTTTGAAGGCTAAGATACGAAAGTGGAAGACTAAGATTGATAAGAAAACAGGGCTGTTGCTTCCGTTCGACCCTGAGGAAGCAGACATGAAAGAAAGTGAACCTGTCAGTAAAGAGTCGATCGAAAGTACGATTAGTGAAGGTATTCAAATTAAAGAAGAAGGGCGAGGTATTTTTTTAGTTTCAAGTGTTGAATAATGCGTCCATTTTCTCAATGACGTTTTGGTACATTTAGATGAAATTTACTCACTTTCTAACGAGGACTTGGAGCTTTTGCGTTCAATTCCGTTTTTCAAGGAATATTCTGATGTCGAATTTTCGAATTTGATGAAAACGTCAACTCTAGAAACTTTCGACTCTGGTGCTGTAATTATGAGGCAAGGAATGCCTGGAGAGAAATTTTATGTCATCAAAGAAGGTGAAGTCGAGGTTGCGATTAGGAGTGAATATGAAGATCCACTGTCAACTCCTCCGGGATATCTTGGGGCTGTCTATAATATTGTGAAGTCTGGAAATTGGTTTGGGGAGCGAGCATTGATTACGGGAGAACCGCGTGCCGCCTCCATCAGGACAACCACGGTTACGAAATGCTTTGTATTTTCCAAGGCAAATATTCTAGAAACCAGTGTGTTGAGTGGAAAGAAACCACCAACAGACGAACGTATTGCGCAAATGAACGAAAAGTACGGTGCGTACAATGTAGATGTACAAGAGTCGAAATTGAAGGAATATAGGTAAGCGGATTTCTACCATGACAATTTTAAGTTTTGCTTGTTTGCATATATTATATCTAACACTATTTACAGCGTCGCATCGCAGTCACGAGGGAGCGTAAATTCTCCTGATCCGATTGTAGGCGTTGACATTGAAGAAGATGAATTAATAGTAGAAGAAGAAATACGTGATCCTATGGACGATAAGCGAGCTGAGATTTTTTCACTTTTGCGTCAAATAAAGTTGGTTCAACTTGTAAGTATCATCTCTGCAACTTCCGATACTATTTCCTTCTTACCATTTACGCCAATCGCTATTTCTTTACGCATGTTATACAGGCGAAAATGTGCTACGATCACATTGTTTCGACTAAACCTCGTTTCGGCGACAAAAATGAATCGTATAGAAGATCTTTGCTACTTAAGAAAGTAACACCAGCTCAAAAGGCGGAGTATAATGAAGCTTTCGTTTTGATTGATCAGAACGATGATGGCTCGGTGCAACAATCTGAACTTTTGAAAGTTGTAAACTCACTTTCTTCAGATGAAAATGCAGTCAGCTTTGTTGATGGGTTTGATGTTGATCAGACACTTACCAAAGAAGAGTTTTTGGCAATTATGGCTGAGGCAGAGTTTTACAATTTGTTCGTGAATACATTTAATACCTTGGATGTCTACAATTCTGGTTTTGTGAGAGGCTCAGATATTAACAGAATATTAAAGGGAATAAACGACCTGATCAGTGATGAAAACTTTAGTTTGATTCAAGAAGTAGGCGGCGACGATAACCTTATCAATTACGAACAATTTACAAAAATGCTTTTGGGAACAAAATTGTAGAGAAATCAAACTAAATCAAACCTTTCACGAAACAATTATTTTCAAAGATTTTCTTGTACGTTTTAATTCTGAACAAAGTCTTTTATTTTGAGATGATGAAATTGTCAAAAACTGGGTTGTGTTGGGCCCATTCACATAATCTTAATTGTCCCGAAGATCGAAGGCTAAGCACGAATTCAAATTGAGAATGAAATATAATCTGCCTTATCCTCGCTTTCATTCTTAACGAGCATGAATACATCAAAGTCAGTTCAAATAAGATACAATGAGAGACACTTACGAGTACTTCACATTTTTGTCTCAAATTTCTTTGAAGAAACGGGACGAATTTTTGTCCGTATGTCCGTCACGTGACCCTCTACTCTCTCCCTCTTTCCCATAAACGTATCCCTAAAATACAAGTTTCAAGTAACTCCCTCTCCTCGGGCTTTAATCGTTATTCGTGCAACCATGACCGAAAGCAACGACACTCCAAAAAGTAGTGAGAATATGGAATCGGTTGGCGGTGTTAGTAATGGATGGACAAAGGCTCGATCAACGATGAAGTCGGGTATAAAATCTGGTGTTGATGGATTGAATGACGTGCTTGCGTCGAGCGAAGTCCAGTACACGTCGATTGTCAGCCGATTAAGTACGAGCTCTATATACATGCGGAGGTTAGGGGAGCGTTCCATGGGTCACTTGGTCAGGTATTACTCAGTCAGGAGAGATTACGGCGTCGAGGCCGTACTAGGTTCTACTGTTGTGATTGGCGGACTAACTGGACTCAGAAGAGGACGAATACAGGGGGCAGCTGCGGGTATACTCGCTGGTTCTCTTGCGTATGGTTTTGCTTACGGACTACCGCAATATACTGTCGACGAGAAAGCAGAGAAGCAGATGGGAAGTAGATAAGGTTATGGACGCAATAACGTTCAGTAGTCGCATTTATTATCTCTTTTGTCAGAGTAAGAAGTGCTCTTCCTACCAGTTTCGTTTACATTACCTAAACTTCTTTCTAAGTCCATGGTAGTCCATCTGCATACTTCCATATTTGTCTATCATCTTTCTTTCAGTTATAAGAATCTTTGATTTAATGAGGTTGCTCTTATAAACTAAACGATCCAAAACATTTAGACAAGCTGTAGTTTAAATCGATGTAGACCGATACTCCAGACCAACATCTGACATTTGTTTCCATATCACCGTTTCTTTTTAGGTTTTGTTTATGGGACCAACATGTACTACCTCTATACTTTGTGACGATCAGGGAATACTCCGTGATGAACACTTTAAATGTCCAACGGTTCTTGCAATCAACCAAGCATAAACATTCAATGAAAGAGTTTATTTTTCCTGTTATATTGACCTACGACCATCCACATCGGAAAAGGTCTAGACAAGTGGTACTGCAAAGACGGATCTTCAAGGTGAAAACGATGCGACTGGATAGCTACATGAATAAGTGTAATCCTCGTAATCCCCTATAAGGGCGGTGGAGAAGAGATTTGAAGAGATCGAGGCTCATTATGCGAAGAGAGCTAAGAAACTGGAATGCACTTTGCAGCAGGTTAGATTTCCAATCCATTCCTTAGTGCATACAAGTCTTATGGTAAGAATGGAGTCGATTTGCTCGTAGTTGGTTACTCTGGTGAAGTAATTAAAGCAATTAATTTATTTCTCGGCGAAGGCGACTGCTGAATTGAAAAAAGCAGAAAACACGACACACGACTCCTGCGAGTTCTACAGATCTCAAAAGGAAAGGTGTTTACGCCACATTCAAAACGAGATTTAAAGTGGCGCTAAAATGTATGCAAATTAGGACTCAGAGTGAACTAATGATACATCGGGTACAATTTATAAGAAGAACAAAAGAAGCTGCTACTCAGGTAGCGTTTGCTGGAAATACCAGCGGATATTAATCATAATACGGGACTTCATGGTTCAATACCAGGGAAAATGATGATGCGTATTATATATTTCGATAATATAACAATAACAACTGCTATTACTTCTCTTCCAAACCAGTGATTGATGAAGAGGACGAGTTATAACTATGAAGTATTCTATAATTGTTACAAGAGTAGATGTCAACAAAATAGTTGAATTTTTTTTACGAAATTGATATTTCTGTGCAACAAATCATTTCAAAAGTAAGAGTACCCTTCCTCGGTATGTGCAATAATAGGTAAGGACAACCCTGCTTCATATGAGGATCACCAAACATGTCTTACAACGCTTCTATGATTGTATAACTACAGAAAAATAACGGAGAAAAGATGACACATCTCAAAAATGTACTAAAATCCACTCTACATTACTCATTACTAACTGGTGTGCTTTAGTTTTGTATGCCACAAGTACGTTCACATTTTGAACATAATACAGCGATTAATTGGGCTCAACTGCAAGTCAAGCTGTACAATTCTTTTGAATCTCTCTCTCACTTTCGTTTGAACAATCGAATCAACAATCTCAAGAAGATAATTGCAATCCGAAGACCACTCCATCTGCCCCCCGACTATCATTTGCACATGGGATTACCTCTAACCAACTTCAATCCTTATAACTGAAGATTTGCGAGAAGAAACTTAGGTCTTCTGCCAGGCCATGCTTGTTTAGCAGGCAGGCTGGAAGGGAACAGATCCAGGAATAGTAGTGGCGAAGTACATGCCAGCAACGCCAATCATAGCAAGACGTCCATTCTTGATCTCAACCGCGCGGCCACGTGCCAAGGTCTCCTCGCTCTTGTTCTTGCCCAATCCAAGAGGATCATAAAGTCCAGGTACCATGTTCTTTCCAGGGGTTCCACCTCGGAGGTAGTGCTCTCCACGTCGGGAGAAGAAAAGTTCATCATGGAACTCAATCAATCCTGCAAGAAGAAGCATCTGAGCCTTACCCCATCCAGGAACGGCATCCCAGGCCTCAAGTCCCTTGCTGGGAAGAGATCCGAACTCGATACCAGTGGCAAGATTTCCGGGGAAGTGTACCCCAGCACCGATAGCCCACCAACCTACAAAGGCAGCCATGGCAACACGTCCGTGCTTAACCTCAGCATGTCTGAACCAGGCAAGGGTCTCATCACTTCCAGTCTCAGCAAGGTTCAAAGGATCCCAAATCGATCCGAACTCGAGGTTATTGGGCTCTGCAAGAATGGCTTCCTTGCTGATACAGGCCGAGGCAGCAACAACAGGTTCCGGTTCAGGCTCGGGCGCGGCTTCTTCCTCTACAGCGGCCTCTTCCTCGCTCATGGAAAGAACGACGGCAGTCTTAGGGGCGGCGTAACCGGTGTGAGGGGTGACAAAGGCCGATGCAGCGGTAAGAAGGGTGGTAGCAATTGCGAGCTTCATTTTGAAAGTTGTTGGCAAGATTTATATGCACAATTGGGTTTTCAAAGTTGTATAGAAAGAGAGAAAATATCGGGATGTTGTATTCGTAGGAATGTACTTGTATCGGCGTCTACGTAAAACCCTTCGTGATGTTTATCGTGCTACTTTCGGTCAAGAATGCTGGATGCGCGCACATGTCACACAAGTCGCGATCTTTGCTTCAACTCTGAAAGGTTTTGTGGTAAAGTTCGGATTATGTTCGGGTACATTTGAGGGTGCGAACTGTGTGATGGATTTAGATTTGGGCGCGGGCGTGCTGTCACGATTGCGAGTAATCGTACGACGTACGAATATGGGTACTCATGGTTCAATAACAGGGAAAACGATGACGCGTATTATATGTTTCGATCATATAACAACTGCTACTACTCCTCTTCCGAACCTGTAACTGATGAAGAGGATGAGTTGTAA
>Ga0115008_10001415_pt1 | contig 19324 bp, 19 predicted proteins | sample FraStrMetagenome_FD_87164 | JGI IMG/M metagenome (GOLD analysis project Ga0115008, IMG submission 87164) | Marine eukaryotic phytoplankton communities from Arctic Ocean - Fram Strait ARC3M Metagenome | ecosystem: Environmental > Aquatic > Marine > Oceanic | place: Fram Strait | collected...
AGCCTTGAAAAACGTCTTTCAAGGTAATAAACTGTTACTTAACTTTATCTCTTAAGTGGTAAACATTAGGCTGACATTTTACAATAGTTTATTTATTTGAGATAAATTTAATACTTATTGAATTAACGCAATGTCTCAGGTTTTTCTCTGTCAACCTCTCCCCTTCAAAAACATGACCAAGATGACCCTTGCAATTTGCGCAGCATATTTCTACTCTTTGCATCCCAAAACTATTATCTTGAATTCTAATTAATGAATTCTTAATCTCGTCATCAAATGATGGCCATCCACAATTTGATTTAAATTTTGAATCTGATTCAAACAGGGGGTTATTACAAGCCTTACAAACATATAATCCTTCTTTAAATAAATCTACGTAATTACCAGAAAAAGCTCTTTCTGTTCCCCTATCAACAATTACCTCTCGTTCTTTCTTTGTCAAAGCATCAAAATAATCTCTATTTTTGACAGTATTATCTTGTGCAAATAAATATCCAGACAATAAAAGAAACAACAAAATTAGTTTATACATTTTACAAGATTATTTTGACTAATTATTTAGTATATCCTGTTTTGTGGTATCTTTCTGCTTTCTTCTGCAATAAAATTCAAAAAGAATGTAATTACTGTACATTAACACAAAATTATATAAGAAATCCTCAAGGGGAATAGTCAAAAATTTAACGCCAATAATTTCATCATTATTATACCATACTGGCGGAATATTAGCATCAAGGCAGCCGGTTAAAATCCCATTTACAATTATAAAGGGAATCAAAGAAATTATTATGTAAGTACCGAAGAAATACCCATTCCATTTGGATTTGCTAAAGGATATATTTAATAAAATTAGAGCTGAAAGTAAGCATACAGAAAGTGTATAAGCTCTTTCATGAAATATTAAACCTATAAGGAATAGTATTAAAGCAAATAATCTTAGTGCGACATGATTATATCGTAGATTACATTTCTTTAACTTCTTTAAAACAAAATATGTAAACAAACAACAAAATGGAATAATAAGAAAAAATAAAATCTCCCCTAATGGTAAATTTATTACCAGAATACCTGAATGATGTTCTGGATTAAACCCCCAAACTCCTAAATATGTAAAATAGATATCCCATAAAATAAATGGAATAGCAGAAACTAATAAAGACATGAAAAGAGAATAGAAGTCCTTATTTAATTTTATTTTAGAATTAAATGAGGCTATAAATGGAATTATAAAAGAAAATAGTAAGATCTTCAGATATAAACTCATGATTTAAAATATTTTTTTGACACAATTAACATCCCAAATGAACTAGCTCCATATTTCCCTAAGGTCTTATGATGAACTTTGTGAGCCATACGTATTGATTTGATATAAGAGTTATTCGATTTCTTAAAAAATCGCAATCGTTGATGAATAATAATTTCATGAACAATAAAATATCCTAAACCATACAATGCAATGCCTAAACCAAAAAACAAAGAAATATTATCATATTCATAACCGATATATATCAAGATCATTGATGGTATAGCAAATATTAAAAAGAAAAAATCATTTTTCTGGAATTTCTTATTTTTATCTACCACATGATGATCTTTATGAAGCTTCCATAACAGTCCATGCATCAAATATTTATGAGTAGCCCAAGCAACAAGTTCCATTGCAAAAAACGTTATAATTATAATAAATATGCCTAATATTAAATTCATAATGAATGAATTAGTTCTTTGCTATTTTGTGTATATGCGTTTTCAAAAGCTCTTGCATAACATATTTTAAACCAAGGAGAGAAGGCGTCTGGAATATCATGGAATAATTTTTCTAAACTAGTTTCATCTATATATTTCCAATCACAAACCTCTTTAGGATTTGGATTTGGTTTCTTATTTGTAAATCCAATAAAAACATGATCTAATTCATGCTCTATTAGATTGTTTGAGAGTTCTGCTTTATAAAGAAAACTAAAAACAGGAGATATTTCTGTTTTTATACCCATTTCTTCAAATAATCTTCTATTTGCACATGATAGAGTAGATTCGTTATTTCTTGGATGACTACAAGCTGTGTTGCTCCAAATTCCAGGTGTATGATATTTCTCTAATGCTCTTCTCTGAATTAAAAGTTCATTATTAGAATTGAATATGAAAACAGATACAGCCCTATGTAATACACCCTTCTCATGGGCTTCTAACTTATTCATCATACCAATTGGCTCATCTTCTTTATTTACTAGTATTACTTGCTCTTGCATTATTTAGTTATTAATTATTGTGAAAATGAAATTCTGTAAATCTTTAGGCTCTGATTGTATATTAGACATTATCAATTTATAGTCACCATCAATATGTGTATCATATAGCAAGAACTTAGGGCAATTAAGTTGCACTAAATATCGCAAAAAACGAATCTCTGTACGTTTGGGGTTCAATAGTATCAAACTGTCTAATTTCTGAGTTGAATTTTTAAATATTTTATATTTACTAAAAGGATTAAGAATAAAATTACACTGCATGAGATTTGATCTAATATTATAACTATATTTAACAGGTTCTAGTTTGGCATTACAATATTTACTTAGATTATTAAGTCTAATACAGCTTTCAAGATTATTTTGAGAAAGTACATATTCTTCTCTTAATTTAATAAGATCACTGCATTGAGCGTTACTTGAAAAAGCAGGAAGTAAACAAAATAAAAAACAATCTCATATTAAATTTAATTGATTCTTCAATGATGCTTTAAACATTAATGCCAGCTTTTCTAAATTCGGAATTCTAATTCTATCTTCTAGTATTCTAGAGGGTGAAAGATGCTTAATCTTTTTAAACAGATGATAGTAGTATAAATACGATAAATAAACTCCTCCCCTTGAAGAGCTAGGTAACATTTTTATGCCCACTAACGCATCTTTAAAATCTTTCTCTATATCTTTCTCTATCTTTATTTTATCTGACTGTGAAAAGTCATCCAACTGAACCCCAGGGAAATAACTTCTTCCTAATAAGGAATAATCAATATTAGCATCTCTTAAGAAATTAATTTTTTGAAATGCAGATCCTAAACTCATAGCTGTAGGCTTTAATTTATTATATAATTGCTCATTCCCATTAACAAATACCTTTAAGCACATTAGTCCAACAACCTCAGCAGAACCATGAATGTAATTATTATAATTCTCTTTGTTATAACTCCTCTCACTTAAATCCATTTCCATACTATCAAGAAAATTATTTATTAACGATAAATCAATACTATAAGTATTTACAGTTTCTTGGAAACTGTTAAGGATTGGGTTTAAACTAATTTTATTATCAATTGCAAAGAATGCATCATCCTTAAATTTATTAAATAGTATAATCTTATCATAATCATGAAATGAATCTACTATCTCATCAGCAAATCTTACAAATCCATAAATATTATATATAGATTTCCTTAAAGATTTATGCAAAGCTAAAATCCCAAATGAAAAACTAGTACTATAAGTTTTAGTCGTAATTTTACTGGCTTTATAAGAAACCTCATCAAATAATTTTTTCATGATTTATGTTTTAAAATATAATCTGCAACAATTTGCCCTGAAATAATAGATGGAGGGACTCCAGGACCCGGAACAGTTAATTGACCAGTATAAAAAAGATTGGAAATATGTTTACTTATCACTTTTGGTTTTAAATTAGCGGTTTGTAACAAAGTATTGGCAAGTCCATATGCATTGCCTTTAAATGCATTATAATCACTTTTAAAATCATTAATACAATAACTTTTCTTAACAAGGATTTTATCTAATATCTTTTGTCCACAATATTTCTCCAATCTATTTATCATTTTATAAAAATATTCTTCTCTTAGTTCATTATTATCGACAATACCAGATGTCAAAGGCATTAATAAAAATAAATTCTCCTTATCTTTAGGAGCTACCTTTTGGTCAGTTTTAGACGGACAACACACATAAAACAATGGATCTTGTGGCCACTTCTTTTTTTTATAGATATCGTCAGTATGTTGCTCAATATCACTGTCAAAAAATAAATTATGATGCTCTAAATTAGCTAGCTTCTTGTCAATACCCAAATAATAAATTAAACATGATGGAGACATAGAGCGGTTGTCCCAATATTTTTTTGAATAGCTACTATATTCTTTAGGTAATATATTCTGATCAAAATGGTAGTAATCAGCACCACAAATAACATAATCTGATTTAAATGCAGTTGATTTTGTAGTAATCTCATTTATTTTATGATTAACAAAATTACAATCTGTAATTTCATTATTAGTGTAAAACTCTACACCTAATTCTTTACATAATTCGACCATTCCATCAATAACCCTACCAAATCCTCCCATTGGATAATAAGTGCCTTGTTTTAAACCTGAAAATGCCATTAAACTATAAAGCGCAGGTGTATCCTTCGGTGATGACCCTAAGAAAAGCACTGGAAACTCTAGGATATTTCTTAGAAAAGGATTTTTAAAATGTCTAGCTACAAGTTTTCTGTATGAAGAAAAGAGGCTCATCTTTCCAATATTTTTCAAAATATCTTTTTGTAATAACTCAAAAAAACTAACTCCAGGCTTATACATTAAAGTCTTAACTGCCAGATTATATTTAATCTCAGCATCATCTATAAATTGCTTTAATTTATTTCCTGCCCCTTTTTCGTAACTTTCAAACAACTGTAAGACATCAGAAAAACTACTGTTAATTTTTATTGTATGATTGGTGTTAAATATTATCTGAAAACCAGGCTCTAACTTTATTAAATCATAATAGTCAGATGGGTTTTTATCAAATCTTTTGAAGAAACTCTCAAATATATCCGGCATCCAATACCAGCTTGGACCCATATCAAAGACAAAACCATCTTCAGTGAACTGCCTAGCTCTTCCTCCTAAAGTACTGTTCTTTTCAAAGACTTTTACATTTCCGCCTTCATTAGCTAATGTAGCAGCCGCACTTAATGAAGCAAACCCTGAACCTATAATACTGTAATTATTTAACATAACGCAAATGTATAGCTTTTTTTATTATAAGTCTTCATAACAGCAGGAGGAAATGGAAAGTTCCAGTATTACTTCAAAAAGATTAAATAAGACAACTTAATCGTTACCCTCCACCGCTTTCACTAAAATATTTTTCAAATTTCAAACTCAATTATATTTGATATGCACGCATAATATATTAACTTAGCAACTCTGAGTTAAAATTGAACACTATATTAAGTATGTCGAAGAATAAAGAAAAGCAAAAAAAAGCACTAATTATACAAGGAGGTGGTTTTAGAACCGGATTCAGCACGGGTGTTCTCGACGCTTTTCAGACATATGGTTATAATGAATTTGATGTTTACATAGGTGTTTCTGGCGGAGCAATTGCACTGTCCTATTTTTTAAGCGAACAATACCAATGCTGTTTCGATGCCATGTGTCTTTTGGCTACGGACAAAAATTTCATGAGTTACAGTCGAATGATGTCAGACACAGGGGTTATGGATATTGACTATTTTCACGAAGTGTCTAGCACCAAAATTCCATTAGATTTAAACAAATTAATCTCTAACTCTGAAGAAAAAGAAGTTTCCATTGTACTAACAAACCGCACAACAGGAAAACCTAAACACTTTCAGCCAAACAGTAAGACTTGGGTAGATGCTGTAATTGCCTCGTGTACACTTCCTTTCGTTACCAAAGGGAAACACTTACTCCAAGGTGTAGAATATATGGATGGTGGTTGGAGTGATCCTCTACCTGTAGAATCGGCATATAAAAACGGAGCTAAAGAAATTGTCGTTATACGCACATCTCCTCCAGATTTAAAAGCAGATCAAACATGGTCAGATTATTTTGGTTCATTCGTATTTAGCTCCAATAAAAAACTTCAAAATTGCTTTGAGAATAGTCATTTAAAATACAACAAGTCTATTGACTTTATCAACAGCTGTCCCAAAGATCTTGACATTAAACAAATTGCACCAGACTCACCATTAAGGGCTGGTACATACTCCAATTCAATTGAAGCCATTACAGTAGATTATCGTTATGGTGTTCAGGCAGGCGTAAATTTTTTAAGTAGTCTGAAACACTAAATTAACCCATCAACTCCCAGGCACTTCGATAGCCATCAACCTCCTCCATATACCTTAGGAATTGAGCGTAAAAATCATCACTTCCAATTGTGGAACTATCGCCAATTACAATTAACCTTTCTTTTGCACGTGTTAGTGCCACATTCATTCTTCGATAATCCTTTAAAAAACCAATAACAGCATCGGTATTAGAGCGCACCAAGGACAGAATCACAATTGGGCTTTCTTGCCCCTGAAAACTGTCAATTGTGCTGGTTCGAATCTTATTACTTAATTCTTTATTGGCTAATTGTACCTGCCCTGAATAAGGGGATATTAATGCTACATCCTTCAACTCAAAAGCTTCTACATTAATTATTTTCTTAACTAAATTCAGTTCCCCAATATTCATCAAGCTAACACCATCATGACCTCGCTCCTCTTCAAATCCAGTTCCTGCGGTGTCATAAAACAACATCTGATTTGAACCATTACTTTTTGGGGTTGATGTTTTTAATTTTCCTTCATAAAAATAATTACTCGAAAAATCTGAAATTGATTGATGCATTCTATATTGTGTATCTAAGAAAAATACATTTTTACAATTTCTAAATGAATGCTCTAAAATAGACACCTCAAAGCCCATTCCTTTCGCTTTGTCAGAAAGTACCATTGGAGGTAACTGAAATGGATCTCCGGCCAACACCCAAGATTTTGCATATGGAAAAAGCATCCAAGCCAAAGGTTCAATCGCCTGTCCTGCTTCATCTATAATCAATACGTCAAACACAGTCCCATCCGAAAGAAAGTTATTCAGCCCAATAGGTGTCCCTAAAACAACATCAGAAGCAACAAATAGTTTTTCATCAAAATAATTTCGCATGTCTCGAATTTCCTTTCGAATACGCTTAACCTCATTCATCAACAACCTTCGCTGATCGCGTTCTGCTTTTCCAAACTTACGCTTATATTGATATGACATTTTACGCAATTCTTCTGCACGAATCTTTAATCGTTTAATCGATTTTGAATCTTTTGAGATTAACATTTTACCTTCAGGTGTAAAGGGAAAAATAGTCTCATCAACCTTACTTACATTTCCTACGCGCAAAATATTTAGGTCATGCGTCAACAATCCTTTTGCTACATTATCTACAGCGGTATTGCTCGGTGCTGAAACCAATACACGCTTTCCCAATTTAATTAGCTGACGAATGGATTCAATAATTGTTGTTGTCTTTCCTGTACCTGGAGGGCCATGAAAAACAACCAGCCCTTCATTTTCGAGTACCCCTTGAGTCGCTTTTAACTGACTCTCATTAAGTGAGCTATCTATACTACTAGAAAAATCAAACCTTTGTACAAAAGGCCTTGAACCATGAATATTTTCAAATAATTGTTTAACGTTAGGGAATTCAGAAATACGCATCACACCATCCTTCATCGACTTACTCGTAAAATGATCTGGAGCCAATTTAACTCCCACCCCTTTATCCTCTATCCAATCTGGGAAATCAGCTGTAAAAAGTCGCATTTCTCCTTGCTGACCAGTAATACGTAATAAAATCCCTTTAACAGGTTCTTCTCCTTCAACAAAACAGGATATTGCACAATTGTCTTTAAAGTTTGATGTATCGCATTCAAATGGTAAACGAAATGAAATTTCGGGATAATCGGCATAACCGAATGTTTTACGACTAATATTTATAGGGTGTAATAACAGCCCCGAAGCACGCATTTGTTTCAAGCCTGAATCTTCAGAAATGGTATAGCGCGACTCCTCCTCTGCCATTTCAATAGAAATACACCTTAATAAATGAAGTTGATGCGGATGAATTTCAGACATAAATAGGTGTGTTTCCTCAAAACTAATCAAATCATTTAGTTTTAAAATTATTGATTATAAAATCGTATTTAAACCTTTTATACGCTATCTTAGAATTTAAATAAATGCACTTACTATAGACGATGAAGTTTCTTTTATTTCCAGGACTGATTTTCGCACAAAAAAATCAACAAATAGACATTCTAAACTACGAGATATCAATCGATGTAAATGATTCAACAGACAGAATCTATGGGTCAAACACAATAACACTAAAGTCTGCTCCTTACTTAAAGGAGTCCATTACCCTTGATTTTATTCAAAAAGACGATACAGGAAAAGGAATGCTTGTATCTAAAATTATGCAAAACGGGAAACAAGTTAGTTTTAAGCAAACTTCGCACCACTTAATTATACAACCAATAAATCAAGCTATTGAAACAATACATAAACTAAAAATAGAATACACAGGAATTCCTAAAGACGGATTAATCATTGGTAAAAACAAGTTTGATAATCGAACATTTTTTGGAGATAACTGGCCTGCAGGGGCAAGACACTGGTTTCCGTGTGTTGATCACCCTTCAGACAAGGCAACGATAACATTTAGCATCACACACCCAAGCCATTACACATGCGTTTCTAATGGAAAAAAGAAAACTAAAACTGCATTAAGAAACAATAAGACCACAACAACATACTCATCCAAATTTCAACTCCCTACCAAGGTCATGGTTTTTGGTTTAGCTGATTTTGAGACAGATACATTATCACACCCAAGCAACATGGAGCACATCAACTTTATGTTTCCTGAAGATAAAACCAAGGGTACAAAGGATATGTCTATAGCAAGTGAGCCACTTCATTTTTTTGAATCACACATCGCTCCCTATCCATTTGAAAAACTATATAACGTACAATCTACTACACGCTATGGAGGTATGGAAAATGCAGGTTGTATTTTTTACGATGAGCATGCGGTTACCGGGCAAGGATCTATGGAACCCCTAATTGCTCATGAAATAGCCCATCAATGGTTTGGGAATTCAGCGACGGAGTCTGATTGGTCGCATTTATGGTTAAGTGAAGGCTTTGCTACTTATTTCACAAACCTATATTTAGAGCACAAATACGGTCGAGAAATAATGAATGAGCAATTGATTAAAGATCGAAATCGTGTTATTCGGTTCCATAAAGCAAAACAATTGCCCTTAAAGGATACTGTTTCAAAGTACCCTTTACAAATGTTAAATCCAAACGCATATCAACGTGGTTCCTGGACCCTTCATATGTTACGAAACAAAATTGGAGACGATGCTTTTTGGAAAGGCATCAAGGCATACTATAACGCGTTTAAATACAAAAATGCATCAACTGCAGGTTTAATCCGGATAATGCAAAGTCAAACAACATTAAATCTTGATCACTTTTTTCAACAATGGACCGAGCAAACCGGACACCCCGTTCTGAGTTCTGCACTCGGTCAACGTACAGGAAAACAATACCTAACTCTACAACAAAAACAAAGTCAATTATTTAATTTCACACTGGAGATTCAGCTAAAAGGAAAACATGGAGAAACAGATAATATTATTGTTTTCATGACAAAACAGCAACAAGTAGTTGAATTACCAACTAACTTTAATGTAGAATCATTCCAATTAGACCCAAATACGAACCTTCTCTTTGAAGAAACAAATTAGAATACTCAAGAAATTGAGTACATTTATTTTTCTAGAATCTAAAATGATAAAATTATGAACAAGAATCCTCTCTACCTTATTCCTTTTGACTTCAGCCCTGTGTCTGAAAGTGCCGTACGCATTGGGCTAGACCTAGCTATTTCAAACAAAGGAAGCGTTCTTTTACTTCACGTCGTAAAAAATCAACACGAACGACTGGAAGCAAAACTAAAATTTAAAGACTATTTATCCTCACTGTCTGACGTTGATAGAAAATTGACTGTATCAAAAGCAATTATCGGGGATATTTACGAAGACATATCTAAAGCTGGTGATTTACTCGATGCTTCATTAATTGTGATGGGGACACATGGCGCTAGAGGTTTCCAAAAAGTTTTTGGTTCTCATGCCGTTAAAATGATTTCTTATTCAGACCAACCGTTTTTAATTACACAAGGGAAAAAATCGGTAGACAAAATGAAGGTTATTGTAATGCCTTTTTCATTTCAAAAGAAAAGTATCCAGATCGCTACTTTTGCTTCAACGATCGCCAAAAAATTCAATGCAACCATTCACTTAGTTGGATACCATGACAGCGATGAATTATTGGAAAAAGGAACTCAAGTAAATCAAAAAATTGTTCGGGATTTTTTAACTGAAAAAGGCGTTAATTACGAGGTCGTAACTTTTGATAAAAATGCACGTTTTGAAAAAGAATTGATGTCATACGCTGCTAAAGTAGATGCTGACTTGATGGCCGCAGGATATTATAAAGAGGGAATCATTACAAACCCAAACTCATTTATTCAAGCAATGATTGAAAATGAATTAAACATTCCATTATTAACAGTCAATGCTGAGGGATTAACAAATGCTAGTGGAGCCAGTGCAGCTTCAGGTTATTAATTGCTTATTATTTAAAAAGTCCGTCATTAATGAAGGACTTTTTTTTGCTTAAACTTTTATTTATACAAACACCATGATTCGTATTCTACTTACAACCCTGTTCTTTTTTATATTCTCTACCGTTTTTGGACAAACCAACCCCTTCTTTCCTGACATGGAACTAGAAACAACAAAGGATCGTATCATAAACTCAAGGACTTTTAAACGAGCAAGTCACCCTAAAATTATTATCTTTTGGGTAACCACAAGCAGGTCAGCAATACAAGAGTTAAATGCACTCGAATTAAAAAAGGTGAGTTGGAAAGAAAGTTATGAAGCTCAAATAATCGCCATTGCTTTAGACCACTCCAAGCAAAAGAAAAAAGTTATTCCGTTTATTAAGTCTAACAACTGGTCTTTTAAGTGTTACCTTGACCCGAGTGCTAAATCAATGATAGCAGCAAAGGGACAAGATGTTCCACTGACATTGATTCTTGATCATACAGGTGAAATTGTTTGGCGCTTGGAAGGATTTGACTCCAATACAACAACTAAAATCCAAGAACAGTTAGACAGCATGTTAAAATAACAAGGTGTTTTCAAAACTGCGCTAAAACCTAAATTTTATTTTACAAGAAGTGATATCGGGTTTTCCATGTACTTCTTGAACGTATTCAAGAACTCAGAACCTGAAACACCATCAACAACACGGTGATCACAAGAGAGTGTTACTTTCATAACATTACCTGGTACAACCGCCCCGTTTTTAACCACAGGAACTTGCTTAATACCACCAATAGCCATAATACAGCTGTCTGGTGGATTTACAATTGCCGTAAAGGCTTCAATTCCAAACATTCCAAGGTTTGAAATAGTAAAGGTATTCCCCTCCCAATCACTTGGTTGAAGTTTTTTATCTTTCGCTTTTTTCGCAAAAGTTCTTACCTCTGCCCCTATTTCAGTCAATTCTTTTCCGTCAGCAAAACGCACTACAGGAACTAGTAATCCTTCATCAACAGCAACTGCTACTCCAATATGAACGTGTTCATTTCTTCGGATAACATCGCCCAACCATGCGCTATTAATTGTTGGATGCTCTCTTAAAGCAAGACCACACGCCTTAATAACCATATCGTTATACGAGACTTTACCAGCCTCAAGTGCATTTATTTGCGTACGAATACCTATGGCATTATCCATATCAATATCCAAGGTAAGATAGAAGTGTGGTGCAGTAAACTTACTTTCGGACAAACGCTTTGCAATTGTTTTACGCATTTGAGAAACAGGTTCATCATTAAATGACTCTACCCCAACAAAACTACGTTTTACAGAAGCTGTTCCACCTACATAAGGCGTATAATGATCAATGTCTCTTTTTACAATACGACCTGCATCGCCTGTACCGATAACGTTTGCTAAATCAATTCCTTTCTCATTTGCCATACTTTTAGCAAGTGGAGAAGCAAAAACCCTTCCGTTAGAATCTGAAACAGCAGCAACAGGTGCTGGTTTAACTGGTGTTGGAACTGAATCTACAACAGCAGCTGGCTTTGGAGCTTCAACCTTAGGCTCTGGTGCAGAAGTTTCCTTCTCATCAGATGGTGTATTTTTTTCAGCATCAGCCAATAACTTAGCAACATCTTCTCCTTGTTCACCAATAATGGCTAAAACAGCATTAACTGGAGCTGTAGCTCCTTTTTCAACACCAATATGTAATAAGACACCATCGTAAAATGACTCAAACTCCATCGTAGCCTTGTCTGTTTCAATTTCAGCCAACAATTCACCTGAAGAAACTTCGTCTCCAACATTCTTTAACCATTCAGCAACGACTCCTTCAGTCATCGTGTCGCTCAATTTAGGCATATATACAATCTCCGCCATCTTCTACTCTAATTTCAATTAATCTTAATACTCAACGATAAATGGATATTCCTTATCCATATACACATCCTCATATAGTTCCTTCCCTTCTGGGTAAGGAGAATTTTCTGCAAATTCGATTGATTCTTTTACCTCATTTTTCACCCAGTCAGAAATCGCTTCGAATTCTTTCTCAGATAACCATTTGTTTTCTTTAATAACCTTTGAACAATGCGTAATTGGATCTTGTTCTACCCATTCAGCAACCTCGGATTTTGTTCTATACTTTTGAGGGTCTGACATTGAGTGTCCTTTATAGCGGTATGTTTTGATATCTAACAACGTTGGTCCATCACCCTTTCGAGCTCTATCTGCCGCTTCTGCAATCGCTTCATGAACTGCCTCAGGAGACATACCGTTTACAGACTTTGAAGGCATTTCATAAGAATGACCAATTTTAGATAAGTCAACTACATTTGTTGTTCGCTCAACAGAGGTCCCCATTGCATAATTATTATTTTCAATAATAAAAATTACAGGAAGCTTCCACATCATTGCCATGTTAAATGTTTCATGCAACGCTCCTTGACGAACAGCTCCATCTCCCATAGAAACACAAACAACATTTCCAGTTTCGTTGTACTTTTCAGCAAAACCAACACCTGCTCCCATTGCAATTTGAGCCCCAACAATCCCATGACCTCCCATGAAACCTACTTCTTTATCAAAGAAGTGCATTGAACCTCCTTTACCTTTTGAACAACCTGTTGAACGCCCATAAAGCTCAGCCATCAAAACACGTGGGTCGGTACCCAACGCTAGAGGATGTCCGTGATCTCTATATGCAGTCATGTGTTTATCTCCTTTTATACACGCACTAGCCGTTCCTGCAACAATTGCTTCCTGACCGATGTAAAGGTGACAAAATCCACCAAATTTTTGTTGAATGTATAACTGACCTGTTTTCTCTTCGAATTTTCGAATTAACAACATGTCCTTATACCATTTTATATACGTTTCTTTAGAAAACTTCGAAGATTTCATCGAAGTTGACTTACGAGTAGTTTTTGCTGGTTTTTTTTTTGTGCTAACAGCCATACTTTTAATCTTTAGTAACGAGGGTCAAATATATAAAATATCTTAGTTCAATCACTCCTTTATTCAATACTTAGCGGATTTCTTTTAAGATGAATACAATTAAAATTAATCGCGTTACAGCTTATTGACACAGTTTTATTAAAAAGCACATCCTATAGCTATAAGGCAACTTCATCACGAACCAAATGCTAAAGGGAGTAAATCCAATGCCGAATTAAAGATAATGACCTCATCATTTTGACAAACCAAAATTACGCGATACGGCTCACCTTGCCTACTCTCAGTCTCTGCCATTACCTGCCTACAACCTCCACAAGGAGACAATAAGTCTTCCCTTGAAATCAAATCACCCTTAGCTACAATACACAAGGTTTCCACCTTTTGATTTGGGAAGTTTGCGCCAGCATAGAACAAAGCAACACGCTCAGCACACATTCCTGAAGGATAAGCAATATTTTCTTGGTTACTCCCCGTAACAATGGTATTGTTGGCAAGTAATACAGCTGCTCCAACCTTAAAATCACTATAAGGAGCATACGCATTTAACATCACACTGTTTGCTTTTTTCACCAAGACTTGGTCGGTATCAGGAAGTTCATTCCAATGCTTCAGCTGACGGTATTCTATCTTTAACTCTTTTTTCATGTATCTCTGTTTATTCCGTTCTAAAAACACAAGCTTATACCCATCATTTAACTTCAGGGTTATCAAAGAAATAAAATTCAAGCATAAATAACAACTAATACACATGCTATTCAAGCGCATTAAGGAGAATCATTCTACACACCTATCAGATTTTCTTGTATTTTTGCATCACAATGATTCAATACAAAAAGGTAGCTTTTTACACCCTAGGATGTAAATTAAATTTTTCTGAAACTTCTACAATTGGAAGGAGTTTTCAAGAAGCCGGATACGCAAAAGTAGATTATGACGCAGACCCGGATATTTTTGTGATAAACACCTGTTCTGTAACTGAAAATGCAGATAAAAAATGTAAGCAACTTGTAAAGCGTGCAATGAAAATTAATCCAAACGGATTTGTTGCAATCATAGGTTGTTTTGCACAGTTAAAACCTGAATCAATTGCTGCTATACCTGGGGTAGACATTGTTCTTGGAGCAAATGAAAAGTTTAATATTATTGAGCATCTTGAATCCTTAGAAAAGAATGAAAAAACCATCATTTCTAATGAGCGAATTAAAGAAACTAAAGACTTTGTTCCAGCATTTTCTATCGGTGACCGAACACGTTCCTTTCTTAAAATTCAAGATGGGTGCGACTACTTCTGTACCTTTTGCACAATACCACTAGCAAGAGGTAAAAGCAGAAATGCATCTATCGCTAACACCGTAAAACAAGCAGAAGAAATAGCACAGACAGAAATTAAAGAAGTGGTATTAACCGGTGTTAATATTGGTGACTTTGGACAGGGTAACGATGAAAATTTTTATCAACTAGTTCAAGAACTAGACAAAGTAAAAGGCGTTGATCGTTTTAGAATTTCCTCAATTGAACCGAACTTGTTATCCGATGAAATCATTTCCTTCACGCTAACAAAATCAAATCGATTTGTACCGCATTTCCATATCCCTTTGCAATCTGGAAGCAACAAATTGCTAAAAGTAATGCGAAGAAAGTATGAGCGTGAACTTTTTGCTGATCGCATTAAGACAATAAAAAAATATAGACCTGACGCGTGTATTGGCGTTGATGTCATTGTTGGTTTTCCTGGGGAAACAAATGAAGATTTCATGGAAACTGTCGACTTCCTGAAAGCCTTGGAAGTATCTTACCTACACGTATTCACCTATTCAGAACGAGCAAATACAACTGCAATAAAGCTTGGAGACTCTGTCCCAATGCACATCCGTAAAGAACGAAGTAAACAACTTCATCTTCTATCCTATAAAAAGAAACGCGCCTTCTATGAAGCAAACGTAGGCAGAGCTGAAACTGTTCTTTTTGAGAATGAAGACAACGAAGGGTTCATGTATGGATTCACCTCCAATTATGTTAAAATAAAAACGGCTTACAATGCAGAGTTAGCAAATACGTTTTCTAAAATCACCATGAGTGAAATTGATCGTGATGGGATTATGAAATGTACATTTAATTAACACCACTAACACTTAACCGCCAAAGTCATTTCTCGTTTACCTGGAGGTCCAGGCAATCGCTGCACCTCAAACCCAACCGCTTTTAAGTTTCGCTTAAATTGTCCCTGCGCGCAGTACGTTACAAGAAACCCTCCTTGCTTTAGCGCTTCATACATTTTATTCAAAACATCCACAGACCACAGTTCAGACTGAACACGCGGGCCGAATGCATCGTAATAAACAACATCAAACGATTCTTTCTCAAAGACATAGTCTTCTACCTTTACGGCGTGCTTCGTTAAGGTAAAGTATTCATTAATCTTAGCCGGAAACTCCCAATCTACATTGTGTATTGTTGCAAACATTGCATCACACTCCCCATCGATGAGCGATGTGTAATTTAAAGCATTGTAAATTTTCTTTTCAACAGGAAAAGCTTCAATCCCTACATAATCAATATTCATAGTCAATTTTTCAGCTTCAATTGCCGACAGTAAGGCATTTAAACCTGTGCCAAAACCCATTTCAAAAATTTTCACATACGGCTGATCTAATCGCCTTAAACCCTGCTCTATAAAAACATGTCTTGCCTCCTGAATTGCACCGTGTCTTGAATGATAGGTTTCATCCATTTCAGGAATATAAACACTACTTGACCCATCTTCTGTTAGAATTAACTCTCGCTTCATGGTTCAAAATTAAAATAAGTATTAACAATTGTTGAAAACTGTTCTTCATATCTTTTTGTGAGATAGTTATCCGAAAAGAGAACATTCACTGATACTATTGCGTATCTTTGGTCTATGGCGAACAAATCCGAAAACACGCGAAAAACAGCTTCTCGTATAAGCAAAATAACACCTGCACCCTCTGACAGTGGGAGAATACCACCTCAATCAGTAGACCTAGAGAAAGCAGTACTTGGCGCTATGATGCTTGAGAAAAATGCCGTTACAGATGCTGTTGATATTTTAAAGGAGGACAGTTTCTACGATCCAAAACATCAATATATTTTCGGTGCTATTCAAGAGTTATTTGGTTCATCAAAGCCAATCGATATATTAACTGTTACAAATCACCTGTTAAAAAGCGGTGAGTTAGAAGCAGCAGGAGGCGCTGTTTACATATCACAATTAACAAATCGTGTAGGATCTACAGCACACGTTGAATACCACGCCCGTATCATTTCTGAAAAACACATTAAACGCGAATTAATTCGCATGAGTAACGATGTAATGAAGGAGGCTTTTGACGACACAAACGATGTTTTTGATGTTCTGAACAAAGCCGAGGGAGACCTATTTAAAATTGCAGAAAATAATATGGGTAAGTCTGTATCCATTATGCAAAATGTAGTTCGTGAAGCCATTGAGGAAATTGAAAAAGCTGCAGAAAACTCTGACGGTATATCAGGTATTCCAACAGGTTTCTTTGATTTAGATAAAATTACAGCTGGTTGGCAAAGGTCAGATATGATTGTAATTGCCGCTCGTCCTGCCATGGGGAAAACAGCTTTTGTTCTATCTATGGCACGAAATACAGCTGTTGATTTCAATCAAGGAGTTGCTATATTTTCTTTAGAGATGTCCTCTGTACAACTGGTTAAGCGTCTTATCGCTTCAGAAACAAGGATTCCTGCTGAAAAGCTAAGAAAAGGTGACTTACAAGATCATGAATTTCAACAACTGCATAGTCGAATTACAAAGTTAGCCACAGCTCCAATATACATTGATGACACCCCTGGTATAAGTATCTTTGATTTACGTGCAAAATGTCGCAGGTTAAAAATGCAATACGACATACAGGTAGTCATCATTGACTACTTACAACTTATGACTGCAGGTAGTTCTAAAGGCGTAGGTAATCGTGAACAAGAAATATCATCGATTTCACGATCAATTAAAGAAATAGCAAAAGAACTTAACGTTCCGATGATTGCACTGTCTCAGTTAAGTCGTTCGGTAGAACAACGTGGTGGAGATAAAAGACCTGTACTCTCTGACCTTAGAGAGTCTGGAGCCATTGAGCAAGATGCCGATATTGTATCATTCATTTACCGCCCCGAATACTACGGCTTCATGCAAGATGAAGAAGGAAATTCAAATGCTGGAATTGGAGAGATTATCATTGCAAAACACAGAAATGGATCATTAGATAATGTTAGACTTCGGTTTGTTAAAGAATTTGCGAAATTCGATAATGTAGAAGGCTTTTCTCCTGACCCAAATGCTGCAATGCACTCAACAATGGATGCAAACGATGACTTTGACAAACAAGGATCATATACCATTCCAAGTAAGATGAATTCATTAGAAACGGATAATTTAGACTTCAATTCAAACGAAGAATCGCCATTCTAGCTAAAAAAATACCGTTATTGTAAGTAACAGTACTATGAAAAAACTCATTGCCATTATTGCCTTTTTTTGTTTTTCAAACCTAAGCTTTGGATCACAAATTCTTATCCCAATGGATGACTCACAATCGAATCATCTAAAAGCCTATGGTCTTTCGTTTTACCTACTGGAAAATGGTGTCGTTATTGAATGGCTACTAAACTATAGAGGCGGATCTTTTTTAACCCCTCACCTAGTTACCATTGAAGAAGAGTTAATTGTTCGAGGAATAAGCTATGACATTTTAGCTGATGGACAAGTAAACGGTATTAAACAAGAAATTGGATCTCCAGAGGTTAACATGGAAATTGTTCAACTGGAAAAAGCACCCAAAATTGCAGTTTATACTCCTGGAGGAAAACAGCCCTGGGACGATGCTGTAACCATGGTTCTTGAGTACGCTGACATTCCTTACGAAAAACTCTACGACTCAACAATTGTTAAAGGTGGACTTCCAGAATACGACTGGCTCCACTTGCATCACGAAGATTTTACAGGACAGTACGGTAAATTTTATGCGAACTTCAGATCATACCCTTGGTACAGAAAACAGGTGTCAAGCTTAGAGGCTTCAGCTAAATCCTTAGGTTTTGAAAAAGTTTCTGAGATGAAATTAGCAGTTGCAATGAACATTAAAAACTTTGTTATTGGCGGTGGTTTTCTATTCACAATGTGTAGCGGAACCGATAGTTTTGATATTGCACTTGCAGCTCAAGAAACGGATATCTGCGAATCCATGTTTGACGGAGACCCTTCAGAAAGAGGCTGCCAAGATAAATTAAACTACAATAACACGCTGGCTTTTGAAGACTTTACCCTAGTAAAAAACCCTTTAGAGTACGAATATTCAGACATTGACGGTACATCGCTTCACAAACGAAAAGAAAAGTTGGACAAATTTACCCTGTTTGAATTTTCAGCAAAGTGGGACGTTGTTCCTACAATGCTAACCCAATGCCATACAGACGTTGTAAATGGTTTTATGGGGCAAACAACCGACTTTAAACGTGATTTAATTAAGTCGAACGTTTTAATACTTGGAGAGACAAAATCCATAGGAACAGCTCGGTACATTCATGGCGAACTAGGCCAAGGCACATGGACATTTTATGGAGGTCATGACCCTGAAGACTTTCAGCACCGTGTTGGAGATCCACCAACAGATTTAAATCTTCATCCAAACTCTCCTGGATATAGGCTCATCTTAAACAATATTCTTTTTCCAGCCGCTAAAAAGAAGAAAAGAAAAACTTAGTTATGTAAGTCTTCAAACTAATGTTTACCAGAGATAGTCAAAATTAAGTCATAAATTTAATCTTTGCAACAGGTGTTGCTTTCTTCTTTTTTTTCATTGTTTTTAGTTTAATTAAATGTCTTTGATCTAAGATCTCTTGGCCGCGTCCA
>Ga0115008_10001421_pt1 | contig 19297 bp, 11 predicted proteins | sample FraStrMetagenome_FD_87164 | JGI IMG/M metagenome (GOLD analysis project Ga0115008, IMG submission 87164) | Marine eukaryotic phytoplankton communities from Arctic Ocean - Fram Strait ARC3M Metagenome | ecosystem: Environmental > Aquatic > Marine > Oceanic | place: Fram Strait | collected...
CCTGTTTCTATCGTGAGATACAAAGCCTTGAAAACACCATATTTTGGCAAAATTGCGCAATTTCGCGCAAATGTTACAGCTTTTAGAATTTCTTTCCAAAATTCAAAAAAGAACCATTTTAAGTACATAGACCTTTCATATTTAGGGTTTGTAATCTATTTCTATATTTATAGGTTATAACATAAACGAGCAGGTGAGAAAGAGCGCGACATTCAACCATCGGACTATCAAATTTCATTTTGCGACAGGAAAAGTTCGTGTGTGCGCGATTGCGCAATTTTTGGCGAAGCAAATTTCTGCAAGCAATTTTTTCCTTTTTTAAATACATTATGCATTGAAGGCCTTTCATTCATGGCATCAGATTTTATCAAAGTACTAAGCCATCAATAGGGGTTGCCAACTAACGAAATATGAATATGAATATGATCTCACGTTCACGTACAATTTTTAAATTAGCTTTGTCCGAAAAATAATCCATTCTGATTGGATTAAAAAAAAATTGAACGTGAACGTGAGATCATATTCATATTGAGAGATCATATTGCAAAACATGCAACTACTTGAATTTTTAAAAATTACACTTTGTACATAGTGGTTTTACGTATATGTTAGTAATTGGTGTGATTTACTTTATACAAAACCTCTTACTGTATAGCGTTCCAATTGCATGTTGCATGTACATGTGCATTTGCCATATGGCCATATGCGCGATGTTCGATGTCGAAAGTCAATTTCGATTTACGAAAGGCAAGACTTGTCTTATACATTTATATGTGTATTTATACAAAACTATGGACCCTACTCCCTACTACCAGGCCCGTTAATCAAATACCGGTATATGTATACATTTAATAAAAATTGTTTTCTTTGAAGAAAAATTTACTCGTACAAATGTACACGTTAATTTAATACACATTGACCTTATATGTGTATAAGACGGTATGATATGCGTGCGTGCTTAGTGAGTTTCTAGCTGTCATACCTCTCCTTTCTCGAGTTTTGCACATTCACGACCTGGATCTAGCTCAAGCATCCATGCGCATATTCCGTACGAAATATAGAAAAAGAAAAGGTGATAGACGAAGATAGTCATCTCTACCTATCTACACTCTCTAAAGACCTGTGCATACAACCAACAAAAAAACTCACCGATTCTGTGTACAAACACAACAAGAAACCTCACAGAATCTCTTTAGATTAGACTGGGGTTGTCTGTTACAAGTATCGTCATCGTGATAAACTTGCCTTTGGTTGACGATCATAAATCCCTGGTCAATAGATATCTTTCGGCACTTCTTTCGAGAGGTAGTTGATAGTTGAAACAGTGCACCAAGAGAGAATACGAATATTATAAGTAAGATTAACTGAAAGTGCAGGAATTTCCATTATGGCGCCTCGATATATGGATAGTAATACCAGCTACACTAGCGCAGGAGAAGCGACTATGACTACTGTTAAATCATCATCAAGCCTTAATCTTCCAACACGCACAACAAATTTGATTGTTGAGGGTGATGTCTTACAATCTGTTAAGCTAAATGATGATTTCATGATGAATGATAACATGACAGATATTTCTGATGACTTTTCAGTAGGGTCGACTGCATTTTCTAGGGCGGCATCCTATTTTGGAATAGGAAAAGAGGATTCATTCCATTCTGAGAAGATCACTGAAAAGATGAAAGCGCTTTCATTGAAGACAGCGTTTATTCAACGAGAAAAGATTGATGGTATTGAAACTAAACAAAAGCAAGTATTTCTGCTGAAGAAGGAAGACTTTAACAATCAACTAGAAAATGCACGCATTATCTCAAAGAATCAAAAGGAGCTTGACGAGAAGAGCAAAGAAATCGATGTGAGTCTTCCTCTTTTTTCTGATACAGTGGAAATACCTGTTCCACCTGTCACTCGAGAAGGACCACAACTGCAAAACGAGGATCCGTACAGGACAATGAATTCGCAACAACCAGCACCGCAGGCACGGCGATCATTGGAAGCTTCTATGCCAAGCAATCTCCTATCGTCTCGTTCTCTTGGGGACTTCTCGGTGGCCACTACGCTCACGTACGCGTCGGAGAACGAGACCATAAACACTATAAAGGATGGAGAATCCTTGGTGACGTTTTCACCTGATGGAATTAGCTCTCAGATAAGAGATATGTATGATAATGGAGCTAAAACATTTGAGGATAGTTTGGTACAGGAACGAACCTCGAGAAGCTATATCTATGAAGTCGCGGAAATTACCAGCATCGTTGCTGAATTAAAGAATGATGAATCCTATAATAATTTTGACATCATAGACTTCATGGAAAGCTTTGAAGATTGAAACAAGAAGTATAGCAGCATTATGCAAACGTCATGTTTTGAACAAAAAATAGGCTACCGATTATATGTCTTCTATCGACTTTTTGTGTGTTTGTAATTTTTGTCACTAATTGTATCACGATGAAAAAAAATTCACTCTCAAATTCATTATATTTTTATAGATATTCGTGGAAGCCTATTCGTTTCGTCATAACTCCTTACTGTGAATACTTGGGATCAACACAGTTCTGTGCTGTGACTTCCAGATATGGTAAGAATTTAGTACAACCTCTCTAGGCCCGTGGCACAAGGAGTGCCTTGATGACAAAAGAGAATGTAACAGGCCTTAGCAAAACAGAATAATACTTCACCATCCGTTCGTTGCATAGACTTATCCGGGCAAGTTTACCTACCGACAGACAACAAAGTATGAGAAGTTTGTCATCCTGGTATCTTGGTATTTTTTTTAAACTGTATGCTTTTATTTTGTTAACATCTACTATTGTACCAGGTATTTGGTGTTTACATTAGTTTGTCATCCTGGTATCTTGGTATTTGGTATTTACATTACATGTCAATAGATGTATTTTAATACATGTAACTTGAGAACCGATTAAGGCTAAAGTAGATTTATAATGTAAAGTTGAGACTTGAGACCATACAAAGTAATTACCGGTATCTGATTACGATCCCAAAAGCAACCATGGCGACGCCCAGCCACCAACAATCTGAGGCAGCATCGCCCCGAAGTCATCCGCATTATCACTCCTTAGTAACACTTACAAATTTTCCAGTCTTTCTGGATTATGAAAATCGCCTCGCCAAGACACCATACAATGTCACGGAATGGTACAACTATTTGGTTGAAATGGACGAGGCCCTGGATGAGTGCTACGATCATGTAAAGATGATGGCCGCTGCTATGGGGAGTAAGCGAAAACAGAACAAATCTATAACAGTTGCTGGTAGAGTGATTGAGAGTTATGAAATCATGGAGGAAATTCATTCGTTGAGGAAATGTCGGATTGTCGTTGCCGAACGTAGTTTAGCGTTGTTGCCTGGAAGTTACAAGTTATGGATGATGCATTTGAATTATTTGAAGGGGGCCTGTTCTAAAAAGGTGACAAATAAAAGTTACAGATTGAGCAGTAGCGAAAGCAGGAAACGATATAAGCAAATATTGAGTGCCTATGAACGTTCACTTGTTCGAATGAATAAGTTTCCTCGCGTATGGTTAAGTTTTATTGAAGTGGTAATCGAGACTGGCGTCGAGTGCAATTTGACGAATATTAGAAGGCTATGGGATCGATGTTTATGTGCACTTCCAGTGACACAGCACAGTCTGATATGGGACAAATATGCAAAATGGGCAACAGATTGTGTTGAAAATTCCATGATGTCTGCTATTCATAAAGACGAAAATATTGAAGTTAGAGAAATGGCATTGAGAATTTTGTGCAGACGATGTCAATATGATCCCAGTCTTCGGGAAGATTTTGCCGATATTTGTTGTCCAGTGAATGCAACCGACGAGAGTGAGGGTGCTAGTACCGTCGGAGAATCAGACACAGAAACGAAACGCGTTCATTTAAATCAGCCTGGAGAGGCGGCAAAAATATATCAGGAGTTATTGAATGATCCTGAATACATGTCACCACGTGGTACATCGCGACATGAATTGTGGCAAAAATTATGTGAGTTATGTAGTTCGTACCCAAACGAGACGAGGTCTGCTGGGGTTGATTTCGAACACATTATAAGAAACGCTTTGGATGAAGGCAGTGGCAGTACGTTATTTTCGACAATAGACGAATCTACTAAGAAATCAAAATCGTTTTTCAATGAAGTTCAAGGCACTCTTTACCTGCATCTCGCTAAATATCACACGCATGCAGGACAATTCAATAAAGTACGTAGCGTGTATGCGGAATCAATAGCGAACGTTACGACCGTAAGAGATTTTAGTTTGGCGTTCGATGCAGCTGTACGGTTCGAAGAAGGCATATGTTCTGCGATAATGGCACAAATGGGAGAAGACGAACTCGAGCATGCATCGAATGGTATTGATAAATTTGATAGCGATCCGTCTTCGCAGATTGACTTAAGTGACCTGATGCCGGTATCCGATAATGCTAATAAAAGTTCAGAACTAAATTGGACGTTAAGTCGCTTGGAAATGCTATTAGAAAAACGTCCACTTATGCTCAATCGCGTTCTCCTTCGTCAGAATCCCCATAATGTTGGAGAGTGGTTAAAACGAGCTGAATTGTTGAAGAGTAAGTCAAAAATGTTACGTTTTGATCGATGAATTACGAACTCGACTACATTTCACTTGTACACAACAATTTACAGCATTGAAAAAAGGTAATCCAATGATGGCGCTAGAGGAAGGTTGTAAAGCGGTGAAAGCCAAACTAGCAGTGAATGGAAGTCCGACACGTATGTGGATCGAATTAGTAAGTATCATTCATATTTTCGTTGTAATACATTGACCCTGTTCAACTTATTTTGACAAACTTCAGGCTAACGCGTATAATAAAAGTGGTGATATTGACTCTGCGAAGAAAGTATATGAAAAAGCGCTGGTTTATAAGTTTCAGAGTGCTGACGATCTTGCAACAATCCATTCTTCGCATGTTGATTATTTGATTGAACTAGAAGAATGGGATGAAGCGTTAGGTGTTGCGCGAAGAGGCGTCTCCAACAAAACTAAGTTAGCACATACCACACGTGCATGGGTGACTCTTCTTGATCTAGAAGAAGCGTTAGGGACTATTCAAACAACTAAGGCGGCCTATAATAATTGTTTGAAATCTGGAATGGCGAACGTACAAGTCTGTATGAACTTCACTGAATTTCTCTTGGATAAGCATTTTTTCGAAGAGGCATTTAGTGTCTTTGAGAGATCACTTGACTTGTTTCCACAATCAGATAAACAGAAGCATATCTGGGGGGAGTATTTGGCAAAATTTCATTCGCGGTATATATTACCGTTCGAATCTAAAGATGAACCTGTTCAGTCAGCAAAACTAGAACGCATGAGAGAGCTTTACGAACGATGTGTATCTACACTACCAGCAGACATGTCATGTGAATTCTTTTTAAAGTATGCGAAGCTCGAGGAAGCGCACGGATTGATTCAACGTGCTATGAATGTTTACGAACGGCTATGTCTTTCTGCGCCAACCAGTAAGGAGAAGTTTAACGCCTATCAACTTTATGTTATTGTTGCCTCTCGCGTCCTTGGTAATACTAAGACTCGTGCCATTTATGAAGCGGCTATTGCTGCGCTAGAAGATGCTGAGGCTTCTCAAATGTGCATCAAATATGCAAATTTGGAAATTCGTTTGGGAGAGCTGCAAAGGGCAAGGTCTTTGTTTGTATATGGCGCACAAATGGCCGACCCACGTCGAGATTCTACCTATTGGAAAAAGTGGCATGCATTCGAGGTCGAACATGGTAACGAAGAAACTTTCAGGGAAATGCTTCGAGTAAAAAGGGGTGTGTTCACTGCCTTTTCTACCGTTAACTATAATGCAGCAGAGATGGGTGTCGGATCTAAAGAACCAAAGACTCTCACGGACGAAGAAGCGTTCAATATGATTGCAGAAAGAGAAGGAATAGAACGACAGGAGGATTCCGATGCTACCGCAGTTCAAGGTTTTGTCACGGGTAATAAGCGAAAGGCCAGTGATGCCGATCTAAATTCGCTCGAGCGCCAGGCATCAAGACTTAGAGAGGCTACAGCTTCTTCTTTGCCTAGAGATCGGGCTATTACTGCAGACGAAGGAGAAATTGATTTGGATGACGGGGATGATGAAGATGAACCTGAAGAGATCGTAGGAGTTGCTACGAAAGAAGTTCCTGCAGGAGTGTTTGGTGGTTTGTCTTCAAAAGAAGAAAATGGTGACGTTACTTCCGAGGAAGGCGCACTGGAACGCCTACGAGCAGCAGCTGCAACGTCAGGGAACTAAGTATTTACTTTTCAATAAAGACTCAGTTTAGACTAACGAACATTTGGAATTAATTTTTTCTGGATTGATTCGATCGTCGGTTACGTAGCGTATGTAGTTACTTTAAGTGAAATATTTAGAATGGATGTTAGATTAAGTATACAACTTATGTAAAAAAAAATATGTGTGTGTTCAAAGGTGTAATTTTTTCAACTGTGGACAAGGGCCCTCACGACCATACACAAAGCGAAAAAAAATACAAGGAGCCCACGAAGAAAATTGTCACGTTAACAATGGGTCCTATTTCTTTTTGCCTTGCTGTAAGTTCTCCAACGTTTCCTTGAATAAAGATTTGAATTTTCTGTTCATTTCTTTTGCAGCCAAATGATAAACGTTTGCAGGGTCGGAGTTGTATAATAATGCGTTCTTTATCATGAGCGTGGCGTCAGAGTGAAATTCCTTAAGAGTTATGTACGATCTCGCATTCACTTTCTCTCGAATCCACGTCAAATTCATTGGTTTCTCGATAACGTGACAATAATCAGGGACGCCATGAAAGCTGCAATTATTTTCATCAATGACGACTCTAAACGGATTTGTTCCTAAAATAATTTTAAATATTATAAAGAAGAAGATCATGAAATAGGAATCGAAAAAATATTCAGGTATACGATTTTTGTAAAAGGTTTACCGTTTAGTGATGGAAATTCCATATCCCATAAGGCCTTAAAAATAGGTTCATATAATCGGGCTAACCCTAGCTGAGCTCTCTGTCTCGGTGGAACGTGTCGTTGAGCTTCTTCCCGTTCCGATCTCTCAACCGATAGCCTTCGCTGCATTTCTTGCTGTCGTGCAAGTTCAAGTTTTCGCTCTCGTTCTCGAACTCTAGACTCCGCTTCTGCTCGTCTTCTCTTCTCCTCTTGTCGTTTCACCAATTTCTGCTGTTCACGACGTTCTTCCTCCAATTTCCTCTTCTCTTCTTCGAAAAGGGCTACTTCGTGTGCAAGTTCCGTGCTATTAGCCGCGAATGTGGGTTTCGACATATAATGTAGCGACGAAGTCTTATTGCTCAAACTACGCTTGTAATCTCGAATCAAACGTTCTTGTTGTATTTTCAATCCCTCTACAATACCCTCCAATTTCACCCGACGAATGGGGTTGTAAACATTTTCCCTGCTAGCCCTGCTCGCAAAGGCATTCAGGGAATTATCCAGCAACGCATGCTGCCCATGTTGCTTCTCCTTCATCGTAAACGCAGTTCTCATCGCCGTCTGATCAAAAACTTCCCGCTTTCTCTTGCCAGAACCTCCAGATTCATACCGCTGCACCATTTCATGCAAATTGGCTTTTACGTTCCTACGATACATCGATTCGCCCTTTCCTCTCAGATGATGTGGCACAAAGTTCTCGTACGTCAACTGATCTGATCCATTGCGAACGAGGAGCCTCTGTAATCTCAGGGTGAGCATGCGCTTTAAGTTTTCCTCTTCCTTTTCATAGGCGGATGATCCGGTGGTCCCCGATATTTTAGCATTTGGCGAGGGAGTGGCTGTGGTACTGGTGTTTTTGGTGCTCATGTTTTTCGTTTAATAGAGTTTATTATACATGTACACCGAAGAAAGTATTCATAAGTACATGTACTTGGACATTGTTGCATGCATGCATATCATGCATCGATTGGATTGGGTTTCATTGTTTATACGTTTTTTACTTTTTTACACAAAATCTCAAAGGGCATGACTCGGATGAAGTTTTTACGAAGTTTCATAGTCATGGCCTAGCTCCTAGCTCCTAGCTCCTAGCTCCTATCTAGAGCTCTAGAGGGATACGCTCTAAAAATACACACAGAGAGAGAGAGACTCGTTACTTATCCTACACAATATTCAGTTACGTCCAATTGGCATTCTGTGAATCTAACATATTCTCCTACCAATTAATTGATCATAACTACCGAGTAACAAAGGCTCAAAATTCTATGAGTAATGTCATCATGCAATGATCGTAGGGTTGCCTACTTCTATGATGGTAAGACCTCCAGCGTTGCGTCTTGTTTGGGCGAAAAGTTGCCAACAATATACTAAAAAAGGACAACGTTGTTCCACTCACTTTTAACTATTCCTAATTTCCTAATTTCCTAATTTAGCCGAGATCGGGAATTATCACTATGGCCAAGGTCATCCCATGAAGCCCCATCGTGTTCGAATGACACATAATCTGGTGGTGAACTATGGGTTGTATCGGAAAATGGATGTGTTTCGACCAAGGTTGATGTCACCTATGGTAGGTCTGTTGTTTTAGTGTATTCCTTCCCTTTCAAAGGATTCTGGTTGGGAATTTACTCAACTTATTTCTTGAACAGTCTATGACGCGTTTTCATTCTGATGATTACATCAATTTTCTGAAATCGATCACGCCAGATAATATGAATGAGTATTCAAGGCAGTTGCAACGTTTTAATGTAGGAGAAGATTGTCCTGTGTTTGATGGTCTTTTCGAATTTTGTAGACTGTATACTAGTGGGAGTATCGGAGGCGCAGTTCGTCTCAACGACGATCTTGCTGATATATGTATCAACTGGAGCGGTGGTTTGCATCATGCCAAGAAAGCAGAGGCTAGTGGGTTTTGCTATGTAAATGATTGTGTTTTAGCCATCTTAGAATTATTGAAGAAGCATGAGCGTGTTCTGTATATAGATATTGATATTCATCACGGCGATGGAGTCGAAGAAGCTTTCTATACTACTGATAGAGTTATGACTTTAAGTTTCCACAAGTTTGGAGAATATTTTCCAGGAACTGGTGACGTCCTTGATATTGGGCATGGTGCAGGAAAAAATTACGCAATCAATTTTCCATTGAATGATGGAATGGATGATAAATCGTTCAAGTCAATATTCCGACCGATTATGGATGCGGTTATGGAAAAATTTCGACCGGGAGCAATAGTATTGCAGTGCGGTGCCGATTCTCTCAGCGGAGATCGCTTGGGATGTTTTAATTTAAGCTTAAAGGGACATGCAGACTGCGTCGCATACGTGCGCAGCTTCAACGTACCTCTCCTGGTCCTTGGTGGGGGAGGTTATACATTACGAAATGTCCCTCGTTGTTGGACATATGAAACATCTGTCTTGCTTGGAATGGAAGGCGAAAGTGAAATTCGTGACGCGTTGCCATACAACGACTATTTTGAGTACTTCGGACCCGACTATCGGCTCCATCTGCCAGTGAGCAACATGGAAAATCTCAATAGCACAGCTTACCTTGAGAAAACTAAAGTACAGTTATTGGAAGTATTAAGGCAGATTGAATGTGCCCCATCCGTTCAAATGCAGACTGGAGGAACGAGCCTGAAAGCTTTAATGAATGCACCAGTACAAGGCAAAGGAGATGATGATGTGAAAATGGCTGGTGATGGCGACGGTGGCAGAGGCATCGACCGAAATGAAATGTTAGTCGACAAGAAAGAGCATCCAGCTGAGTTTGCTGCTTGAGTAATGTATAAATTGCTACTGACGTAAAAGGAAGTCTAACCTAGCATGTTTGTTTATTGGTTTTACTGCGATCGATTGATTTATCATATCACAACTGTTGCGGGGCAAAGAGAATTGTTATTGGTGCAGAAAGTATATGCAATGTCATTATATCAACTACTACTAAATTTTTCTTTATGGTTTGATTTGGTGATATTCAAAAAGTTATGCACTAAAGTAAAGCTGTGTCTTTCTTCGATAAAGTTTATCAGTTTAAGCTAAGAATCAGCGATATTAGGAATAGCGCGAAGAATAGACGGAGTGTGAAACATTTGCAAACGTGCAGGATCATACAAATGCAGGCATGTGAGAGTCTTCTAATTTATACTGCACTTAGTAGAAAGAGTAAGAGTGAATAGGATTTCAAAGAAAAATTCAGGGATACGTATTGTACACTGTGTGAAATTATTTCTTGCCATTCTTTTACCTTCTGAGGAAGACGCTCAAATCAACAGGATTTGTATTGCACCTAAGGGTCTCAATGAAGAGAATCGGCTACAACAAAATGATAGAATCATCATCAATCATTCATCGATATGTTGCATTATTTTTTCCTGCGTAAGCTAAGAATTTCTTCAATATTTTCTTGTGAAAAAGGAATTCCCACGTATTCTGTACCAGCATCGTCTCGCCGGAGTTCGACTATTTTGTGATCAACTAATTCACCCAAAACATCTCGAAGTTCTGAGTCACTTTTTATTAACATTTTTTCAATGCATGCATCGAAAAAAGATTTATATGGCACACCAATGTCGGTGTAATGATGAGATTTCTCCGAAATTATCATCGCGAGAGTCTTCATCACATCGTCATGCTTCTTGGCGAGACTTTCTAGAACATTCACAATTCCTTTCACAGTCTTTTCGTTTGAGTTCCCCGTCGCACGACTCTTTTTTTCTGACTCCATATTTGATACTTCATTGGTATACCTTTCATGTGTTGAGGCTTTAATGTAAATCCAACGAAACCTTGATAGCATAGAAACGTCCCACAGAGAGAAGACATCAACGTTGTCGCAACTACAAATCAATCGAATTTTTGAGTCACTAAACGCAGCAAGCGACGCAAAAGTTGATTGAGTGACTTTGTTTGCGACGCCAGATCCTTCGATGTTGTAAACTACAATAAACAATGGACTTTCTAATTGAGAAGCCGCAAAACGCGCTAGATTTGCGGCACGACTTGGGAGTGGACCTAAACCCACTGCGCTTGCTCGAAATTTATTGTTTTCGTTGAAATTTCCAACGTGAGATTCTTGTACCGAACCTGATATTTTTTTGTCCTCGTCGAAGAACGTCGTTGATATCCAATCCAAAACTTCCGAAACATCAAATTTCTCGTCATATCCATCAACCTTAATAAATGATCCATCGTGACGGAGAGTTTTGTCTGCAAATCTATCCAGTAGCATTTTCTTTGAACCCAAACCGTAGAGGAGTACACTGTGTCCAGTTTGTAAGAGAAAGGACCACTGCTCAAAGTCTTCCTCAAAAGAATGCAAGAAGGATTGAAACGAACCCCCATCAATAGAAATAGATGTTGCGCATTCTTTAGGTGACGGTATAGAGAAGTTGCTACCTTTTCTATTCCCACTGATCGAATTGGTAAAATAAGTATCTGAACGAAGGCTCCTCTTTCTCGATCTATTGTTGATCTTTCGACTACCCAAATTTACGTTGCGGAAGCGGTTTCCTTGTGATTTACTTCTTAAATCGTCCTCGTAAGTAAAAACGGGTGTATCTACAAAAGATTCTTCAAAATCATCCTTCAAAATAGATGCTTTAAGATGTTGGCTATAATCATACGTTTTCTGGTTCAAAGCATCGCCCGTGCAACCCAGAAATTTATACAACCCAATACTAGTAAAACTTGGTAGTTCCTTTCCTGATTCATCATTTAAAGAAATCGAATTTGGTGGGTAATATTTACCGTCGGTGGTGTAAGTCCATCCATGTTTATTATTCAGCGATCTCCAAACAGTCGTGAAATGGACGTCTTCAATACGTCTTCCACCAAAAATGTGTCTTCTCTTCCTATCCCTACCCTCTATTTCAACCAGGAGCTCCCTACGCAATCTCTTTCGCTCTTTCTCTTCCTTCCCACGCCCGTTCTTTTCGAGAAATGCAATAACATCTTCCCCACATTTTCCGACAATTTTTTTCCGATTGGGAGTAATAAATGAGCCATTTTCATTTCTCCAGCCAAGTGAATTTAAAACCGGCCATAAATTTTTGTTGAATCCAAAGTACGTTATATTCGCTGAGGATACGAATGTCTCATCGACATATCTGCATTTATTTTTTTCTTTCTCGGTATCATATTCGCTTCCAAGAGAATCGACCTTCGATTTCTGGGTATCATTGTCACATTCAAGCTCATTATCTCGTGGCCCATTAATTTCTCTAGTACTGGTACGATCAGGACCTTCGCTTTCACTTTCCTCAGTATCGTATTTGTTTTCAAGAAAATCGACCTTCGAATTATTGGTATCATTTTCGCATTTACGGTCACTATCTGGTTGTTTATTTCTTCCTCTAACATTAGTACGACTAGAAACCTCACTTACATCTTCCTCGATATCAGATTCTCTTTCAGGAAAAGCGGTCTTCGAGTTTTCGGCACCATTGTCACATTCAATTTTATTTATATCTCTAGTTGAACTGCAGCTAGGAACTTTCTTAGAGTCTACTTCTGTGCAACAGATTCCGAGGCGTCCGAGTATTTTTCGATATAAAAATCCATCGTTTATTTTGATCCAACTTAGGACTTCGTCTCTAGTCAGATATTCTCGATCAGGATCAGGAAATGGATCTTGATCCTTTCTCAGATAAATGTCATCAGACATTCCTTGCCAATCCGACGATTCGTCGCATATCCTGCGATCCTTCTTCCAACCATGTTCTAACAAAATAGGCTCAACAATCTCAAATCTAGGTTTCTCCCCATTGAAGTCTGCCCTTAAATTATTCCATAGTAAAGAAACGTACTCGGAGTAGTCCACTCGACGGAGCAAGCGAATGAAATTTTGTGAGTTGGAGCAAAAGTCCTTAGAAGGAGTTCCATTAATTGCTGTATTTCCCGGTCTCACAATCACCTCTATCCCATTCCACTGTTCCATTGTCCATGTACACCCATTTTCGTAAAGTTTGTGGATGATTGCTTCCGTCCAGACATCATTGGAACTTAATAAACATTCTCCATCCGCTTTAAATGGCTTGAGGTTTTTCAAGTTCATTATATTGTCGCTGTTTGCCAACGTCTTTATCCAATATATGTTATGGCTTTTTACCTGACAATTCAAAGTTTCGTTTCATCTATTCGTTAGGTGAAAATAATCCTTAGCGGGTGGAAGTGAAATAATAGAAAACTTTAAAAAGTGCCGAGAATATCAGTGCCGATTGTCAACTATTATGAAAGTCTGCAAGTCGTTGTCGTTCGTTGTCAGTTGTGGCTTGTGGCGTAATAAGAACATCTGTTAAGATCACCACTTCAAAAAGAATACTTCGGTACAAGTATTTCTTTAGCATGAGCCACAAACTGATGAGTCTACGAGCGGGCTTTCTATTTTCTACCCATTTAGAAATGTACCGATTTAGTTTTAGTTGTTCTCCCATTCATCAGATTGTGCTAAACTTGTGTTTTTTTCCCTGTGTGATTAAATAATTTGCTGTGATTGTAGTTCCCTCTTGAGAAATAACAACATGTAATGAAAATTCCTACATTTGTACATATATTACGTGCACTTTAAACATATTGCTTTAAATTATTTTTCATTTAGAATATGTATTTAATGGCTTGACATGCCGACAGCTCCCTTGAAAGCTTCGTCAAGAACCTCGCATAGGGTAGGGTGAGTGTGAACAATCATTGAAAGTTCCTGAACAGTTGTCCCGGTTGCAACAGCGTTCGCACATTCCTGGATAAGATCAGCAGCATGAATTCCGATAATGTGCACAGCAACTACCTTTCCAGTGTCCTTATTGTAGAGAACCTTGGCAATACCATTACCCTCTCCCTCGGCAAGAGCCTTGGAGTTAGCACGGAAGTTACCCTGACTCTTTCCAAGAGTCCAACCCTCTGCCTCGGCCCGTGCGATTGCTTGCTCCTCAGTGGGCCCAACCATTGCTATTTCAGGGTGTGTGAAACAGGCAGCAGGGACAGCATCATGGTCAACAACATGTTCACGGCCGCAAATATTTTCAATTGCAGAAATACCCTGCGCAGAGGCAGCATGTGCAAGCATCATTTTTCCGTTTGCGTCTCCAATGCAGTAAACATTTGGGATTAATTCCCCATCCTCCGATTTGGTAAGCACACGCATTTTCTCGTCAACAGCAACAAATCCACGGAACGTCTCGATTCCTCGTCCCTCCAATCCCATGTTAGCAGTATTAGGAACTCGTCCGGTGGCAACCATGGCGGCGTCAACCTCAATTGTCTCGACATGCTCCTTGGTTTTAGCGTCGATCATTTTAATGGTTACTGGTTTCTCTCCAGGGATTCCGGGGGTTACCTCAGCGGCAAAAACTCCAGTCCTGAAATCAATTGCACGTGGTCGAATAAGAATGCGATCGGCCAACTTAGCGATTTCTCTGTCAAAAGTAGGCATTAGGTCATCCATAGCTTCAACGAATGTAACCTCGGAACCCAGAGCAGTATAAACATCACTAAATTCCAAACCGATGTATCCACTTCCGATAATGGCAACCCACTCAGGGACAAATTCCAAGTTCAAAGCTCCATCGGAAGTGTACACAGTTTTCTCATCCACCTCAACTCCAGGAGGAACAAAAGGCACCGACCCGGGTGCTAAGACAATATCTTTCACAGTGTAAACTTTACCCGTTGCCTGATCCAATACTTCATGAGGATTACCAGTAAGCGCACCACGACCCTCGATCACATCACAACCAAGCGCCACGAGACTTCCCTCGAGGTTCCCCTTGACACGATTGGCAAGGTTCTTCGCATGGTCAGCAATACCCTGACGATCGAACTCAACCTTTCCCTCAACCTTAATTCCCAAATCAGCAAGATGTGTTGTATCCTGCATTTCACGCACACGTCCACTCGCGGCAAGAAGCGCTTTACTAGGAACACACCCACGATTTACGCATGTACCCCCAACATCTCCTCCCGCAAACACTGCCGTCTTCAGCCCCTGTGCACGACTGTGCAGAGCAGCACCGTGACCTCCCACACCGCATCCGATGATAGCCACGTCGAAATCATATTCGGAACTATCCGCCTCGGCAGACAACGCTACACGAGTGAACGTTGCACTCTGAAAGCCGTTGTGCATAGCAGGTGATGAGGTGAAGCCCCATGAGCCGGTGATTCCAAGGAGGAGGATGTTAAGGGCAATTTGATACTTGGCCATATTGGAATAATATAGAGGATATTAAGAAGAATGCCTTTCGATGGGCGTTTGACGATTACAATTACAAAACTGTACACCCCCGCAAAGAAAAAGACGAGAGAGAGATGTTGACCGAGCTCACCACAGCATAGCCACAGCACACAGCACACAGCACAGCACAGCCGAGAGGCCAAACGTTGATGTTGGGCAAAGACGCAGTCTTGTCGGTTCTGTTGATGGCCTTTCTTTTCTCGCTAGTGTGCAAAGTACGTCAGCACGAGGAATGAGAGCTATTTAAAATAAGTACGTTATCAAAGTAATCACGTTACGTACGTACGTCGTAAAGTAGTAAAGTCAAGTGTGACAGCACAAAGCACAAAGCACAAAGCTGCGCAGTATCAATATTCCTTTTCGCTGATTTCTGAATTGAGATTGAGATCTGAGATTGGATATTGGCAGGCTACTCATTTTGTTTTGTACAAGATAGAGTCTATCTTCTCTTCATATTTCACAGTTGAAGATCCAATTAAACGAGCAAGCTGTAAACTATGAAGAGACACAACGGGTTGGTGCAGCAAATATTTGTTATGCTGCTATTGTCTGCTACATTGTCATCAATTTCCGGTTTTGTACTGTTGCGACAGGAGAAAAAAATTCGTTTTGGTTGTCGCGGTCAAGTGAACGTTTGGCATCATGATGAAGCCGCTCAGAAAAAATTGAGTACGCCAGCATCCTCGCGTCCTACTCGACTGCATATGAGTAAAGAGGATGGGTCCGGATCGCCCAGCGATGTTTTGAAAGAATCTGAAGATAGGGGCAACGTCATTTTTGCGTTGACTTTTGCCGCTTGCATTTGGATATTTAGTATTCCACCTGACTTGAGGCGATCGCATTTCTGTACTACAGAGCAATGTACAAACAATAGAAGTAAGTGTTATGATTGTGTTACTTTCTCGGAATGGGGCAATGAAGTGGTAAGCTATTACAAAAAGGGCGGGGGGATAAACTTTGACTTTTCAGTTGATAAGAACCCAAAGTAAGATACAAGATACATGCACGCATCGATGAAATCGCGAATATGGACAATACTTTTATATAGAAACCTTTCAATAAATTAGGTAGCGGAATAAGTTGTTATCTTCCCAGCACGGTTGTTATCGATTTCATCACTTTACAGCTTTTAATTCCATGTGTTAACTGTTTCTGATGACTACTTCTACCACCCTATCACAACCATAATTTTCTTTGGAATTCATTTTTTATTTGCCAATCATCACTTTTGGATGCTTATTTAAGGTGTCTAGTGGTGCGTTTTCAGTTACATATAATGTCAAGGTATGTTGGCAAATATACCACCAAACATCCATAATCAACACTGAATCATTGTTCGTATTTTTTCATTAGTAGGAGAGTTGACCACGTTAGAGATACTACTAATACATCCCGCAACAATTGAGTATACAAATGAAAGAATTAAATTGTAATTTTATTGTACGTGAGGGTAAGTTGACAAAGCACTAGAACAACTTACTCATCCATTGTCAACTGGCTCTAATCGTGTGTGTCATCCACTGGTCGCTCCCTGACCATAAGAAAATCAGAAGAACGTTTGTCTCGGAAAAAGTATTGGTAAGAAAAAGTCATTGTTACTCTAACCTGACCCAAGTATACAGTAGTACTAGAAGTCGTCGTATATTGAGTTTGATCCGCAAAGATAAATTAATAAGCTTGACACTTCGAAAAAGATTATAAGTACTAGTAGATAAGAATATCAAAACCAAAACAATAGGTTTAAAAAATTTACGAGGACGCTTCGTGTCCAAATCTATTGAAGGATAGGTCTATAGCAAAAGGGTCCTCAAACTGCAAGGACTTTTACTTTTCGCTTCTCTCCTCTCCTCTCTCCTTTTCTTGAAAGAGTAGTAAGCCGAGAAAGTAGCGTCTTGGTTACACAATTAATATGTCATCCACTAAGACCCTGCATCCTTGATCAACCAATTATCTCCTGGCAACAATAGCTAAGCTGCGGAGAATGAATACCAATGATCGCGTACATGTCAGCGTGAAGAATAAGCTGTCACTTTCAGGATGCTGCAATCAATAGGGGCAAAAAGCAGTGCAGAAAATTGCAGCAAAATTTATTGAAGTTGAAGTTAAGAGAGAAAACGAGCGTCGATCCAACACTTCATAAGTCGACCTCCATAAAGTTTGAAGTAATTCCATGCCTTGCTGAATTGGTGCCTGCAATATATCCTGTACTCCAGCAATTCTAATTACAAGGCATTAAATTTGTACATGAATATCAATGAGGTTCATAAATTTTCTGCGTAGCTTACCATAAAATTGAAACCGCCAGTGACTCCATCAACGTCTATAACTTCTACATAAATGGAAATTCGTTGGTTTGTCCACGATATGGTATGCAGTACAGATATCAATTGCTCGAAATGATAAATTCAAAATGTAAACGCACCTCCACAAACATAAAGACCTGGACAAATTTTGCTCTCCATAGTTTTCATGTTAATTTCCTTTAATGAAATGCCCCCGGCAGTGACGAATTCTTCTTTGAATATGCCTTTTCCTGATACTTTGACACTACATTGAAGCAGTGTCTGCGCCAACTTGCGAACATTTTTCTTAGACATATCACCCCAAGACTTAGCTAATTCTATTTCTGATGAAGTCACTATAGAAGACCATAAACGTCTAGGTATCGGCGATGTCTGACCACTAGAAACTAAGGGAAAGGATGTTCCAACTTTTCGCTTTGGTGAGGACGAAGTTAGTTTCCAAAGCTCTCCTTCCAAATATTCGAAATTGTCAAATCCAGGTAACCAGTTGATGAAAATATGAGTTTTATAATTGAGATCGAAAAAATTTCTAGCAGCATACGCTGAAAGACGCAACGCCGCCGGCCCCGACAAGCCATGATGCGTTATCAACACTGGACCTGATGTAGTTATTGCTTGTTTTTTCTTCTTTCCAGGGGCTAAATACAAAAGAAATCAATCGTATGAAAGTTTAACAAAGAGAGACGGTGCACGAACCTGATATTTTTAGAGTTATGCACACTTGATCGACGGATAGGCCAGCTAGATCACAGAATAGTCCATCTTGCGAAACATGGTCCTCCGTATTCAAAGTAAACAAAGAAGGGACAGGTGGGACAAGATTATGACCGAACGACTCAGCGATATCATGACCGGTTGGGTTAGAACCAGTTGCAAGAATTACAGACCGAAAACAAGTCGAACCCCCATCTTTTGTATTGACGAAAAACAGGCCACTTGCATCATCCCGCGACACGGACGTCACTTTAGATTGCTTGCATATGTTTACTCCCGCACTTAATGCTGCTTCTAACAAAGTATCAATGATAGTCTGAGAAGAATCTGTAATTGGAAACATTCGACCATCTTCCTCGGTTTTGAGACTTACGCCACGAGAAGTGAACCATTCTTTTGCCTGTTGAGGTGTAAAATGTTTTCGGAAGAGGCCATTCAGCTCCCTCTTTCCTCGAGGATAACACTCTAAAATTTCTCCTACTGGCTTAGAAGTGTCGTGCAAGACATTGCATCTACCTCCCCCCGATATTTTTACCTTACTTAAAAGACGTGATGTCCCTTCGAAGACAGTAACAATAGGTGTTTCCATAGAATTGCTGGAGTCGCAAACAGAGAGCGACTTCTCAGCCGCTGCAATAGCTGCAAACATGCCCGATGCACCAGCTCCAATGACGCAAATTCCATTATCTTCTATTATTCTTTCCGCGTTAAAGGTAGACAATTGATATGATAAGGGGATGAGCTGTAATAACACCAAGCAAACAACCTTCAGCATTCCTTCGGACAACCACATTCTCTTCATCTCACTTTACTTCTTATTTCAAAGAACGCAATACGATATATAAGTCCCTTTACATCCGACGCTTTGATGTTTTTTGTAGTACATATATTGATTATCACGATTTTTACTTTTCTCTCAAAAATGTGAAATGAGGACCCTCCGGCAGGCCTTGCAGTGGGCACACTGCTTGATATACTAGATTAGCCTATAACGGTTATCTTCATCTTGAGGTTATCTTCTGCAAATGAGTCAGAAGATCAATCTTAGTTTACTTTTTAATCTTATAATTTTCATATTACA
>Ga0115008_10001423_pt1 | contig 19280 bp, 29 predicted proteins | sample FraStrMetagenome_FD_87164 | JGI IMG/M metagenome (GOLD analysis project Ga0115008, IMG submission 87164) | Marine eukaryotic phytoplankton communities from Arctic Ocean - Fram Strait ARC3M Metagenome | ecosystem: Environmental > Aquatic > Marine > Oceanic | place: Fram Strait | collected...
ATATAAAAAATGGCGCAAAGTTAATTGGAAGATATAACGATTGTCAAAACTTTGAGTATGACTTATGAGATATAATTTACCAATTGAATACAGTAAGGCAACTCCTAAGCAACGTAGAGAAGTTAGGGAACAATACATTGTTGAACAAGCAGGATTGTGTATGTGGTGCTTTTCTCCTTTGGAAGGTGATCCACATCCACAAATGCAAAAGATGGATATTAATCTAAAATTATTTCCTCCAGGGTTTTTAAAAAACCCAGTACACTTACAACATGATCATGATAGTGACTTGACAGAAGGCGCGGTTCATGCTAAGTGTAATGGAGTAATGTGGCAATATCATGGAAGGTAAATATGAAAGTTAAAATTAGCGGGTATCCAGATTATCAATATTGGCTAGATAGATTGTTTGGGTGGAACCCCAAGCAAAAGATAAGTGTTCGTATTGACGACCACGATACTTGGAGTATGGACTATACCCTTGCGCATATTATCTTACCTATGCTAGAACAATTAAAACGTACAAAGCACGGTTCTCCTAGTGTACACAATGCAGATGTACCTAAAGAACTACGCATGAGCAAAAAGGATATGGCACAGTTTGCTAAAGATGGATCAACTGATGACAATTTCTTTAAGCGTTGGGATTGGGTCTTAGACGAAATGATCTGGGCATTCAACCAAAAGTGCCGTGATAATTGGGACGAAGACTTTTACGAATACGAAAATGATGACGCTGAACAATTCGGTGTGAAACTTGTATGGGAAGACCGTGAAGGTAGCAAAGCACACCAAGAACGAATGTCAAATGGCTTTAGACTGTTTGGAAAATATTATGAAAATTTGTGGGATTAGAAATGAATATACAACACGAGCCGCTGTTTGATACGGCAAAGGTAGAAGAACTCTACACACAAAAAGACGGCGTACCAGTAAAGTATGTATGTACATCAGCAACATACGGTACTGCTGAATTTGCCGCTGATGTATTTTATCGTGAAACTCCCCACCCTGAGTTTGGTAATCATTACTTTGGATTATACCGTAATCCTTATTCCAACGATGCGACAGTTATGATTGCTAATGCAGATCCAATTGAGTCTTTTGAGTTTGGAATGATTGAAGATGATGGCAAGTACTATTACAGTCAACATCGACATGACTACAAAGTAGTTGGGGACAAGATGATCGACGGTGGAAGAGCGTATATCAAAAGTAGTGGCGGCACTACAGTTATGCGTATAACTGACGGCAAATTTTATGCTGTCGACGTTGAAGACTTGTGGGATTAGAAATGGATGTAAATGAATAAAATTATAGAATTCTTTAAACAGAGCTACCGAAACGATCCTACTGCGACAGTAGTAGAAGTATTTGAAACAGTGATTCTAGTAGCAGCAAGTGCTACACTCAGCTTCACAGTGTTAGACCCTGCCACACATATTTTTGTTCCGTTATACCTTGTTGGTAGCATTTGTGCTATGTTTAGTACATGGCGCCGTAAGAGTACAGCGTTTGCATTGTGCTGTTGGTTTACTTTCATGAATGCTCTTGCATTAACACAATTGATATGGAATTACCTGTCATGAGAATTATTGCAGGACCATGCCAACACGAAACACTGGCACAGAGTGCAGAGATTGCTCGAGAGTGCAAACGTGTATGTGACAAGTATGGCATTGAATACTACTTCAAAGCAAGTTACGACAAAGCAAATCGTACAAGTGCAGATAGTAAACGTGGTATGGGGTTGGAAGGAACAATGACAGACTTTCTTGCACTAAAAGTACAATACAACTTGCGAACACTAACTGATGTACACGACTATGTACAAGTAAATCGTATTGAACGTGAATTTAGAGATGCAGTTGATGTCTATCAGATACCTGCATTTTTGTGTAGACAGACTGACTTGATAACAGCAGCATGTGCTACAAATAAAATTGTTAATATTAAAAAAGGACAGTTCTTGGCGCCTTGGGATATGAAAGGTGTGCTAAGTAAAACTGATGAAGCAAAAGAAGTTTGGATAACTGAAAGGGGAACAAGTTTTGGCTATAACAATCTTGTCGTTGACTATACTGGTATTATGTATATGCTCGATACTTATGAACATCCTATTATTTTTGATTGTACGCACTCTGCCCAAAAGCCCGGAGGACAGGGCGCTAGTTCAGGTGGCAATCGTGATTACGTGCCTGGCTTGGCTCGTGCTGGGGCTGCTATTGGCATCAGAAACTTTTTCTTGGAAGTCCATCCTGAGCCTGATTTAGCACCAAGTGATGGTCCTAATATGCTGCGTTTGGAAGACTTCGAACACACAGTAAAACAAATTAAAGCAGTGGCGGATGTCGTTGCAGAGGAAGGAGAGCAGGATGAGTAAAGATGATAACGAAGGAAAGCTAGAAGTATCAGTTAGAGTACTAGGCAATGAGCTAGTTGGTTTAAAAATGATCGTTGACGACTTTAAAATTAAATGGCTAGTATATGGTGTTATCACTATTGTAGCACTAGGTTGGACAGCAAGTCAGTTTGGCCCAGTATTAATTAATATGGTACAATAATGAAAACAGCAATCCTTATACCAGCAAGATATGCCAGTACCCGCTTTCCAGGAAAGCCACTTACTAAGTTAGGTGGCAAGACTATGATTGAGAGAGTATATGAAAAATGTAAACAAACAGGAATCGACACCTACGTTCTTACAGACAGTATGCAGATTTTTGGGATATTCGGTAGCGATGTCTGTTGGATTGACCAAGCGGATTTTTCAAACGGCACCGAACGATGCGCTCATGCTATTGGCAACGATTTCTTTAGTGCTTATGACCAGTTTATAAATGTACAAGGTGATATGCCAGACGTAACTACAGATATGATCTTGCGTGTAGAAGAAATTATTGCACAATCAGGAGTAGCTACTGCCTATACTGATCTAAAGACACGAGACTTGCAATTTGATTCTAATACAGTCAAAATGGTACACAATGATGTTTATGCACATTGGTTTGGTAGAGGGATTGCATGGGGCAGTCAGCATTTGGGAATATACGGATACTCCAAACAACGACTTCTAGCATATGCAAACAGTAAGCCAGATACATATGAAGAACTAGAAGGACTAGAACAACTACGTTGGTTGTCTCTACAATTGGGAACAAAAATAGCAGTTAGAAAAGTAGAATTTGACGGCATAGAAATTAATACGCCAGAAGACGCTGAGAAATGGAACAAAATACATGCTTAATGCACAAGAAGTAATTAAAGATCGCTTTTGGATTATCAAGAGCGACCATGGCAAAGTTGGTACGCTACGCTCATGTGATAGTGGTTATGAGTTTTTTGACCAACGTGACAATACTACCCGCACTCTAGACAGCATTGATGAGTTGTTTAGTGTAACAGCCAAAGAAGGCAGTGTAGTAATGGAAGACATCAAGATAAATGGATTCACTACAGGGTTGCAAGAAGCCCATGCAGTAGAATACAAGCATTATCCAGCATATACAAAAACAGCAAATGCCACAGCACTATATGGTGCGGGCTATTACATCATTAACTTTCATGGCACTGGCTGGCAGTGGGCATACAATCCAAAGATTAAAACATTGGAATCATACGAAAGCAAAGGCCCATATCAAACAGAATGGGAAAGTAATTTAGAACTTAAAAAGCACAGAAGGTCATAATTAAAACACTATAAAACTTGTATTATTGCTAAATAGGTGTAGTAATATATAACGGAGTATGTAGTGGATGGCTAGACCTAAACCAACAATTATAATTGAATATACAGACAGAAATTATAATGCAGAACAGATATTAGAGTCAGACGCAATTTATGCAGTCTACTATCAAGGCAAACCTTTTAATTTAAGATCGCTCAATACACTTGTAAATTATCCAGGACCAAAATACAAAAAAGTATCGTTTAGTAATTCAGGACATGCATTTAGTTTAAGAGATCGTTTAAACAAAAAGTTTAACACCAATGAATTTGTAGTATTTAAGCTAGACGGCGGAACAATGGTATCACGTGAAGATGTTAGAAAAAGTTAACGCAGTACAAGACCATATAGTTAACACCATATCACAAAAAAACTTGAAAGATCCTCCAAGTCGAGGGCAGATTTTTCTTAACAAGAAAACTTTGCGACTTAGAGCACCTGGCAAAAAGATATTATGTAGAATGTATGACCACTATGAGTTCAAAGTATCTGGAGTAACAAGTGGCGACCTAATAATTTTGTTTAGACAGATGCAATACCCATATTACTTGCACAACGGATTACTTGTGCTATTCAGTGAAAAAGATGCTTTTGTAATGAAGCTTGGCGGATTTGAAGCTCTCACTGGATCAATTTAATTTCAAACTATTTTATAACCTATTGTTTTCATTGTAAACTTACTTTCTGATTGTTATTGACATCTTGGTCTAGAACTGCTAGAAAGTATGTATAAGTTAAAACAAAGGAACTACACATGTCAAACTATGCAACACTAACAGAATCAATTAACACTGCAACTTTCAACTCAGAAAACTGGAACGCTGATGGTAGCATTAACTGGAGTTTTGTTGATGCAGATGCGTTTGATGAGTGTAACAAATTGTTTGACGGAACAGCAGCTTTTTACGAAGCATTTGATGAAATCGTAACAGCTATACGCAATGAAATGCGTGAAGAAGCAGACTCAGAAGCACGTTTTGAAATGGCAATGTCTTAATTATTAAGATAATATTCACTTTTTACTTGACTACTAAACGTATATCAGCTAATATAGCCGTATACAGAAAATAAAAGGATGTCCAATATGAGTACTACAATTACAGAAAACCGCACAGTAAAGATTTCAGAAGCTAACAAGCTAATCCTTCGTGCATTTAAAAAGAAGCGTCCTGTATTTTTGTGGGGTGCGCCAGGCATTGGTAAGTCAGAACTAGTAGAAGGTATTGGCGAAGCAGGTGCTATGGGTAAAACTAAAGTTATCGATTTGCGCCTTGCATTGTTTGAGCCAACTGATTTGCGTGGATACCCTGCACCAGATATGGTTACTCGTGAAATGGTATGGTTGCCGCCTGCAGATCTTCCATCACAAGCACTTGCAGATCAGTACGATACTGTTATTTTGTTCCTAGACGAACTTAACAGTGCCGCTCCAGCAGTTCAAGCTGCTGCATATCAGCTTATTCTTAACCGTCGCATTGGACAGTATCACTTGCCAGATAATGTAGTTATTATTGCTGCTGGTAACCGTGAGACTGACAAAGGTGTTACATACCGTATGCCTAAGCCACTTGAGAATCGTTTTGTACACTTTGAATTGCGTGTAGACTTTAATGATTGGATGGATTGGGCTGTTAACAATAACGTTAGCCCAGATGTTGTAGGTTACTTGTCGTTTGCTAAAACTGACCTATATAACTTCGATCCTAAGTCTAGCTCACGTGGCTTTGCTACTCCTCGCTCATGGACATTTGTTTCAGAGTTGCTGGAAGATGATGGTGCTACACTTGCTGATAGTATGCAAACAGACTTGGTTGCAGGTTGTGTAGGTGAAGGTACAGCCGTTAAGTTTATGGCACACCGCAAAGTTGCAAGTGTACTGCCTAACCCATCAGACGTGCTAGATGGCAAAGTTAAGACTATGAAGTCAGATGAGATGAGTGCAAAATATGCACTAGCTACATCACTATGCTATGAGCTACGTGATCGTCATGTAAGTGGTGAGAAAAACAAGAGCTTGGATAAATTCCACAAGAGCTTTAGTAACTTTGTAGGCTTCATGATGGATAACTTCGAAACTGAGATGGTTATTATGGCTTCACGTATTGCTATGCAAAACTATAAGCTTGTACCAAAGCAAGACAAGATCGAACGTTTCCAAGAATACTTTGATCGCTATGGTCGACTAGTGTTGGATGCATAATGTCTGCCACAGTTTACCTAACGCCTAAATTAAAAGAAGGGGAGAGTGTTGATCTCTCCCTTTACTCACCAAGAGAGCGAACTAGTATCAGACTGTATGGCCTAGCATGTAAAGACTGGGGTACAACAGATGTATATAATTACAGACAAAGTTGGCAAGACGCAGGACAAGTAGTAGTTGTTCGTGGCAAGCTAGACAAAAGCAAACACTGGTGTAAAGAACATTTGTACATGCAGGACTGGAGTTATGATGCGTTTGCCTCTCAAGACAATGGGCATAATTTTTATTTTAAAGACCCAAAGGATGCAATGATGTTTAAAATGTCAATTTAGCTATTGACAAAACTGTCAATAGACATTATAGTAGTATTATACATTAATAGGAGAACATCATGTTAGCAACAGCTGAAGAACGCATTACAAAAAGCCGTGTACGTCTATTGCTAGGTAAGCCATTTTTTGGACAACTTGCTACTCGTATGAAGCTACAAGAAACGCCTGATATGCCTACAGCCGCTACAGACGGTCGTAACTTCTTCTTTAATCGTGATTTTGTAGATAGTCTAGATGATCCAGAGCTGGACTTCCTAGTAGGTCATGAAGTATTGCACATGGTATTTGACCACATGGGCGCTCGTGGCGATCGCAATCACACAATTTATAACATGGCATGTGACTTTAACATTAATATGACATTAGTTGAGCAAAACATTGGTAAACTTATCGGTGAAGACAAGCTAAATGGTGGTAAGCCGTGTATGGATTGGAAGTATAAAGGAATGAACTCATATGAGATTTATGATGACATTTATGAAAATGCTGAAAAGATTGATATCGGTAGCATGGATGTACATATTGATCCGGATGGGCAAGGTGGAGATGGCGACGGCGAAGGCAACAACAAAATCTTTAGTGGCATGAGCGAAGAAGAACGCAAGCAATTAAAAGATGAGATCAAGCAAGCCGTTATCCAAGCATCGCAAAGTGCAGGTAATGAAGTGCCAGAGGCAGTTAAAAGACTAATTAGCGAGCTAGTTGCACCTAAGATGGACTGGCGTGACCTACTACGCACTCAACTTGAGAGCAGCTTAAAAGCAGACTTTACTTTTATGCGTCCAAGTAAACGCAGTGGTGAAGTTATTTTTCCAGGTATGAGCCGTGATGAACAACTAAATATAGCAGTGTTCCTTGATACATCAGGAAGCATTAGCAAAGATATGCTACGTGATTTCCTAAGTGAAGTACAAGGCATTATGGATCAATACCAAGATTACAAAATTACAATTGCACAGTTTGATACTGGTGTATATGGTATTGAAGAATTTACGGCAGATGATGGTCGTGACCTAAGCGAGTACGAGATTGTAGGCGGCGGTGGCACTGACTTTGACGTAGTATACAAGTTTATGGCTGATAATGATATACAGCCTGATCAAATGGTGATGTTTACAGATGGCTATCCTTGGGGTAGTTGGGGCGATGAAAATTATTGCGATACACTATTTGTAGTACACGGTGACCCGCAACATCGTATTCAATCGCCTTTTGGAGTAACCGTACATTATGAGTAAGACTAAAATTTTATCAAATGCAGGGTCATTAAGTGAAAATGATATGGCCCTGCTTACTGGCACAGACATTATAGTACAGATGATTCGAAATAGAATTATCATTGTAAATGAGCCAAAAGAAGAAGTAGACTGGTTAGATTTAACAGAAAATCTACTAGGCCTATATCATATTAGAAGCATAGATGGTAAGCGACTGTATCAAATATGGTTTGAAAATGCCTCTGATATCGATATGTTCAAGAAGAACTTTATGTTAGCCAAGCTAAGTGATACGACTCACAGCGACAACATAGAAATTAAATAACTAAATAATAACATAGCAGTTAATAAGGAGAACTATTATGACTGAAGAAGTACAAAAAACAGAATTGAAGTTAGAAGATCTAACTATGCTAGCAAATATTGTAGACTTGGCAGTAACTCGTGGTGCGTTTAAAGGCGCAGAAGCGGAAACTGTAGGTCGAACATTTAATCGTTTAGTAGCAATTATCAAAACACTAGCGCCACCAGCAGAAGACGCAGCTGAGGGTGAAGAAGGCGAGGAGTAACATGCCAACTAATAACCTAAAACACGTAGGTCAGCTAGTAAATACACAACGCCGTTGCATTGTTGTATTTCGTGAAGTACCTGACGATATCGACAATTGTTTAGTAGTAGACACTGATGCACTTCCAGATTGGATGCATGATGATATTATTAAAGCAGTTGAATCACCTGCCGCACAATCTGAATCTGACTTTTACGAGTACGCACAACGTACTGTATTTACAGATGGCTCTGCCATGTTGACGAAGTTGCATACTGCGAAACTATTACAGAAGCAACCATCTACTAATGTATCAATGACACCAAATCGTGAAACAAGCATTTTGTTATCTGATTTAAACGCATTGATTCGTCAGCAAGCAAATGGTGGTAAACCACTAGCACCAGAAGCAAAAGCTGATGCACCTGTGGTTGAAGATAAAACACTAGGGTTGAGTGATGATGATATTGCCCAGCAACTATTAACACAAGCAGAGCAGTTCGAAAAAGAAGCATTAGCACTACGTGAAAGTGCTTACGAAATGGCTCCTGAACTAAAGCCACGTCGTGGCCGTCCATCTAAAGCAAAGGTAGAGGCGAAAGCCCAAGCTGAGGCAGAAGCTGAAGCAGAAAGCTAATGCCAATTGACCGCAAGGATAGATCTTTTGATCGTATCTTCGACGAAGTAGATGTGCATAATGTTCCGTCTAAGTTCGTTATGATGGTAAAGATAATTCTTCACAGTGGTGAAACAATCGAAGTTCGTGATCTTGATGAAGCAAGTGCTTTGATACATCACATTAGCCAAGAGGAAGTGGCAGACGTACAGATTAGTCTAGACTATGATAAAATTAAAAATCATGTTACAGGCGAAGTCAAGAGTGTACTCAGCACCCACTTTAAAGGTAGTGATGAATAAAGAAAAACAAAAAAGGATCTGGTTTTGTGGCATTCCTGGCAGTAAATGGTCAGGTATTGATATACACATGCGCCAGGTCCTACCTTGCGATCGAACAGATGAGACAATGGAAAGAACGCAGTATCACCGTCCTAATACGCCTGGTGATGCTAACAATGGACATCGTGGAAGTTACTGGGGACCTGGAATGGGATGTGGTGCGGACTGGGAAGATTTCAACTTCCTAACGCCACAAAAATTAATAACGGACATAGACGCAGTATTTGATGGTGACGGATATCGCATCATCAAGAGCCACAATTTTGCAAGACATTTTAACTTAGACTTTATCTGGAATAATTTTCCAGATGATTACTTGTGCCTAATACATCGTGAACCTCAAAAGAGTTTTGCGTGGTGGAGCCAAGTAATGTGTTTTGACGAAACTCACTATCCAGACTATAGACCTGGATATAAAAATTACGATAGAATGTACGAATTGTTATGGCAAGAACAATGTCGTATTGACAACTTTGCAGTACGCAAAGGAATGCAGTTTTCAGAGTACACTGGGCCAGAGTTGTTCAAAAATATTCCTGGATACGACAAGCAATTGTCTAAAAAAATTAAAAATGATATTGTTACTGCCAATAGCGATGTATATCTCGCTATAACCAAAATTTCCTAATAAATAACAATATACATAATAAAGGAATTATTAATGGAAGAAACCCCCGAATTCCCGTCAGATACATTTTGTATCTTACCTTGGATCCACCTATCAACAAGACCAGATGGCAGCATGAGAGTATGCTGTACAGCCAACGCATCAAGTGTTGGTGCAACAAATGACAAAAAGCATGGCGGTAGAGTTGGCATTGTTAAAACAGACGATGGCAAGCCAGCTAACTTAAACACAAGTGATTTACATAGTGCATGGAACAATAGTTATATGCGTAGTGTACGTCAACAGATGATGGCAGGTGAGAAACCAGCCAGTTGTTTAAAATGTTATAAAGAAGAAGCTGCAGGACACCGCAGTAAGCGACAGTGGGAAACTGAATACTGGATGCGTGATGGCATTGACCCTCATCAGCTAGTAGCAGAGACTTACGAGGATGGATCAACAGATGCCAAGTTAGCATACATTGATATCCGTATGGGTACCAAATGTCAGCTAGGTTGTGTTATGTGTTCACCACACGATTCAACTGGTTGGGTAAAAGACTGGAATAAAGTATTTCCAAAGATTCAAAACGAAAACTTAAAACAAACTATGGTTTGGGAAGACAAAGGCAAGACCTTTGGCGCAAGTTATAACTGGCATAAAGACAATCCATTGTTTTGGGAGCAGTTATACGGGCAAATTCCAAATATTCGTCAGCTATACTTTGCTGGCGGCGAGGCGACAGTTATCGAGGAGCATTATGAAATCCTTGATAAAGTAATTGAAATGGGGTATGCGGACAAGATCGAAGTAAGATATAATTCAAACTGTATTGAGATACCTGATCGCCTATTAGAGCAATGGAAGCACTTCAAGAAAGTGCGTATGCATTACAGTGTGGACAGTATATTCGAAATGAACGATTATATTCGTTACCCAAGTACATGGGAACACACTGAAAAACAATTCCGTCTGTTGGATGAAAAAACAAGTAACAATGTAGAAATTACAATTGCTTGTGCGGTTAACGCTCTTAACATTCATTATATTCCTGACTTCCTACGTTGGAAATTAGAGCAGGGATTTCATAAAACAAACATGTGGCCATTTGGTGCAGGGGGCATCAACTACCACTTTGTTTACTGGCCACCACACTTAAACGTTAAAGTATTACCAAGAGAGTTTTTAGACAAAACTGAAAAGAAATACGAAGAGTTTATTGAATGGTGGACTGAAAACTACGAACTAGGTGTACCAACTTGGCACAAAGGTAAAGTATCAAAAGAGAAATGGCTTGATGCTGCATATGGTATCAAACGTTTGCGTGGTATGATTAATTTTGCACGTAGTGAAGACTGGACAAGACGTTTGCCAGAATTCCGTGAATATATCAACACACTTGATGAACAGCGTGGTACAGACTTCCGCAAGACATTCCCAGAGATGGCGTACTTGTTGGACGAACCAGAAGATGACGAATAAGCCAAGAAAGCGGGGGTTAATCCTAGGTACTAGCCATACATACGGTTCATGTATGGACCAACGACTACCACACAAACATAGGTGGTATGGTAAAATATATTTACACCATGATTTAGAAGTACTTGCTCTGCCAGGTATTTCTAATGAAGGGTTGTATTATTATCTACAACAATTCATAAAACATAAATGGGATGGTAACAAATTTGACTTTGTAATAATTGAAGGAAGATTGCCAAACACTATTAGCATTGGACGACCACGCCATGAAGAACATGAGGATTATCACGAAATAACATCATATGACGAGTTTGTACATATTCCAGAATCATCCAATTTAAGTAAATTAGATTCAGCATTTCTTACATTTAGTATGGGATCAGAACACTTCAGTCCTAATGAAAAAATAGTAAAACAGGAATATATGGGAACACGCCTTCAGGTACAACATTTAAACATGGCAGCTTTAAGTACATGTTTACTTGCTGAAACTGTGTCAGATAAAGTTTTATTTTTTCCAGCAGTAGGATTTAAAGCTGCTGATGAGGCTAATCAAGAATTTCTAACTGCCACTTTTGATTTACTACACAAAAAATTTGGAGCAAAGACACTCCCACATTCGTTTTTTATGATAGGATATATGGCAGAATTTTTTCATAAGTTTCCATCTGATCCAGGACGTAAAGGAAGATTCCAGGCAGAATGTGGGCATCTTACAGGTGCTGGCAATGCATTTTTACATGAGCCTTTATACACCGTACTATCAAAGGAGTTAGATTTTTAAATGATATATATTTTAATTGCACTACCTGAAGAATTTCCACAAGAGTATCGAGATCAAATCGATAGTGAAAAATATCAGATAGTTTTTACTGGCATAGGCAAAGTAAACGCAACAATGGCATGTATGAAAGTAATACATGAACACAACCCATCAAACATAATTAATTACGGAACAGCAGGAAGTTTAAATCCTGTATTTGATCATGGAGTATATAAAGTTGCTCGTGTTGCACAACGTGACTTGGATATACGTGCATTAGGGATGCAACTAGGACAAGCTGGATTTAATGATGACGTTTGGATTAGTTTAGATGATGTAGAGAATAGACCAACACTTACAACTGGCGATAACTTCGTTGATTCGTTGCCTGAACTAGAAAGTGATTTAGTTGATATGGAAGCTGCGGCGTATGCAAAAGTATGCCAAGCACATGGGGTATCATTAGACGTATACAAGTTTATAAGTGACAATGCTGACGGAGAAGCAGCAGGAACATGGGAAGAAAATTGCCACAAAGGATCTAAGATGTTTGTGGACATTTTGAAAGGACGATAATATGAGTGATTACATTAGTTATAAGAACAATATTAAGAGCGATAGAACAGGGTTCTGCTCATTACCATTTGTACAATACAGTACATTTAACGGCGGCAAGTATCGCTTATGCTGTATGGCAAAAGAGCCAGGCGATGTTGGCAAAACTGATGTAAACCAAGAAGAGCTTGGAATTGAAGGAACTTGGAATCACGACTATATAAAAGATGTACGTCAAAAGATGGCAGACGGAGAATGGGTACCAGAGTGTAGCGAATGTGATCACTTGGAACGCAATGAGATTATGAGCTCACGCCAGTGGGAAAATAATGTTTGGGGAGACCAGATTGAAGACATCGTTGCAAAGAGTAGAGAAAATAATTGGGAAGTAGACCAGCCATTGCAGTTTGATTTCCGCTTAGGAAACTTGTGTAACTTACAATGCCAAATGTGTAACAAAGATGCAAGTCATTTAGTTAGTGTAGAGCGCCGTGCAATGATTGACACTGGCCTAGGATTACCTAACAATGACGAATGGCGTCATGATAATTTAAAAACTAAAAAAGAAGCACTATTGCAACCTGGCATTGACTGGGAGAGCTTTGAGCAAATGTTACCATACGCACAGAAGATTAAAATGATTGGCGGCGAGCCAACAGTTAGTCCTGACATGTTTAAATTACTTGACATTGCGTGTGAATTAGGCTATGCTAAGAACATAGAACTTAGCTTCTATACAAATATTACTAATATGCAAGATCGTTGGTTAAAGCAGTTAGGACAGTTTAAAAAGGTTATTGTTAATTGTAGCCTTGAAGGCATGGGCGCAATGAATGACTATCTACGTCCGCCAAGCAACTGGGATAGCGTGTGGAAAAACTTTGACAAGCTAGTAGAGTTTGCAAATACACCCGCAGGCAAGCCCATCAAAGTACGTGTTACAACAGTTAACCAAGTAAGTAACGCATTGCACATTGTGCCGTTCTGGCGCTTCATGCATGAGTATCAGTGTACTAAAAACAAGGGAATTGGCATGAGTACAAACCAACTTATTGAGCCTCATTACTATAGTATGGCAATGAGTCCACAATGGTTGCGTGATGAACAAAAAGCACAAGTATTGGAGTTCTTGGAAGAGATTAAAGACAGTGAGCATTTTGAAGACTATGAAGACCCACTAATGGAAATGGTACAGTTTGGTGAAGACCGTGAACACAAATATGATGAACGCCGTATGCGCCAATATGTAGCAGTAACAGAAAACTATGACAAACACCGTGGACATGACATAATGACCGTGGCACCAGAATTTGAGAGAATCAAAAAGGATCTATAATGGATACTACAGACGAGGGCTTGCTATGGATGCATGGCCTGGAAGAGTATTTTAAAGTTCTAAACCCAGAAAAGTCAGAACTATTTCATACAATTAAAAGAGCAGTATTGTACGGTGACGTGCATGCTGTTCGCGACCTTATGGTTAGAGAATTGTATCGAGGAGATGCTGAACTTAGCGATGGAATGTTTGTTAGTCTAATTATGAATAAATTATTGGGAGATGGGGAACCAGTAACCAGTAGTAGAATGTTAAATTATATCAGTCATTCATTTGATGATGATTTTATCAAACGTTTAAATGAGTGGAGTACAGACTGGGGGGCAAAAGCAAACCTAGATGATCACTTTAGTCGTGGACAAATGAAAAGCAAGTTTTGGCTTATTAGCGAGCTTAATAAATTACAAGTAGATCCTACACAAATTGCATTGTATGGTGGCTGGTATGCTACTATTGCTTATTTCCTATTCATGAATTTTGACAATGTAATTAAGATACGTAACATTGAACTTGATCCCAAAGTAGTGGGTATCAGCGAAGCATTTAATAAAGACGAAGTTGCTGACAACTGGCGCTTTAAAACTGGAACAGCAAATGTTAACGAGTTACAGTATCACAATGGTGGCGCTTTTAATTTAAGTATGCCACAGCGCAATGCACCAACAGTTAGAGATAGAATTGATCCTGATCTAATTATCAATACAAGTTGTGAGCATATGAAGGATGATTGGTTTTACAATGTACCTGAGAAGTTTGTAGATAACCCTAGACTAACGCCTATCATTGCACTACAAACAAACGATTACTTTGATAACCCACAGCATACCAATTGCGTCCACAGCATTGAAGAAGCATTGGAAAAGTATAAGTTTAGACGGGTGTTGTATGCAGGTACACTCAAAACAGAGTTGTACAATCGCTTTATGATTATTGGTAGACGTTAAAGAGTTTTAATACGTTCAGCCATGCACTTGCTGGGATCTAACAAACTTTCATTTTTAATATCAGCTTCGTAACATTGTAACTTTGCACCAAATATAATTTGGTGTGTGATCCATTGTGCATTAAAAAACCAAATGTCGCCTGGATCAAATGTAATATAGTGCAATGGGTGATGAAACTGATCCCATTTTTTATCATTCCACACGCAACGATTACGCATTTCAGTAATAAATTTATGTATATCGTTTTTGTCTATGTCGTCTAGATTGAACTCGTCTTTGTACTTTTCATACAGTTGTGGAATATCAGGACCAAACGTTAATACACGTGGTCTCTTCTTATCCAGTTGCACAAACATACGAATTTGTTGTTCATGTCCCGTGTGGTCTTCATCTAATTCATCCAAATGCAATTTGTTTTCTACTAGCATGTTATAGCGGTGGCTTAACATCTTTGCAGTTGTATCATAACGTGGAAATATAGCATTAAACACTTCTTCCCAACCAGCATTTGATTGTTTATGTTTCTTGTGGAAGACATCAATTTCTTTGTCATTCCAACCTCTTTCAAGCTCTAAACGACTTCTGTTTTTAATGTGTGAATTGTACCAAGGCATAATCCATTTGTTACCTTCAATAATCCAGTCGTCTAAATCATCATAGTAGTCATAATCTACACCTGGAATAGTTAAGCCTTTAATAACTACTGGCCAACCACTTTCAAATGCTTCATATAATTCATCTTTGTCAGCAATATCACTAATATCATTTGCATAGAATACCTTGACATTAAAGTCATCTTTTGCTATACTATCATAAGCTATACGGGTCATTCATTTCTCCTGTGATTCATTAACACACTTGTTAATTTGTATAAATATATTTAGCTACAGAAAGTAGAGGATAATTTCAATGAAATCAGTAAACGTTTGGAGTGAATTCCAACCACTAAAGAAAGTAGTGCTGGGCGCTCCTTTCCCGCCAGAAACATTTGACTGGCACAAAGACGAAGAAACACGAGATGTAATGCGCACCATCTTAAAAGAGACAGCAGAAGATATCGAAGAGCTAGCAAAACTATTAGAAGCTCGTGGTATTGAAGTAGTTCGTCCCAAGAACATTTTTACAATTACAGGCGAAGAACAAATTCAACTACCTTGGATGAGTTGTGGTTTTCCTAACCACCCGCTAATGCCACGGGATACACTAATGCCATATGGAGATACAATCTTTGAATGCTTTACAGGCGGCGACAATAGATACTTTGAGAATCTAGCATACTATGACTCAGTTGTAGAATGGTTTGAACAAGGTGCTAATTGGGTAAGTATGCCAGGCGTTATGGTTACAACTGGCGATGGGTATAGAGAATTTGCAGAACAAAAGCGTGTATTGTATCATGCTGCAAACATGATTAAATGTGGTAAGCACATCTTGTTTAGTGCTACGCATGAAGAAGATAGAAAAAAAGGCAAAGGCACAAACCTTGGCAAAGAATGGATGAAGCGTGAAATTAAACAACGTTATCCAGATACAGAATTTTTAGATGTAAATGTTGGTGGACATCTGGACGGCAAGATTGCATTGCTAAAACCTGGCGTACTAATGACTTGGAATGCCAAGTGGGTACCAGAAGAAATGAAGGATTGGACTATTATTGAAGTTGATGATGACTTTGATATGCCAATGGATTTCCAACAAACACGTAAACGTAGATTCTACAAAGAGTATGTTGAAAAATGGCTATCACACTGGGTTGGCTATGCAGACGAAAGTGTGTTTGATGTTAACGTACTATCACTAGATGAAAAGACTGTAATTTGTACAGGACGTAACGAAGCTGCATTTGCAGAAATGGAAGCAAATGGTATTGAGCCAATTGTATGGCGATTCCGTCATCAGTATTTCTGGGATGGCGGTATTCACTGTTTGACAAGTGATATTGTCAGAGAAGGCGATTGTGAGGATTACATCAGCTAATGGATTGGATCAATAATACTATTAAATTAGAAATTGATATTACAAGTAATTGCAGCATTGGTTGTATTAGTTGTAATCGTCTAGACCCAGATGTAGTTTTTAGTGACTTCACTCAATGGGAAGAACTTATTGATAGTTTAGAATTTGATTTACAAGAGCTGATGCTTTCTAGCACATGGGGCGATCCACTTGGTCATCCCAAATTACTTGCAATGCTAGACTACTTGTTAGAAGTGCATCCTGAATGTGAACTGGTTGTTAGTACTAGTTTGGAACATGGTGATGAAGACTTTTATGAGCAACTAGCAGAACTAATGTTGGAATTTAGACTTGCCAGACTAAATGTATCTGTGTTTGGTCCAACAACTGAACACAAATCATTTAGAACAAATGGTAGCTATGACAATGTAAAGCGTAACACTAGTATACTTACAAAACAAGGTGTTAGTGTATTTTGGAACCTTCCTATGTTTGCTTTTAACGAGCACCACGTAGAAACAATGCGCAAAGATGCAGAGGATTGCGGAGTGTTCCGCTTTGATACTGTATTGTATGGTGATGCTGAAATATATGAAGAGAGCGAACGTGGTATCGAAGAACCGCCAGCAGGTGTATATTTACCGCCCCCAAGTGATGATTTTGAACACAGTGATGATGATTTTGGCAATAAGCCATTTCCTATTAACACTAACAGAAATGAAGAATACGGAGAAGAGAAAAAATGTAACTCGTTTTATCAGCGTAGAGTTTATATTGATAGTTGGGGTTATGTATGGCCTTGTCATCAAATAGGATATGCTGCATTTAACAAAGCATTAATGGTTGGAGTTGTTGCTGAAGATGCTTGGGAGGATTATGGTGTTGACTTTAATCATTTATCCAAGTATACTTTAAAAGAGATTATGGCTCATCAATGGTTTACCAACGACCTTCCAGACTCGCATGCGAGTGAGCCTTGGGAAATATGTAATAAGGAGTGTGACATCTGTGGAACAGGTTGATAATTATAGAAATAGCTATTTAGATAGAGAAGACTTGCCAACGTGTTTAGCACCGTGGCATGCGTTAACAATTAAATGGGGCGGTATTGTTATACCAGATATCATTTACAGACGTCAGCTTGGTAACATTTATGAACAGCCATTGGATGAAATATTTAACGGCAGGAAATACAGAGAGCTACGTGAAGCACACTTGCGCAGAGAGCCTCCTGAAAACTGTATTACGTGTCAAAAGAAAGAAGTAAGTGGCAAAAGTCGCCGCCAATATTTCTGGGACAAGTTAGATTATGAAGTACGTGACAATGCTCACAAGCTAAAGAAAAAAACCTTTCCTGATATTCGTTACCTAGATTTTACACTTAGTAACAAATGTAACTTGGCGTGTATTCATTGCAATCCTTTCGTTAGTACAGGTTGGACAAAAGATGGTAAAAAACTAAACAAAGAAGCACCAGAGTATTGGCAACAGGCAGACATTGGTTATCACGGTGCTGAGCTTGAGAGTTTACTTGCTAACTTATTTGTTGAACCTTTATACTTTCGTAACCTACAATGGTTAGCACTACGTGGCGGTGAGCCATTGTACGATGAGACTTGTATTGCTATTTTACGTTGGTTTGTAGAACAAGGACAAGCAAAGAATATTAGTTTGGATATCAGTACAAACGCAACAGTATTCCGTGATGAGTTCTTAGAACTATTCAGCCACTTCAAGCACGTTGAGTTGCTGGTTAGTATCGAAGCAACAGATGACCTATATGGTATTATCCGTGGTGGTGATGCGTGTGGTTGGGATGAACTACAAGAAAACATTGAAAAGTTCTACACAGTTGAAAACTTAGAGATGGTATTTGCAGTAACAGTTATGACATCAAACGTATTTGCACTTGCTGAAGTATGGGATTGGTTCCGTGATAAGCATGAGTATCGTGCAAGTATTAGTATGAGTAATGTGGTTGTTAATCCAAACTACCTAAACATTGCTATGATGCCACAAGAGCTAAAAGACTTAGCTCTAGAGAAATTAAAAGATATTCCCAATACAAGTATATGGCCAGAAGGTCCATACCACAAAGGTGAATTTGACTATCAAACAGGTGTACAATCCATACGTGATGGATTAAATGCAGAGGTAGACCCCAAAGAGCAAGAGCGATATTGGAAGTGGTTTCTACAATACACTGCTGACTTAGATCGTTTACGCAAAACAGATACGTTAGCATTGATTCCAGAAATCAAACAATGGGTGGAGAACAACACATGATATCAATGTGTATAAGTGCGTGTGGCAACAATGGAAAATTTTGTCCAGGATGTGGCCGCACCATGAAAGATAAAATGGGCTGGCGTGATGCCGTAGACGATAATGATACAGAAACACTTGAACGTATCTTAGCAGAAAGCAAAGGGCGTCTAGATGCCAAACAGTACAAATATTGGTCAACAATGTATGAGAAGAAAAAAGCAAGATTGGGAGAATCATAATGCCAAACAATCCAGACTTAGGCAAAACAGGCAATAGTATATGGAATCAACCATTTATTGACGAGCTAACTGAAAACTTTTTCCCTAACATTGACCACACAACTTTACAACATGAACAAGATCGTTTTTTAGAGTACTATCCAGAATGGAT
>Ga0115008_10001425_pt1 | contig 19260 bp, 9 predicted proteins | sample FraStrMetagenome_FD_87164 | JGI IMG/M metagenome (GOLD analysis project Ga0115008, IMG submission 87164) | Marine eukaryotic phytoplankton communities from Arctic Ocean - Fram Strait ARC3M Metagenome | ecosystem: Environmental > Aquatic > Marine > Oceanic | place: Fram Strait | collected 2012-06-18
AAATTTGATGAATATGTATTTATTTTAGGATTATACACTTATCACATGGTTTTGTCTCTTGTTTTAAGGTCATCTATTTCCTTTACATACATAAAAGACAAACAATTCAAAATCATTTTTGTATTAGTACAATGAAATTACTTACGGTTCAAACAACTTGAATTCTTTTTGATAGATATTTTTGAATTTCATCAAAATAGTCAACGTCAGATAAGAACCTTGTAGGCCAGCGGACATATATTTCTTAAGTTTCTGTTCATGTGTCAGTTGCAAGCATCAAAAAATCATGCCACAACAACGTACAACTTTTTCATTTACCGTGGAGAACTCTTGGAACATGCTCAAGTTGACTTTATCAACAACACGATACTGAAACTTTTTTGAATGACTTTAGGAATCTCTCAAATAACATCATTCCAAGTAATACAGCTTCTTATTCATCTAAAAAGGAGAAAAGAATGGCGAAATACCAATCCTGAAATAATGGCCCCGACAAAGCCACGCCCTTCATTTTATCTGTGGACGTTATGCTACTGGACATACCTTAGAAAACATCTTTATTTGACGTACTCAGGCAAAAAATAATCTTTAATAAAAAATGGTAGGAAAACTCGAACAAATTGTAGGTGATGAAAATGGCAGTATTGAAAGTGAAAGAGTTGGTTTTTGATCCATATTGCTTGGTTCCAATTATCAATGAAACCGTGGCAGAAAAAGGCGATTGAGATGTGTCAGTGCATGCGAATGTGATATATTTTCGCTATCTTGGATGAATTAGTGCGTGTCTAGCAATTTGTTATGGAGAAGAAGCTTTCTTCATTCATACTCGTCACGATCGATATGATTTGACAATAATTTTTGCAACTTCATGGGGTTTTAAAGGGACACTTCGGAATATAAAGAAAGTCGAAAGCAATTTTTAAGGACATAATTTATTAATATCCAACGACGCATGGTATAGAAGTTGACTCAAACACTTGGATTCTTTGAAAGAAGTAAAAACTTCTTCCTTTCTTAGATTTCATTTTGTGGAGATTAATTTGCAGGAAATAAAACTGGTTTCAGCTTTTGTTGTTGATGACTGATAATGTTCAATCATTCTTGCTCTAAAATGAGTCCCAAAATGGATTTTGGTCAGAGAAAATTTACTAGTATACACCATCCAAATGTGTTTCATACATTTTACTTCCATATGGATTTCAATGTTACATTGTTAAAAGACAAGACGAAACCAACCGACGTTTTCAGCATTTGTTGGCAAAGTTAATCAATTGTACACGTGTTGTCAAAATATTAAAGGAAAATTTCATGTATCAATTCAAAGCTCTTGAAGTTATCTTTAATTGGAATGTTAAAAGTTGTGAAAAAGTCCTGCTTAGATATTTGACTTGATGTTTCATGATATTAAAACACCCAATGAGTATCAAAATATCTTAGATTTAACTTTATGTTTGACGTGGTCCATAAATGCTCACAGTTTCGTCTGTGGAGCCAGCTGCAAGCAAAAGACGATTTGGATGGAAGCTAAGGCAGCTAATAGGGCCTATTCGTTGACTATTGGATTCATGATATTTGATAATAGAAAGTGTGTCCCCATCTAGAGCAAACATTTTTATATATTGAGCGTGGGAACCAGTTACGAGCATTGGTACTCTAGGATGACCTGCTAGGGCAGTAATATTACTTCTTTGGGCACTAAGGGACCTGATACTTGAAGGATACCTCAAGTCCCAGAATTTGATATCCCCAGCGACGCATCCTGAAATAACCTATAAATTTATAAAGTTTGAAACACAATGAGCTAATATTTGCACAACTGATATGTAAATAATTCAAAATATAATCTCACTTCATATCTGCCACCATGACCAGTAAATAACGTATTCACAATCCAACTCTTGTGCTCATCATATTCCATCAATCTATTTCGTCGCCCTACCATTCTTATGCTTCTACTTGTATTGCGTTTGGCATATTCGTTTGTGGAATCCGAATCTTGCAAAACCATTGATTCAGATTGTGATGTTCTTATATCAAAAACTTTCATACACCCATTTCCATATCCAGCAACCACAATATTTGGACCAATTCCAGAATAGCCATTTCCTCCAGAAATATTTGAGCTGTTCAGGGTTACTTCATCCCATGCAGTTTTTAATGTAGTAACGCATGAGTCTTGGTCTTTTCTATTGAATTTGTTGACACACTTCTCTACTTCCAAGTCCCAGCATCTGATTAAGTTACCATTGCCACCTGTTATCAAGTTCCCACTGTATTGCTGCCATTCTGTCACAAGTCCACTTCCTCTTTGTCCAGCAACAAGGTCCGGATCTGCTAAAAAGGATGAGGCTAAAGTTGGTTTCTCTTCACTCAGCCCTCCCCGATTCTTTATTAACCCGTCCCATATTTTCACAATACCGTCATCACTAGCGACTAAAAGCAAACTATTGCTTTCCTCATTAATCCATGAAGTCGAAGTCATTCTTGAGTTTGGAGGATTCCCATTCTGGAACACGCTCATTCGATTCTCGATGGAGTTGCTTTTTCCGCTAATATCCCAAACAGATATTCCATCACATCCATCACATACTACCAAAGCAGGCTCGTAGGAGTGAAACTTTAAACTAGATGTCATGTTCACACCTACATTACGTAATAGCGTGCATTGGCGTAATTGCAGGATCTTTTTCTTGTTAGAATTTTCTATTTCCAAGTTTGTGTTTGCCGCAGCAGTTGCCTCATCATAAGCTTCTTCATCATATGATCTTCTTTCGTGCATAGATTCTGAGTACATTCTATAATCATCGTTATAATTGTCTGACCTCTTGTGCTCCTTTGGTGCCAAAGAAGAAAAAAAATCCGCGAGATAAAGACCCTTTTCATTATGAAACATGTTGCGACGTTCACGATAAACATTGATAGCACCCGATGGGCTCAATGGATCAATGCTTAAATTCTCAATTGATTTTTTTTTTTCTTCAAATTCTTTTCTTTTCCAAGCAAAAAATTCAGATGTTGGAAGATGATATTCAATGCGAAATTCTGAACTATTATTATTTAGAGCCATACCATTTCCAAGACCTTTTCTGTCTTTAAAAGGAGTTGATGTATCGTTGCTATTTGTAAATGTTCCATTCCTACTATTGCTTATAAGGTTGACTTGAGATTGACTTGAAACAAATAGACTGTTTGTTTGTAGCGAATTGGGTGAGACTTTCATATCTGGTCTTTGATGGGAGGATTGAGAAGATGATAAATCAGTCATTCTTGATGGCGGGGTAGTCCGCAATGATATCATAGAATGAGTTCTATTATTGATTTTGTTCACTGGTTCCGATTCAGAACTGTACATGGTAGGGTTTGTCGAGCTTATTTGTATTTCTTTATTTAAGTTCTCTGTTTTAATCATAAGAATATTTTCATGAACTACACTAACAATATCATTGGCAGCACTAGCTGGAGCAAGATGGGGCTCTTTATGCTGAAGCGATCTTAAAGCCTTCCAAATCTCACGAAATTGCTCTATTTTTGAGCTATTGAGAGCAAAGGGATATTCGATAGAGTTGCTACGATGCTGTTCTTTGCTATCTTGTGAGCTGCTTGATACTGTACTACTTTCATCATGAATTTCGTCAATGTTTGTAGCCGTTTGTGAAGCAGATATTTCATCTGCTACTGCAGTAAAAGCAGCAAAATACTTTTGCACCAAGCAAGCCAAAGCCAATGCTGCTTCATATCTTACCATGGCACTCGCATCCGTTGTGGCTCTTACGAGATGATCCGCTGTTTCAAGATCATGAGACATTCTTCTATTGTCTTGGTAAAGCATAGACTGTTGTAGATTGGGCGAGGATTGATTTGAAAACGAAGAGACTGGTATAGACCCGTGTGGATTAGGTGTGGGGTTAGAAGTATACCTTGGCATTGCTTGTCCCATCATATGAGTATTTCGGCTAGATTGATGATTCACAAATTGCCCATGTTGATTACTTGGGCTCTCTTGATTATTCTGCTTGTGAGGTTGCGGCCAGACAAGTCCACCAAACTTTGTATTCGGCCCGACTCCTACAACAAGGTTTAGTCCCTGAGTTGTATTTTCAAAAGTCCCTCTTTGAAGATTTCCTGAACCTAAAGGCGGTGAAATCGGGTAATTGTTGATTGATGATATTCCAACACCTCTCATGGATGCAGGTGGGAGCATAGCATGAGGTGCAGCAACTATTCCCGGCATAAAATTTTTGCCATTAGATTGTACTTCTTCACTCTCTGATGGAGCGCTCCCAATCAAACGACCCAGTGCGAAGGCAGCTGCTGCACGTACATCCGGATCATTATCTTGTAAACGGGCGTATACTCTTCGAGTAATTTGGCATGAGCTTTCATAAGCTTTCAATTGAGATGGATTACAATCTTTCCATAAAGTTCCTAAACATAAACATATCCATAATCGAAATTGAGGAGGTACATTTTCTTCTACAGTTTTCTTTAATAATTCATGCTCAAATTGCTTTTGTTTCAACTTTTTTTTTCTTTCAGGACCTGTTTGGAGATTCTCTCTTCTTTGACTGTCGCCATCATTCTGAGTATCAGTAGCTAAAGCCTTTACGTTTACATCTTCATTTCCGGATGGGATGGTATCCTCAACTAACTCGATTGATAGTAACAAGTCATTACATGTCTCATGGAGTTTCAGATTTAAGCATTCGGTTTGTCCTAACGAATAGTCTAAACAAATTATTGATATTATGAAGGCTGCCATAGTGCGTTGTTTGGCAGCATCTTGTTTCTTATCAATTTGCGTACTTCCTGAAGGTTTTGATTGTGATGAGATTATACCATTGTACTTTCGTGCTAAAGTTGCATTGCCAGAAAGATTTATATCGAAAGGCGTCAAACCCCAATGTAAGTGTCCAATAAAATGGTCCAAAGCAGCTGTATCTTTCACCAAATCCACCTGACAACTTGGGTCGAACGCTAAAATCTTTGCCCAAATACCAACTAAAACATGCTTGTATTCATCTACATGGCTTTTTAGCAATCGCAACACATATGGAAAGATTCCAACGGATAATGCCATATTTACCGCCCATGGACCCAAATCCAAAAAGGATTTTAACAGTATAAGTGCGCGAACTCGGTGGGCCTGTGATAATAACACTTGCAATACAACTGGTAATTGTTCAGGTGATTCTGAACCGTTGTTGGTTTTCATATTCATATTAAATGTTGGTGATAGAGATGTATTTTGGGATGCGTTGTCCATACCACTGGTACTGCTGAAATTAACAGGTACCTTAGTAGACGCAAATTCAAGCCATATTTCAAATGCGGTCAATTGCTCTGAAAAAAAAGGAGATGTTACGCTTGAATTTTGCAGAGGTAATTTGTTATTATTCAGTAACTGGGTAGAAGTAATTGTATTTGGAGTATTATGTAGTCGTAACGATGGATGGAAGTTGGGTTGATTAACATGAGAAATGTTACCAGGAAGACCTTTTTGCATAGTGTTTTGAAGATCTACGTTGACAGTGTCCATGGTTTTCGATTCTTCTGTTGCAACATCCTTTGAAGATGTTGTTGCTGTCTGTCGTGGAGATTCAGAGCTCATATTTAAATGACCATCTCGTATAAGTTGATGGAGACACGTTTCTACAGCTAAGTCCCATGCCTGCCACAGTGGATGGTTGCATGTAGATGGTAAAGAGGGAATTGACATAGGAGTACAATTCATGCTCCTAAGAATCCTATCAGCTAGTAAGAAATTACGAAACATTGAGGCAACCAAAAGGTCCTGTCGGAAAAGTCTTTGAAATAGCGGAGACGGCAGAACATTCCAAGCAATGGTGTCCGTAATAGCAGTAAAGATCCAGTTTAATTCGCCTAACGGAGTTTTACGATCATCTTCCGTTCCCGGTATACTATCTACATATTCCGGATCAAATCCTTCCATCGCTATTGGATTTTGATGAACGAACCAGCGTAAGGCGATTGGTATTGGTGTTGTTAAACATGATGTGAATATGTCTGCTGGAAATTCAGGGTTCATGGGCAGCAATTCTTTTTCAGCACAGGGACACAAAACGATACAGTCACGAACGCTCCTTGAAGCTAATTCAGTTTCATCAAGTTTACTTGTATTTTTGTGCATGGGTGGAATATTTCCGCCAATACGAGCATTACTATTGGAATGAGTGGAAGAATTCAAATCACCATTCATGCTCCCTATAGGGTGAGAATGTACGTTATTAGAAGTATTTAAAGAGGAAGATGAAGCTGCTGCTGAAGTTGACAATTGTTGCATAGCTGCCTGCTGCATATATTGATCCAATCCATCCAAAGGAGCTGCCAAAAAAGGTAATAATACTCCGGCACCACTACAATCTAGAACTAGTATGCTGGGTTTTCCTATCCATTGCCTCAAATCACTTATACTCAAAGGTATGTATTGAGTATGTTTCTGATCAAACAACCAAATTTCACCATTATTAGTAGGTCTTGGAACACCATGACCATTATAATGTAATAATAAACGTTCGCTCTTTGACTGTCGCCTCATAGCAAGACATAAACTTCGAACTTCTTCTACCGTTGGATCCAATGCTCGTTTAAACCTTAACTTTAGACGTTTTTGCCATCTCGCATATTGATATTCTAATTTTTCACCAATCTGTTCTCTTGCTTTCGCTCGAGAAATCACAGTCGGGTCCATCCAGCACTGAAGTTTCGCACAAGGTTTGGGTCGATTTACATCTGGAGGATCTGTGCCAATATTTAAGGCCAACACGAGACATACTCCAACAGTTTTCATGCGTTCTTTAAGGCGCCATGTCGGTGTGATGATGTTGTTTGCAGACGAATAGGGGGATGTAGATAAATTGGAGCATTTTAATATCGATGCAATGTTGGCTGTGTTTTGTTGATGAAGAGCTATTTGTACTATTGGCTCATTCAAATTACTTTTGATAGATTCTTTGAAACTGCGCAATGATGAAAAGGACGATATTTTTGAAAGCCCTCCTTGTTTTCCTGCGAAATGAATATGGATATAAATATAAAGAAAATTATATCAATTAATATATTGCACTTTTGGCATCATCAAAACTCTTACCTACTGTATTATCATCATCTGACATAGAAGCTTTGCTCACGGAGTTTTTATCTCCTCTTTCTTTGTCATCTTGGTTCTCATCACTTACGTATCCTTCATTTTTAGTATACGCTCTGAAATATGGAGGTCTTTTTTCTCTTTTGAAATATTCAGGAGATGATGTGAAAGAATCCGAAAAAGGATACGATTTCATTGTAGAATCATCACTTTTTATCCACCCTATTATCACTTTGTAAGATCAATTTGTCTTATCTTCGTCTGATTGAGATCAGGGCGTACACAAACTGCAAGAACCCGAATCGCAGTTTCATATCCAATATACTCTAATTCGTGAGTATGAATGATGTTTGGATATTAATAATTAATTTAATATTTTATTTATTTCCACGTGCTTCATTAATTAATTAGGTTGAATTTCTTTATTTTGCAATTAAAAATCATAAGGTATCTTTGTTCGATTCTTGCAAAATAACCGTGCATATGTGATAAACGGTTACTACCATACCTTTCTTTTTCGCAATATGATGCCTGGAGTTTCAATTTGGAAGATCCGGAACTGTCATCATACACGTCATACATTTATATATATAATGATCAAAACTCCAATGCTGCACACATTCTAAGAAAGTGTGTAACTTCCGATTGTGTCGACTTGAGTAGTTTGATTGTTTCCGAATGTTATGCCAATTCACATCCAGGGCCATTCTTGCGCTTCGCTAAGGAAATTCAGAATGATGGATGATTTTTTGTTGATTCAATTTTGCGGTCACATTGTATAACTAGAATGTTTTCATTTCAATACTTTCTCTAGATAGCAAGGAATATTGATAGTCAAACCAAAAGAAATTGACATAAATCAATGCAAGAATAATAGTAGAGAACTATTTATGTTTTCATCGAAAGAGAGTTGGTTTTGAATGAATTGTTTGATTTTTGATGAGAAGTATAAAAACTTGAACTTTTCAAGACCTCCACAGTGTGCTGAAAAATCATATGAATGAGTGATATGTTAACAGTTCTTTTGTGGTCACATCAAAAAATGCACGATATTCCCAAGCAAACATCCATCAATGCTACAAATGAAATAAGCTATTATTGCTATAGCGTTTGTTTTTGCAAAGAGAAACAAAATGTGTATTAAAGTTATAAACAGCAGGTGTTCAATTTTCAAAGATTTTTTGTGATATGATCCATGATTTTGGAAAAATAAGATAATTATATCATCATTCAGTCAAGATAATAATAAACACTAAATGGGTTGTCAGAAACTTTAGACGCGTGCGGAATCAAATAAGGAAATACATGGTTTCGTATACTTGGTTTTAAAAAGTTATCGTAAAGGATTCATTGAATAGAAAAGTACAGTGGTAGACTTAAAATGATTCGCATATATATTGTTTAGAGTAGCAAGACCTTCCGCAAATGAAATCTGAAAACATCCCGCAATCATTTATCGATGATTGGTCCCAACTATAGTTTGCTATAATGTTCTAAAAACAATATTATTTCAACATTCTTTGCTTCAAGTATGAGGACACTAAAGGTATCACAACTTCTGCGGTAGGTTTTGAATCTTGACTCATTTGATATTTATCAAAATCTAATACAGGTATACCTAACCCCTGAGCAACAGGCAGCAATGGCGAGAGTAAATCAATCATAGCATTATTTACTCCATCTGCAAGAAAGGAAATATGATTGGGTCCTGTATCACTTTCAAATACAATCGCACTCCTACGAGGAAATACAACTCCTGAAGGAGATCTAACTCTTTCGTCATTTTCATTCATTCGTACAAAGTCAGGAGGTATAGCTGCTTCCAGTCGATCCAACGTAACTAATCCGTCGTTGAGAGAACTAATGAATAAAACATCACTCCCTTGTGTGTCCTCCCGTTCTCTTACAAAACCTGAAATACAGACTCGTGTCCATGATTTATCACCTGTATTAGATGCTGTTCCGCACCCTAAGGAATGACCAACAATTCCGTATTTAACTTTTGTGTGTGGAGGTGAAGATGATATAACTTCCTCTAGAAAAGGCGCTTTAAGTATTTCGTCTGTTATTTTTGCTCGGTCTAACTCTTCAACTCGAGGGTAGGAAGCAGCAAGAGATTCAGGGTATTCTGCACTGATGCAAATAAATCCTAATGAAAGAAGAATTAAAAAAAAAAACATTGTGCAAAAAAGCATGAAATTAGACAAAATTAAAACAATCAGATGGTCACTTCCATGCCATTTCTTTTTCATCCATTTGCACATATTTATATTTACCTTGCTGTGCCAATGATTCTGCAAGGTGTGATAAATCAAATCGACTCCCCAAATATCCATGTGCCAGTAGGACAATAGGTATAACATTTTTGCATGAAGGTAGCGAAATATCAGCACCATCTACGACTTCAATATCACCATTATTGTTCAAAGTAGGATTAAGATCAAATTGTTTCTCGAAGAAGGATGGGATAAAGTTGATATTAGCCAAAAGCTGACCTATACGAGGAATAGATATGGAATGTTTATATTCGGCTCGAGAATAGAAAGAAGTGTCACCTCTTTTATCTGGAGTTGTTATTGGATACCACATCGCAACTGGTACAGACACCTCAAACGCTTTCATGGGGATAGAGAGAGATCGATACGCGACAGTTGGTTGAGTTGAGGACTTCATCCCATCAATCAATGTACTCATGGAAACAGAATTCGATGAGCTTTTATTTACAGACCCATTTCTTGTGCCTGATGCGAGACCTATCATTGAAGTCTGTGAAACTATATTCTGGATAAAAGTTGAACGTTCCAGTTGTGGTTGATTGAATTTGAAAGCATTTGTGAATGATGGTGCATATTGAAGCGAGTGAGTGATTAGGAAGAGGAAAGAAAAGCTTTTCATCGTAATGGACCTCTTTATCAAATTTTGTAAATAGATGAGCCTAATCCATATCGGTCAGTGAACTTTGTTCTTCATTAAAGAAAAATGATACAACAAAAAATGATGACGTGTCATTGAATAGGTATCTTTCTTTTTCGTCTGCTGTTATTGTTTTAGAACGAACTTACAGCGTGCTTCCAAACTTTGTCAAGAAAGTTTAAAAAGATTGACACCTTATCATGACCATCTAAAATGAATAATATTTCACAAATATTATTTACAAATATTGTTTCAAGCATTATTAATGAATAAATGTTTTCGATTTCATAAAGAAAAAACTTATTTTTCTATTTCCATTTGATTTAAGTGTAGATACAATCCTAATTCAGCAATTTTTGAAGCAACCTTCACATTCAAAGAGTTCCCCAATAGTTTCCACTGCTGTTTTAATGAAAGTGATGGAGGAAAATGGAATGGATTATTTTGCAGTTCATCATCTGTTGTGACAGGAAATCCCATCAGACGAGCAACTTCAGTCCCGGAAAAATATCGTAATCTTTCCTCAAGATTTAAATCTTTCGCCCACTCCGAATCAAACACCCTCTCTTCTGGGGTTACTAGTTTGAGTTTCTTTTGCGTTTCCACTTCATGCATATTCAAGTCATTAAGGTCACTATTCTTCTCTTCTTTATTATCCTTCATATCTTGGTTTGACATATATAAGACACTTCCAGTTCCACGAACAAATCTACCATAAGAATGTGTGAAGCAGGAACTTCTACAATCCGAGGGTGTAACAATATCAAAACACCATGATGCATTTGTTTTCAATAACTTTTGAGGAACTCGCAATAAATCAATTTGTTGAGGCGATAAATTCTCATCCAAAAAATTTGATATGGGTGGTAAATTGGGTATTGGCTCTTGCTTTGGATCATCGTATACGAATTTTTCTACCTGTAGAGATGGAATGTGTGTTTGAATATGTGTTGACCCCAATTCGTCTATTTTATAATCTTTTTCAGTTGGTTTATTAGTACTGAATTCTTGACATACATGAACTGATAGTTCTTCAATGAAAGGTTTGCGAATTATTGACAAGGTATCTTCTCTGCCCATTTTCAGTTGGACTGCCAAGCAATAATATCGTGGACGATCATTTGGGATACCTACCTGCACAGGTGAAATATGAAAGTGTCCGGCAGCATATCCACAATCCGATAAACTTGCTCTCCACATTTTGCAACAATTTGACTTATCATATCAAAGGACAATGAAAGATATTTTAAAATGAGCCTAGAGTAATAATAAAATTGTAGGAATATGCCAATGAACGTACCGATTCAAATCCAAAAACATTTTCCATTAGAATCATTTTAGGTAAATTTGATTTTATCATTTCTTTCAGCAATTGACATAAATGTAAAAAGCTTTTGGACCGTGGATCTACATCATCCCGTTTTGATGTTTCATTATTTCGAGAATAAGGTTGACTTTTTGGTATTGAGGAAAATATGCTTATATTTATTTGCTTTCTGAAGAATCGAAAAACTTCATACTTTCTTACCATGGTGGACTCATTATCCAGACTTGCGCATTATATCGATTTAGTTGCTTTGGTGTCAGTTTTTCGATAGGCACAACTTGAGCTTTTTTTCTTTTCTTTTTTCTATTTTGAACATCTTCTTGCTTTGGTCTTTTTTTATCAGGTGATTCTAAAGAAGTCAGTTTTTCCTCTGGAGATCTTTTGGAATTATAAGTAAGAACAGAATTAGCCAAGTCTGAATGATCAAAGGCCGCTAGACGGATGGCTTCAACCTGCAAATTTAAATTATTATTTATCTTGTCCGAGGAGATCTTCGAGCATGCCTCTTCAAGTGCGAATCCCCATCCTCCAATACCAGAATAAAATTCAAGATAACTCAATTTTATCACTCTTTTGTTTATTTCGGTGCATTTGTCCACTTTACTCATTTCTTCAAATCGTTTAGTTGTGTTGTCTTTTTTTTGTACGGTCCATAAGAAACTAATTTTGGTTGTCTATGTAGATAACATATCGAATTCTACCGGCAATCATAGAGGACACTTTGATAACATTTGAAGATCATCTCTCACTATGGCATCTTAACAGAAATAGGAGCATGAGAGACGAAGTGTTTCACAGAGCAATTTTTTTTAAATGAACAGCAATTCTGTCGCCGGATGAGATAGATACAATGTATAGCTTGAGGTATGGACTTGAAATGGAGTCATTTCCTTAATTCTACGAGTAACAGATTTGTATCGTGGAAGACTTGTTGCATCAATAGAGGATCTCCACCTGGGAAGAAGATAAGATCATTCAATTCAATTTTTGCTTATATGGATATTTTATTATATTAAGGCATGTCATGAGAAGCAAATATCGTTCGAGGAGTATGCATCTTTGATGTCCATTATGTTCATAAAAATCGATGCCGTGCGATCATGTGGTCCAGAAGTCGACATACAATGCTGATACAATACTTTGGCCGAAATCATCAATACATAGCACATCATGTACCAAGCTTAAGTAGTTGCTATGAAATAAACGTTTCTTTCGCGCAAAAAAGAAATCAAAGCCATATGAATCAAATATTGAAATATTTCTCATGAGAGAAAAAAATGCTTGGGCTTCCTAAGGAAGGATCCCTTATAAAGCGTGGATCTAGCTAAAGTTTTTCTTATGCAACTGGTAAATTCATGGTAAAAAATATAGAGTCATGAGCTTGATATTGGAAGATAATTTTTCAATTTAGGGTTTAGAAAAGATAGCAATATAAGAAATCCATGTATGAACAGATAATGATGGAAAATAATGATCCTCCAGGTGTGCAAAAGATTCCCTTCATTAATTACCAACACATAGAGAATGTGAAACAGAACAAAAAAAGATTCCAGATTGAGATGAGGAAACATCAACATACAAATTGAAACACGGGATTTTGTTCAATTGTTTTCGTGTCAGCAGAAAGAGAGAGGTAATTGAATTCATGAATTTGAATTTTTTAAATTAACGCAACTTTGCTACGCTTGGTTGATTCATTTTGACATCATATTTCGTTTCGATGGACCTGGTTTTCTTTATAATTGTATCATCCATATCAATAGACAAGTAAAAATTTGAAATGATGAATTATGGAATATCGCACATTTTTTCATTGAGCCATCATTTAATGATGCCAGGTTTCATTACCGAATAGATTACCTTTCTCTTACCGTATCTTCCTAATTTTTTAGAATTAACTGATATTATAAGCATTGGCACTTTCATTGGGACAGAAACTTCAAGAAATGAAATCACGAATTGAAAATTTTACCGTTTAGTCTTTGATGCAAAGAAAGCTATCCATGTGATACTATTGCTCTGTGGACAAGCAAAAGGAAAAGGAAGCAATATCGAGTCACATCTAAAAATCGTCTTTTGTATTATTTTTTATCTTAAATATTGCGGGAGCCTAGTCCTCGAAGTCATATACAAGAGAAGAACCCATGAATAAAAAAGCTCCTTCACACATTTATTATTCAAACTTGTTAAAGAAAAAATTCATTATGTTCGTTTCAAAACAGTGTAAATTATGCCTGTTGTTCAGATTATATGATTTGACGAAGAGATGCAATCACGAGTGTAAGTGATTCGTATTTCGTAATAGATGGGTTCTTGGGGTCAAAACGAAAATCGTCTCCTACACTCTTAAAATGATACAGTAATCATAACGGTTTGTTTTTAAGATTTCTATTCAAACAATTATCAAGAACTTCAAAAATGTTTGCATCACATACTTATTTGCATATCATCTAGCTAAGTCAGGAAAGGCACCATAAACGAGAACCTCCATCCAAAGGGTTTGCCAATGCGTAAAAACCTTCGAATGAAAATTGAGTCCAGTGCAGCTTCACTTTCACCATACGTATTGGTGGTACCGTGCTTTAATTTTTTAAGATTTGATGTAAAAGATAGGTGTAATTATTCGATTCTACATTTCTAAAGCAGCCAAAGGTCTGCGAATTGTCTGCATCTTGTTCAAGTAGGATATTTCTCTCGACATGCAAAATTCTTGTTTAATATTCTGGATTTTGCTCAGACATCGTTTTATGATGTATCTGGAACAAATTCTTTAAAGAACTCTAACCTCTACTCAAAACATATCTCAATAGGGGGTTAATCGAGAAGAAAGTATATTTCTTTTACCTTCATTAACGCGTCTTCTTCAGTATCAATACCGAGTTGATAATTTTAGCTTGTTTTTATTAGCATAAGTATTACTAAAATCATCTAATAGATAGTGCAAAATAATGTTGTACGTTTTTTTCAAGAAATCCTGGTGGAGCTAACATTTTCTTAAGAAAAGTTACAAAAAACGGCTGTCATCGGCGAATGGATTGAAGAACATTTACTTCAGTCATGACAGCAAAACAAAGTACGGTACTTGAAAAATTTGTCATCTGAGATGTCAAAAGATCAAGAGATGAGTCGTCAAATTGCGATTTTTTTCGTTTTATACTAAGCTATTAGGCCAATTAATCAAATATTGCAACTTATGCAAATGTGCCCATAGTCATGTGTTTGTTATATATCTGCTGTGTGTACAATGAAGACTTCGTCAAATTAATTTTGTATGAAAGAATTACTTAAGAGAACAGAGCTCAAAATTAGTGCAAGTAAAGTTTAGGATGACGATGCTGAGGTTTTTGTAGAAAAATATATAAATGATTATGAGAATCGAATATTCTTATGACTCAATAGGCTTTATTTTTTCAATTAGACATTCTAACAACTGAGTAATGTAATATTGTCTATTTCACGTAAAATTAGTTGAGGCTTTTCTGTATTGAAATTTAGGTCTAAGAAATCTTTCAATCTGGTCTTCATGACCTGAAAGGCCATCTCTAAGCCTGCATAAAACATGACGTGTTTGAAGTTGTTAGGTGATGTCTCTCATCTGTGGCTTAAACGAGCATATACAAATATAAATTATTGATATGTCCGTAATGTTCTGGATTCATCTATTTACTTATGAAACAAGGAATAGAGGTTCGTCAGAGTTTCAAAATAAATTCAACACTTCTTGTGGATAACAGGTCTAAGCCAAAAAAAAACAGAATGTGTGATTCAATATTTATTAATTAGCTATCAATTATGAGATTAAAGAATAGTGCGGAAAAGTCAACTGAAAGTAAAAGTATTGACAATGTGTTTTCTTTAAAATAAGAAATAAAAATAATTTGATCTTTAGTATTGCCCATGGTATGGATATGTCTGACCAAGGTTATACTGCCCTGCAAGATTGTATTGTCCGTTTTCTTGATCTGTATCTGGATACGTTCCAGCTTGGTAAAAATTCGATTGAGCACGACCTTGTGGTAATTGAACAAGGTTCGTGGACATCATATTGGCCCCATCAAAACCGTAATTTGCCCATCTTGAATTCCCCTGAGATTGAGCTTGCATCTGTGCTTGCATTTGCGCCTGCATTTGTGCCATCTGTTGATCATAATCATTGTACCAACTCTGATAATCAGAAGCCGAATCCTGATGATTCATTGAAGTAACGTTTGGACCTTGCCAATTTGATAGTTGTGTTTGTTGCGAGGGCAGAAGCCCTTGCATAAACTGGCGGGTTGCTGGATTTTCCATGGGAAAAAACTGGCTATTGCTTTGGATATTATCTGTAGGAAGTTGGTAGCGTAAAGAAGGTAGCTGTTGATACAAGCTTCCGGCTGTCGTCATTGAAGGTCCGGAAAATGGGGACCTCGGAACAGCGCTGGGCAAGGAGGAATAGTATTGCATTGGCATTGCTTTACTTCTGTCAAAGTCCAACCACTGTAGTTGAAGCAGGAAAATTTAAGTCAGAAAAAAGATAAAGATGAGACCAGAAAACCTCAATCACAGACCTTGACCTACCTTTATCACTAAAGAATTTTCATCAACTTCAACAAGAAACGTTCTTGATTTATCCACTTGACGCACGTCGTCGCTTTTAATGAGTTTCTTTTTAGTGAACTTTTTGGTGGGAGTTTTTTCGTCTTCGTCACTCTCTTTTTCGGGGCTACCTGCATAGGAAGGTACGTCCTGTCCATCTGCCCTTCGTTTTGATGATTTACCTGCGTCATTGGCACCGCTTGATCTTCGTTTAGACGATGCTTCGAACTGACCATTCAACTCCTCATCTTTTCGCTTCGGAACTGAAGACCGGGCGTCGTCGTCGCCATCACATGACAGCACAACATACACAGTACTCCATGGTAAGTACCGATGTCTACTCTTAATCCGACATTGTTTTCTTGTGTAATTTTTTGTTTTGCATGCTGCGCAGATGAGGGTTTCAGCGTCTACATCATTTTTAAAGCAGTAGGGCATCCACTCTATATTTCTTGAGGTGAAGTTACCATTCTTGATACTATTATTTGCATCCGTGCAACTAGGATCTAGAGTTATGCAAATAAAGACTTTACTCCAAGGAAGAGCAGTGTGACCTCCTTGTGTGCGGCACATATCTCTGGTTTTATAATTTTTCTTACATCTTCCACATACAGGTAACCGACAGTCTGGGAACCGAATCTGTAAGGTCGATGGTATACCTGGAATGTCCAAATATAATGTATTCCTTGCTGAGGGCCTTAGTTGATGTCCACCGTTTAACATGTTTGTTGCATTCTAGAAAATATTATGAGATCTTGAACTGGCATGCTAGCTTGGTTACTTAGTAGGTAATTAAGTAAGTATGGTTGTTGATACATGGCTCTCACATGAATTATACGTCCCATATTACTAATTAATATATCTGATTTTGTTGAACGGCAATTTGGATGAAATTAGACCGTGATTAAACCAGTTTTTTGTATTGAGAATGCATGAGAAACTGGAATCAATGTAAGTAAAACAATCTACACAGACGTATAAATGGTTTATCTTCCACATGTATTTGAATAGACGCATAAATCAGAACCATAATTGTTTCACTAATGTAGCTGTAAAACAAATCCGGTATTAGCATTTCTGGCCAGAAAAGTGAGCTTCATATTCTTATCAAATCTCCTAATTGAAACTATAATTTGTTCATGTCACAATTAATTTAGCCGATCTTATCCTAATACTTTCAAGTCCAACTTTTTCAAGTTACGTATTTTTAAAGCATTAATTTTTTACATGCGGAAAATAGTAGAGGAACATTCTGTAAAAAATTCTTTACCAAATAAATAATAAATACATAGAAGAAAAAAATTACCAAAACTTGCTCTCTTTCAGATGAGAATTTTTGGAAGTGCAACTAATGTTCAGGTCTTTTTTCTTGATCTTCATAAAAACCTAACATTGATATTCATTCAGCTAAAAAATTTTAAACTTCTTTATCCCTTTACCATAGATCGTAAAAATAGAATTCTTTGTGTCATATTATAAGAGCAAGAGGCGGACTATAGTTATCGCTTATTGATTTTCGATTAAAGGTAAAATTTTCATTTCAAGTAAATGTCAGACATCTAATGTATGTTCCGCGCCAGAATCTCTTTCATTCTAGACCTTTTATTTCAGCATAAACAATAATTTATGATATAAACATATTCAAAACTGGAGTAGCGATTATCTCTTGCTAAATTAGGAGCAGCTTACAACTAAATTATTTCAGATAGGCACGATTTGCAAATTATTTTAATACTAATTCATATGCGCCACCTTTTCCCTGTGGAAGCTGCGACCGCGCCAGAATTATTTGAAATGTTGAAAATGCAAGATTTCCCTATTTGAACTTACGACACTTTTTTGTTTGGATTGGGGCCAACATTGTATCTAACGAAGTGTGGTGTAGAATCCCACCAGCATGAAAATATCTTAAAACTAAACTTACGGTAACTTATGTTTGGTTGACGCAGCTTCGAGCTATGAAAATTCTTTAATAAATAGACTCTTTTCGCGAGGACAGCAATGATTTTATATGGCATCGTGAATAACCAACCCGCCACAGTGTGTAGGGACCAATAATACGGCAAAAACATATCCTAACATGGTTGGAATACAATGGTAAAAAAGATTTTTTCAAACAAATACGTTTGTTTGTTTGATTGTTTGTTCATGTCGTGTTTACGGTGTTTGCCTTGGCATTAGACTGAGCTAGGGCCCAAAGTTCTACAAGCCTAATCTTTCTGGGCATATGGCCGCCTCTCCATACTTTATTTGACAAATGTTAAAACCGCTCCTTAGGAAAAGACAGCGCTGAAATAAGTATCCTACTATCCTTTTTTTTTCCACATTTTTTCCTTTCTCCTCAAAAAATATATCAAAAGTTATAAATATATTCTCCATTTGTTTCGAGTTTAAACAAAAATCCCCAGTTTTGGCACGTTTAAAAGAACAAAAAGAAAAAGAAAAATATCACATGAACAAATATGAAAAAAACGTGAGAAAATAAAATAAAAAAAGAGAATGGGCAAACAATATTTCGTGTACCAACCGAAATATGAAACAGTCAAACTGCGGAAGGTCGAACAAAAAAGAATATTCTAATAGAATGTTCTAAAAAAAACACACACACACAACTATTGATGAGTCAGAACAAAGAAAAAAAATACATCAGAATGGCACACTAATTTAAATTTTAGAGATCATATTATAAAACGACCAAACTCAAACACACGAAGTTAAACCTTCTATAATGTTCTGAAAAAAGAATTAGAGAAGTAGTTGAGTTAGAACAAATCGAACAAAAGTATAGAAATATGCAGTATCAATAGAAAATGAACTTGCAATCCGTGTAAATAAAATATATCAATTCTTGAAAGAATACACAAGATTGATCCATGATATAAGCGAACTATGATAGCAGCTCTGAGACACATAAATAACTTGAGATTTAAAAAATGGCAACCAAGAAAATAGACATAAAATACAGCTTTCAATGATCAAGATGATAGAAGTAGCCATTGAAATATGTGACTTTTTCATGGCATAGAAAAAAGGCAAGACGTAAAGTATATATTAATTTCTCAAAATATGGTAAGCCCTGCGAATCCTACTTAGGCGGACGAGAAAGTTATCGGAAGAATGATGACGAACCCTAGTCAGGGCGATGGCCCATTTACAAGAAGGCAAGTATATAATCCCACCCATTTAAATGAATATCAAGTGTCTTGCCTGCAAAGGCTGTTTCAAAGCGATAAAACAAAAGATAGAAACTAAAGTATTGTCCAGGAAATTCCACAAGTGTGGTATTTTTTGTAGAACATATATCGATGTATACATGTCTCTAATCATACCTTTCTAAAAA
>Ga0115008_10001426_pt1 | contig 19260 bp, 21 predicted proteins | sample FraStrMetagenome_FD_87164 | JGI IMG/M metagenome (GOLD analysis project Ga0115008, IMG submission 87164) | Marine eukaryotic phytoplankton communities from Arctic Ocean - Fram Strait ARC3M Metagenome | ecosystem: Environmental > Aquatic > Marine > Oceanic | place: Fram Strait | collected...
AACTACCCAAATTTCTACGAACTAAGAAACCAACAACAATAAATATATGTTTGATAAAACTGCTGAACAAGTGCTGTCGCGTGGTCTAAACGCGATGACAAAAATGTGCGAAGTCTTAACTACGCAAAACGAAACGCTCAATAAAGACATTGAGAAACTAAAAAATAAGATTGGAAGAATGAAGGAACGGCTGTTAGAAAACGGTATCGAGACTGAATAATTCTTTGACAATCTTTTGACAAATTGTCTTTTATTTAGACAAATTGACAATCTTTTTGACAGGATGTTTTCACATATGAAACTAATAATTGTTGATTTTCAATGATTTTGGTGGAGGATAGGAGGGTCGAACTCCTGACCTCTACGCTGCCAGAGTGGCGTAATCGTTTCATATGTGAAAACACTTGTTAAATAAGGTTTGTGAACAATACTTTATTAATTGCACATCTGTAATTAATATTGACTACCTGACAATCCGAAGACACTATTGCGACTATGGGGGATATTACACAGAAAACTTTAAACGCCGACATGCACAGCATGGGAGTAGGAAGATACAGGGGTAAGGTAGAGTCCGCAAGGAAAAGAGATGCGGAGATAGAGACGAACTACGGTCAGCGATTGATGCGTGGAGTCCTCCCCGATTTTACAAAAGGTATCGAAGATTGGAAAGAGAAGGTTGCTTTCTATGACCGCAAAGCGCGTTACCAAATAGACGCTCAAAATTTAGATGCAAAGGTTATTGGTTACATCAGTATCAAAGCGATACTTGACAGCATAACCAAGAATCGTCCCCTAGCGCAAGTAGGTATTTACCTCGGCGCACAAATAGAGAATGAACTTAGATGCCGCTTCTTGTTAGATGAGAACGAGCAAAAAGGTAAAGGCATTCTACTAGGCGCCAAGCGCCGTAAGGGACAGAAACAAAAGATACGTCATGTGCGTGGGTCAATGGCTCACGAAGCTAAGAAAGGCTTGATGCCTGAATGGGTGAAGTGGTCAATCCGCGACAAACTCAATATGGGCGTCAACATGGTAGAGATTCTTCGGTCTACGACAGGGATAATAGAATATATTTATATTTTAAAAACCCGTGGGAAAAAGCCTGTGAGGTTCGTCTCCGCGACCCCTCAGCTTCTCAAGTGGATTGAAGATTACAACGGAGACAGAGAACTACTTGAGCCTTTTTGGCTTCCCACCGTCGAACTCCCTCGACCGTGGCAGAACAATGTCTTCGAAGGGGGTTACAATACTGAAGGGTATCACTTACCCAATCTTCCCTTTATCAAAACTACGGATATGCATTTCCTCCGCGATATCCAAGGTGAGATTAAAGAACCGATGGAAGCTGTTAACCTTATACAGCAGACCCCTTGGCGGGTTAACAGTAAAGTATTGGAAACCATGAGATGGGCGTGGGATAACAACTTGTCTATAGGCGAACTCCCAAACCGTAAGGACGAAACGTTCCCGCCCATCCCCCTTGATTTTAAAACAGACCCGATTGTTAATAGAGATTGGCGCCGTGAGGCAGCGAAGATTTATGAGCTTAATTTGTCTACAAGGTCGAGGCGTATGTTAGTTGCCAAGACTTTGTTCTTAGCTAATAAATTTGAGGATGAAAGATTTTTCATGCCCCATCAATGTGACTTCAGGGGTCGTGTTTATTCTATCCCATCATTCCTGAATGTTCAGTCAGCTGACTACGCTCGTGGGTTACTACACTTCGCGCGCTCCGCTAAAATTAAAAATGAAGAGGACGCACGATGGTTAGCTATACACGGCGCGAACCTTTGGGGTAATGACAAAGTAAGTTTAGATGAACGTGAAACGTGGGCATACGATTTTGAAAGCACCGCGCTCAAGATAGCAGACAACCCAACGCAATGTCGAGAATATGAACATGCGGATAAACCGTGGCAGTTCTTAGCGTGGTGTTTTGAATGGGCAGAGTATTGCAGGGAAGGTAAGTTGAATACTTATCTACCTGTATCTATGGATGCCACCAACAACGGGCTTCAGATACTATCACTATTAATGCGCGACGAACATGGCGCCAAGTCTACAAATGTCATACCAACTGTTACACCCGAAGACATCTACGGAGATATTGCTGACAAGGTAAAAGAATATTTACGAGAAGACAATACGGAGATGTCCCGCAAGTGGTTAGACTTTGGTATCGACCGCACAACTCTAAAGCGTCCTGTTATGACATTGCCATACGGCTCTACGTTTTATAGTTGTCGTGCATACATAGATGAATGGTATCAAGATAAACTACGCAAGAAAAAGTTAGTTAATCCTTTTGCTGAAAATGACCGCTACGCTGTTACAGGATATTTGTCTCAGTTAGCTTGGCGCGCAATGCACGAAGTTTTAAAGAAGCCAACTGAGTGTATGAATTGGCTGAAGGCTTGTGCAGGGCTTGTAGCTAAAGAAGGCAAAGCTATTTATTGGGAAACACCTACAGGCTTCCCCGTTAAACAAAGTTATTTTGGTTTTAGTAATCAAGAAGTTAAGACCAACATAAGCGGTACAGCAACCTACGTAAGTTTCCGTAAGGAGAACGACAAGGTATCAGTAAAGAAAAACAAACAGAGCATCAGTCCTAATTTTGTGCATTCTGTTGATGCGTCGTTACTTACGAAATCTGTTCTAGCCGCAAACGCTCAGGCGGACGTGTGGGACTTTAGTATGATTCACGATTCATACGGAACGCACGCTCCTAATTGTGAGGCATTCAATAAAATAATAAGAAAAGAATGTTCAGCGTTATTTAGTGTTGACCTCCTAAAAGATTTTGTTCATCAACTACAAGAGCAACACCCACAAATTTCATTTCCCCTTTTACCTGACTACGGAAACTTAAATCCGTCGGCAGTTGAAGAGAGTGAATACTTCTTCTCATGATGAGAATACACAACAATAATAAACCCAAGAAAGGAAATACGTAAATGGCACAAACCCTAACAACAGGAATCGGAACTTCAATCTACCCAAAGTTGATTGTACCTGACACAAAGTTCAACGCCGATGGCTTATACAGCTGTCGTATAACAGTTAGCGAGAATGACTTCAAAGCATTCCAAGCTCAACTAGAACCTATCGTAGAGAAAGCATATAAAGCTACTTGCACCGCACAAGGTAAAGAAGTCAAACGCGCTAACACCCCCGTTAAAATTAACGATGCGGGCGAGTTTGAAATCTTTGCAAAGCAAGCTGCTAAAATTAATGTTGCACCAACAGCCGACAACCCAGACGGCGTTGTGGAATTTAAGATTGCTCTATTCGATGCGAATGTAAAACCCATCACTAACGAACCTAAGATTGGTAGCGGCACAAAGCTCAAGATGAGCGTCACGCCCTACACTTGGTTTGTTCCGTCACAAGGCTTTGGTTATACCCTACGCCTTAAAGCTGTTCAGATTCTTGAGTTGAAAGAATACGAGACAACAGGCTTTACAGCTACGGAAGGCTACACCGCATCAGGTGAAACCTTTGGTGAAGTATTGGAAGAAGATGAGGTACAACCGTCGCAAGCCTCTCCTTTCTAAGTATCGCTCCCGTTTCGAGGAGAGGTTGGCGTTGGCTCTTGAACAAGCTAAGGTCAACTTCTCCTACGAAACCTTGCGATTACCTTACACAGTCGAGCGCGTCTACACGCCTGACTTCATTCTACCGAATGGGGTCATTGTGGAAGCGAAAGGCTTTTGGGAACCTAGCGACCGCACAAAACACCTTGCGGTACGAGAGGCACATCCCGATGCTGATATTCGTTTTTGCTTCTTAAATGCAAATAACAAATTATCAAAGAAATCTAAAACTACTTACGCCGCTTGGTGTGATAAGAGAGGTTTCCTTTGGTGCGAGAAAGTAATTCCCTCTTCATGGATTTTATAAAAACACATATGCCCTGCGATGATTGCGGTTCCACAGACGCGCTTTCATTAAACACCGACGGTTCAACAAAATGTTTTGCCTGCGGTGAATTTACACCATCTAACACAACACACACATTGAATACACCAACACCTAAAAATACTAATTTCATATCAGGAACAGTTCTCCCAATCACGCAACGAAAGTTGCACGAAGATATATGCCAACGCTATGATTATAAAATAGCATCCGTTAACGGTAAGCCCTGTCACGTTGCAACTTACCGCAACGACGCAAAAGAAGTTGTAGGACAGAAGCTACGCTTTGAAGATAAATCATTTAGTTGTATCGGCGACGTCAAAGTATTTTACGGACAGAACTTATTTCCTAGCGGCGGTAAGAAACTTACTATAGTAGAAGGCGAGATAGATTGTTTAACAACTGCTCAAATCTTAGGCGGTGGTAAGGCTATGTATCCTGTCGTGTCGCTACCCAACGGCGCACAGAATGCGAAGAGTATTTTCCAACGGCATCTAAATTGGTTAGATACGTTTGAGGAAATCATTCTTATGTTTGATATGGATGAGGTAGGCAAAGCGGCGGCACAAGAAGCGGCACAAATTCTACCCTTCGGTAAATGTAAGATTGCAAAGCTACCTCTCAAAGACCCTAGCGAAATGTTAATTGCGGGTAGGGCTAAAGAGTTGGTGTCTGCTTTCTGGGATGCACAGGTATGGACTCCCGATGGTATTGTAGCGGGAACAGCCATCTACGATAGATTAGTTAATCCTAAAATATTTCAAAGTGTTCCTTATCCTTTCTCAGGTCTTAACGAAAAGACTAGAGGATTGCGTAAGGGGGAAATTGTAACTTTTTGTGCGGGAAGTGGTGTGGGTAAATCGCAGATATGTAAGGAGATTGCACACCATATTCTATCTACAACGGATAAGAAGATAGGCTACATTGCCTTAGAGGAAAGCATAGAGCGCACAGCAAATTCTATTATAGGACTAGAGATGAATAGGCTCTTACACCTCGACCCAATAGCTGTTGATGATGAATACAATGAAGCCTTCAATAAGACCGTAGGCTCAGGAAGATTCTTTCTCTACGACCATTGGGGTTCACTAGAGTCTGACAACCTCATAGCGAAAGTTCGTTACCTTTGTAAAGCTTTAGAGGTCGAGTATATTTTCTTAGACCACATCTCCATTGTTGTTTCAGGAATGGAAGGCGGAGACGAACGCCGCATCATTGATAACCTTATGACATCTCTTCGCTCGTTAGTTGAAGAGACAGGAATAGGAATGGTTTTAGTTAGTCACCTTAAACGACCTGAAGGACGCGGACACGAAGAAGGCGCCGCTACAAGTCTTGCACACCTAAGAGGAAGCGCGAGTATCGCACAGCTATCCGACGGCGTGATTGGTTGTGAAAGAAACTTACAAGACGAAGATGCGAGCAACGTGACGAAACTCCGAGTTCTCAAGAATAGATTTTCAGGAGAGACAGGACTCGCCTGCGATGTTGTCTTCAACCCTAACACAGGACGCATACATGAAATTACATCCCTCACCCCGCAAAGTAATAATGAACCATTCTAATATATGCAATATAACTCAAATTTTAGGTACGACCTTGCCGTTGGTAAGGTTGCCGAAGAAGCTCTTGGAGAAATTTTTGAAAACGCGACAGTCGAAGTTAAGACGGATTTCAAAGCTAAGACTACGGGCAACTTATTTATCGAATTTAAATCCAGAGGGAAAGACAGCGGTATCAGTACAAGCGAGGCGGATTATTGGTGTTTTAAAATTGCAAATTTATTCTTGCTTATCGCTACGGACGACCTCAGGGTTCTCATTGAACCTCTCAAAGGAACAGCAGCAGAACGAACAGGAGGCGACAATAATACGTCAATCGGTGTTCTACTTCCATTGAACACATTAATACAAAACACACACCAAAAAAAGAAGTAACACACATATGAAACAATATATTATAGACATCGAAACAAACGGAATAACAGATTGGGCTAGGCTTACCGACCTCCAAGAAGTTTTCGTTTTATCCATCTACGACCGCAACGAAGGAACTATGCACTCCTTCAATAACCAAGGCGGAGGGAATATACACGAAGGCATTGAAATGTTAAACGGCGCCGATGAAATTATCGGACACAACATTGTCAGCTTTGATATCCCCGCGCTTTTCAAGTTGTATGGTTTTGGACATCCTAATCTAACAGATACTATTCTTCTTTCTCGTTGTATTTATTCCGACCTACGCAACGATGATTTTAAAAGAGATGACTTCCCTACAAAGTTAATTGGTTCTCATTCCTTGAAGGCATGGGGTACTCGTCTTAATCTTCATAAAGGAGAGTATGGCGAAACCTCGGATTGGTCTGAGTGGTCACACGCCATGCAGGACTACTGCGAGCAGGACGTTAGAGTTACCGACGCGCTATACACTTGGTTGATGGCAACTAACCCTGACGAAAGAATGGTTAAGCTTGAACACGACTTCGCTAAGACTATTCGCAAGCAGGAGCATAATGGTTTTCCATTCGACGTTAAGAAGGCTGAGAAACTAAATCAACAACTCATGGAGCGCCGCGCTGAACTGAGCGAGGAGTTACAGGAAGTTTTTGACTCTGCTGTAGAGACACTCAAGAGTCGTTGGTGGGTAGACAGGTCAGGCAATAAGTTTCCTACAAAGAAAGCTATGATTGAGGCAGGCTATAAGCCTATCGATTGTATGAAGGGGGACTTCAAGACTAGGACGATACCATTCAATCCTAACAGTCGTGACCAAATCGCTGACAGACTTATGAAGGCGGGTTGGGAACCTGATTACTTTGAAGGTAAGCGCCCTGCAATCAATGAGGCTGTCCTCAAAGAGATTGGCACAGAGCAATCCGAGAAGCTCTTAGAATATTTATTAGTATCTAAAAGACTAGGTGCAATATCAGAAGGCAAACAAGCGTGGCTATCATCAGAGCGCAACGGACACATCTACGGTTCTGTAAACACTAACGGAACTATAAGTGGACGCTGCTCACACCGCAGTCCTAACATGGGACAGATACCATCGACTAACTCTCCCTACGGCGCCGAGTGTCGTGAGTTGTTTACTGCTACCGAAGGTTCAGTATTAGTTGGCGCGGATGCGTCTGGCTTAGAGCTGAGATGTCTTGCACACTATTTGGCAGCATACGATAAAGGAGCCTACGCGAAAATTGTAACGGAAGGTGACGTTCACACTTCTAACCAAGAGGCGGCAGGACTACCTACACGTAGCGATGCTAAGACCTTCATCTACGCATGGCTCTACGGAGCGGGTGACGCCAAGATTGGTTCCATTGTTAATGGTTCTGCCGACGAAGGTTCCCGCCTCAAAGATAACTTTATGCGAAAGAATCCTGCTGTTCGTTATTTAACTGACGCTGTGCGTCGTAAGGTTAAACAATACGGACAACTACGCGGGCTAGACGGCAGGAAACTACCTTGCCGCTCGCCACACTCCGCCCTTAACTTACTTTTACAAAGTGCAGGTGCGGTCATTATGAAACAAGCTCTATGCGAGTTTGTTAATACAGCTACTAAACCCTACACCATGCACGCTAACGTCCATGATGAAGTTCAGTTTAGTTGTAACGCCGATGACGCTGACGAACTAGGTCAGCAATTCGTAGACGCCATCAAGCAGGCAGGGGAAGTCTTAGATTTCGATTGCCCATTAGATGGTGAATATTCAATAGGTCTTAATTGGAAGGAGACACACTAATGTCCATTAACTTAAACGACGATTTAAACAGAGCCTACCTAGAGGGACTCACAGCCCGCCTAGAAAAGAAGAGAGTCAAGCTAGGAGAACTCACCAAAGAATTAGGTCAGTTACAAATCTTAGAAGATGAAGTCTTAGAAGAAATCAAAGTAATCAAAAACACAATACACCATGCACAAGACAGCAATAATTGACGGAGATATGATGGCTTACAAAGCCTGCTTCGCATCTGAAGTTGAAACCAAATGGACAGATGATTTGTGGACGCTACACACCACAGAATCGAGCCTCATGAAAGAGGTGTCCGTTTTTATTACTAATATAAAGAAGAAGACTAATACGGACGATGTTCATATTATTCTTTCTCCTAAAACAACATTTAGAAACAAGTTGTTTCCTCTCTACAAAGCAAACCGTAAGGGCAAGAGAAAGCCTATGGGTCTGCAATGGGTCAGGGACTTTACTTCTAATAACTACCCAACAACAATCGCTGAGAATATGGAAGCGGATGACCTGTGCGGAATCCTCTGCACCAAACATCCGCGAAAGTATGTTGCGGTGAGTGGGGACAAGGACTTCAACACACTTCCTATAACATGGTTTAACCATTTAAAGGGTGAGTATATTAAAAATACAAAAGAAGAAGCCCGACAGTTCCACCTCATACAAACCCTAGCGGGCGACAGCGTTGACGGCTACGCAGGTTGTGTAGGTATAGGACTTATTACAGCTAAGAAGCTTTTAGATAAACAAGGCTACACATGGGAGACGGTTGTTTCTCAATACGAAAAGAAGGGGCAGACAGAAGCCGACGCGCTTATGAATGCTCAGTTAGCTTACATCCTTCAGAAAGGGGATTATGATGAAGAAACAAAAACCATTAGACTTTGGACACCTTATGAGCAAGATTGACCCAATACTCCCCGACTCAGGTTCGCGCTCTGAGTTCGACACAGGAGCAGTACGCGACGCGATGAGCGGTAAAGGCATGCCATCTTTAATTCCTATCGCAGCTTTACGAGCTGTCGCTAAGAGGTTTGAGGATGGCGCCACAAAATACGGTCGAGATAATTGGCAGAAGGGTATTCCCGTAAGTCGTTATATTGACAGTCTGTATAGACATCTCTGGCAACTTATGGAAGATGACACCGCTGAAGACCACGGCGGCGCCATCATCTGGAACGCCATGTGCCTTATTCAGACTAAGCAATGGATTGAAGAAGGACACCTTCCCGAAGAACTAAATGACATAAAACCACCAAGAAAGTAGGATTATATGAAAGATGCTATGCAGTTGCCTTTTCCGATTGTCCCTGAGGACTTATTAAATAAGCTTGATGAAGTGTTTCCTATGAAAGATTTCACTCAGCAAACAGACCTTCGGGATATGGACTTTTATAGCGGGCAACGCTCCGTTATTCGCTTTCTAATCTCTAAGAGAGAAGAACAATCAAACAATATAATCAGACTGGAATAAATAATTATGTGCATGTCAAAACCAAAGATGCCTAAACCCATCCCCGCCCCTGCTCCGCCACCCCCTCCCGTAAAGAAGGTGAAGAAGCTGAATACAGAAAATAAAAGAGCGACCCGTAAAGCCACCAAAAGGCGCGGAACTGCATCTTTAACTGTACAGCGTCCTACTATTAATACAGGTACGTCTGGTGGAACAGGAGTAAACTACTAATATGAAAGGCGATGGAAAAATACTTGAAGCCTTAAACGTCAGCCAACGCCACGAGTTTGCATGGCATGGAGGCGAAGGCGTCCTCCTTGCATCTAGTGATGCGTGGGCGGGACGAACTGTAAAATTACAACAGCTAATCGGTAATGTATATGTAGATATTCAAGGCGCTATCTTATCAGGTAACGGCGGATTACAATTCACTACAACAGCCCCAAAATTAGGTATTGTTCTGTCTGGTTCTAGTGCGCACTCTGTTTTCGTTTCAGCACAAGGAATATAAATGCTTGTTAAATCTAGCCAAGTAAGTCCACTCGTTACACAACAACAAGTGCAGCCGTTGGTTAGCTCAGATACAGCCGATTCTTTTATTGGAAAGTTTGGCGCACCTACCGCAGCTTACAGTCTACGCGACCTTAACGACTCGCGAGATAACAATTGGGTTGTCCGTGTGCGTCGTACTGTCGACGATTTAGAGCGGAACTTCAAAGCCGCGGACTTAACTGATGGCACGATAACAGCTTGGGTTATGGAAGGTGTTACTCTATCTTCAGGTCTTGGTGCTACTATAAGCTGTGTATCTAAATGGTATGACCAATCAGGAAATAACAACCATGCGGTGCAGACAGACCCAAACTTACAACCTAGAATAACTGAAGGAGTCCCCATCCGTTACTTAGATGGTGTAAAATTCGACGGTTATGAAGATTACTTCGATATTAGCAGCAGTATTCCATTGTCTAATGGAACTCCTCTGTCTGTTTTCTGCGTTCAAAGTCCCCAAACAGGACACGACAGATTCACATTAGGGTCGGCAACTAGTAATAGAGGTATTTCCTTCAAGACAACGAAGGTTTTCTATTACTTCTCTAAAAAGGGTATAAGTATTCACGCCCACGGTCACCATGCGGCTTTTACGTTATTCAGCGTAATTCACGACGGCACTAGCCACACTCTGAATGGACAGCAGACCAACAACTATGCAGGCGAGAATGTTATAGCGAACCGCAACGGTTCAAAGCTTATAGACTCCACACCAGATGCAGACATGGGGAGTGAACAACATACTAATTCAATAGACTATGTAGGACATGGAGTACCTGCGAATCGCCTTAGGGGTGAACTTAAAGAGTTAATAATCTATACAACAGACAAGACAGCTAGTCGTGGTGCTATGGAAATCGACATCGCTAATGCAAACGGTATACCCTTCTAGAAATTATGAATTATCAAACAGCAGAGCAAATCTACCACAAATGTGAGGGTAATAGAAACTCCTACTTAGATAGAGCGCGTGTAGCTTCCAAGCTCACACTTCCCTACATTATGCCTGAAGAAGGCTTTGGGGCATCTAGCCGCCTAGACACACCTTTTGCGGGCGTCGGTGCGCGTGGAGTTAACAACCTTGCATCTAAATTACTACTAGCTCTACTACCACCGAACGCCCCATTCTTTCGTCTTAATATTGATTCATTTGCAATCAAGGAAGAAGGCGCCGACGAACAGCTTATAGCTGAGATAGAAAAATCCCTACAACAAGTTGAGGAGACTGTAATGAGTGAAATATCACAGCAGTCGTATCGTGTAGGTATTCACGAAGCTCTCAAACAATTAGTGGTCACAGGTAATGCGCTTGTGTATCTTCCCGATGAAGGAGGTATGCGTGTATTCCACCTCGACCGTTATGTCATCAAGCGCGACCCAATGGGTAACGTAATAAAAATTGCAACCAAAGAAACAGTATCCTATGAAACACTCTCTGATGAAATTAAACAAGCATCTCTCGCTTCAGGTAAAGCGCCTAGCGAAGAATGTGAACTCTTCACTACTTGTCTTAGAGAAGACAATAAGTGGAACATGTACCAAGATATTAACGGCGTACGAATCCCTGAGACAGAAGGCACGTTCGATATTGACAAATCTCCTTTCATTGCTCTCCGATTCTCAAAAATAGACGGCGAAGATTATGGTCGAGGTTACGTAGAAGAATACCTAGGCGACCTACAATCCTTAGAGGCTTTGACACAAGCTATTGTCGAAGGCTCCGCGATTGCCGCTAAGACTTTATTCTTAATTAATCCTAACGGAACGACCCGTGGAAAAGTTTTGGCAGAAGCCGAAAATGGCGCTATCGTCCAAGGCAACGCCGCTGACGTCACAGTATTACAAACTCAGAAAGCCGCTGACTTCAGAGTTGCCCAAGAAACTATTAATGTCATCAAGGACAGACTAGGGCAGGCTTTCCTCCTAACCTCAGGAGTTGTCCGTAACGCAGACCGTGTTACAGCAGAAGAAATCAGAATGCTCTCTCAAGAACTAGAGAGCGCTTTAGGTGGATTGTATTCGTTGTTAAGTAATGAATTACAACTCCCCCTCGTTAACCGACTCTTAGCAGTCCTTAACAAGACTAAGAAACTACCGAAGCTTCCTAAAGATGTTGTCAATCCTGTTATCATTACAGGTGTTGAAGCTCTAGGACGCGGTAATGATTTACAGAAGCTAGACTTGTTCTTAGCAGGAGCCGCCCAAATTGTTGGCGCCGAAGCTATCGCACAGTTTGTTAATGTAAATGAATACTTTTCCCGTAGAGCTACAGCTCTTGGTATTAAAACCGACGGGTTAATCAAAGACGCAGAGGCTATGCAAGCCGAACAAGAGCAAGCACAGCAGATGCAATTAATGCAAAAAGTAGCGCCCGCAGGAGTTAAGGCGTTAGCTGATTTACCGAACGACCCAAACGTTCAGGCAGAAGAACAATAACTCAAAATCAACATAGCAAGGTGAATAGTAATTATGGCAGAATACCAAAAAGTAGAAATAAACGATAATACCCCTTCAGAGAATATCTCTCTTGAAGCTGAAGCGGAGGCTATTGATGCCAAAGCAACAGAAGCAACTCCTGAAGCAGTAGCCGAAGGAACAACCCCTGAAGTTTCAGAAGACCGCCCTGAGTGGCTCCCTGAGAAATTTCAGTCCGCCGAAGATATGGCGAAGGCTTACGCAGAGCTAGAAGGTAAAAAATCTAGTGACGAAGAAGCAGACACTTCCGAAGAAGAAACGGAAGTAACGGAGTCAACAGCAGAAGAAGCCGCGCAAGAAAGTACAATCGACGACGCGACTACTGAATTTGCTAATGACGGACAACTCTCTGAAGCAACTTACGAGAAACTCAATGAAGTTGGTTTAGGGAAAGATATGGTTGACCAATACATTGCAGGACAAGAAGCAATTATTGAACAACAATCTCAAGCTATCTTTAGTGAGATTGGTGGTAAGTCAGAGTATGAAGCGATGTCAGAGTGGGCGGGTGAATCCTTGTCTGACTCAGACCTCACCGCATACAACGAAACCGTTGAGAGTGGTACAGTAGACCAAGCAAAGTTTGCTGTTAAAGCCCTGTATGCACAATACAAAGGCGGAGCCGCTCCTAAACCTATGCAAGGCTCAACTAATGGTGCAGCAATCGCTCCGTTCGCATCCCGCGCTCAGGTAACTGAAGCAATGCGCTCAAAGCAATACACAACAGACCCCGCATACCGCAGTCAAGTTGAACAACGACTAGCAATATCTAACATCTAATAAATTATGGAAACCCTACTACCCATGTTTGGCGGCGCCGTGAGTGGCTTTATATTTAAGCTCATCGGCACTATGGTTCAAGCACAGCAGACACAAGTCGAACTCATGTTAAGAAAACAGGAGGGCGCAGATATAAGTGCTGACAAAGCCGCAGCTCGCGGTGGCGTTTGGGTGCGTAGAGCTATCGTTGCTACGGTTCTTTTCGCAATCGTTGTTGTTCCATTTATTATGGCATTCTCAACCCACGGCGTGACTGTAGAAGTCTCTAAGGGTTGGTGGATATTCGCCAGAGATGTTTATGAAACTCAACAAGGATTCCTCCTCCATCCGAGCGTGGTACAAGCCCTCTATGCCATTATTGGTTTTTACTTTGGCTCTTCACAAATTAAGTAGTGAAAAGAAAAGAGAGGGCGAAAGAGCTAAGAGAAAGAGAAAGATTTTAGCCCTGCGTAAGTCATAAAATTATGAGCCTATACAAAAATATCAATAGACGTAAACGACTAGGAATCAGTCGGTCTAAGAAAAAATCTACAGTTTCTAGTAAGTCCTATAATAATATGAAAAAAGGATTTCCTAAGAAAAAGAAGAAGTAAAACTCTTCTATAAATTTCGTTTAATTATACAAAGTAAATATATGCCCGTTGCGACGGATAACATACTTGGAAATGTGTGAGAAGACAAAAGCACAACTAACAATAATAATAACCCCCTACATAAGGAGAATATAAAACTATGGCAAATGGTGTCGTAAATTCCGTATCTCGTTTAGGTCAAATCAATGGCGCAGGAAATACAGATGCTTTGTTTCTCAAAGTATTCAGTAATGAAATCCTAACCACCTTTGAAGAGAGCAATGTTATGAAAGACCTTCATACCGTTCGCACTATTTCAAGTGGCAAGGAAGCTCAATTCCCTGTAATTGGTTCGACTGACGCGAAATACTTCGCAGTTGGGCAAGACGTTCTTGAATCAAGTAACGGCTACGCACAACAAATTAAACACGGTGAGCGTACAATCTCGATTGATGATATGCTTATCGCCGCTACATTCGTCGCGAGCATGGACAGCTTAAAGTCACATTTCGATGTGCGCTCTACATACTCCGCTGAATTGGGACGTGCGCTTGCAAAGCGTTTCGACCTTGCAACAATGAAGACTCTTGTTGCTGCCGCGGAAACTGCTGCTGACGTTGCCTTCACAGGCGCTAAAGGCGGTATCACGGTTGACCTCTCGGATTCGAGCATCGGTGGTTCCACAGCTGCCGCAGACATTATCAAGATTATTGGTACTGCTGCTCAGAAGATGGACGAGAACGATGTTCCTTCGGACGACCGTTTCGTTATCCTCGACCCCTCTCGTTACTACGAGTTGGTGACTACTAACAATGTCGCAATCAACACCGACACAGCAGCAGGCAATGGTTCTGTAGCTACAGGTAAGATTGCTGAATTGGCAGGTATCACAATCGTCAAATCCAACCATCTAGCAAGTGTTGCAGGCGCAGACCTCAGCGCAGCTACAGGTGTAGGTTCTGACGGCTTCTCTGGCATCAACAATGATGTTCACGGTGGCGGTACAGGTTACAACAAGGACTTCTCTACTGTTCTTCCAATTATTGGTGGACAGAAGAGTGCTATCGGTACAGTCAAGCTTCTTGACCTCGCTGTAGAGCAAGAGTACATCATGACCAAACAGGGTACAGCAATGCTTGCTAAGTACGCTGTCGGACATGGCGTCCTTCGTCCTGAAGCAGCGTTCTGCGTAAAAGCGTAACGTAATTTAAACTAAGCCCCCTCGGACATTATCCTTTCGTGTCCTTGGGGGCTTTTTTTTATAACTTTTTTAATATGCCCACACTTACAAATCAACTAGAAGCAGTTAACTCAATGTTGGCACACATCGGTGAAAGCCCTGTGTCAACCATCAGCGATGCAGTCGCTTTACCTGTGTCGGCATCAACAGCCCTCGCTACATTAAATGAAGTATCCAAAGAAGTTCAAAGTGAAACTTGGCACTTCAACTCTGTTCCCAAAATTACATTATCGCCTTCTAATGATGGGCGTATATCGGTTCCTGCTAACACACTTTGGTTAGATGCAATCGACCACTCTATCGACGTCACCATGCGTGGTGATTTTCTATTTGATAGAAAGAATAATACAAAAATCTTTTCAAAAGATGTTGTTGTGAAAGCAACGGTCTATCTTGAATGGGATGAACTGTATGAACAAGCCCGTAGATATATAACACTACGCGCTTCCCGAATTTTCCAAGGACGTCTAGTTGGAAGTAAAGAACTAGAAGCCTTAATCGCTAGAGACGAATACCAAGCTCGCGCAAGGCTAGAAGATGCCGACGGTGGTCACTCAAACAGAAGTATGTTTGACAACTACGACGTTGCGAAGAGAATTGGAATCAATAGAAATACTGACATATCCTAATGCCTTTAATTAATACATCCCTCCCAAATCTCATACAAGGAGTTTCCCAACAACCTGACGCTGTTCGTTACGACGGACAATGTGAAGAACAGGAAAACGCTTTGAGTAGTATTGTGAACGGATTACAAAAAAGACCCCCGACAGAATTTATTTTTGATTCTAGTGCGGGAACGGACAGTCTCATAAATACTGATTTGTCGAAAGACGCATTCTTTCATCTATACAAACGCTCGGCGACGGAAAAATATTGTATCACTCAAGATGCTAATATTCTAAGAATCCACAACGCAGACACAGGCGTACAATGTACTGTAACAGAAGAAGATACAACTGATTTTATTATTACCAATAATGATGTAAATACTCAAGCAACGTATTTAGACATCGCCACCGCACAGCAAAACCTTAAAGCGTTAACTATAGGAGACTCGACGTTTGTATTAAACACATCCGTAGCTACGAATAATAGTACAGCCGCAATCAGTAGTGACCTCAGTAATGAAAGTTTAATCTTTATTAAACAAGGGGACTACACAAAAAGATACGGCGTTAAAATAAATAGCACTACGTATCAAATTTTCTCTCGTCCGACTACCACTGCCAATAACAGTCTTGCGCCAGCAGGAGAGACCGCCACGTCCGCCACTAAGGCTCATATGGCGGACTCGGTGTCCATTTTAGCTGCGTTAAGGGCAAGGATAGGAGCTAGTCTTACAAACGACGGAATCTCCTTCACGACTACGCAAGTAGGAAACTTAATACATCTAAAAACAAATAGCTCTTCACCATATACTATAACAGGTATTGATGGTTTATCGGGCGAAGGTATTGGTGTTGTTCACCGTAAAGTTTCTTCTCTAGCCGACTTACCTACTGTTGCGCCCCATAATTACAAAGTCAAAGTTATTGGAGACGCAGAGTTAAACCAAGATGACTACTATGTAAAGTTTGAGATTGCTGATAACGATTCAGCCGCCGACGACACGATAGGCGAAGGCTCTTGGGTAGAGTGTGCGGGAGGCTTAATTCCGACGCAGATAGATTCTTCCTTGATGCCACGTATGCTTGTATCTACAGCCTTGAATACATTTGTAATTCGCAGGATGGCATTTAACGAAATTAAAGCAGGCGACTTAGACAGTAATCCCTACCCATCTTTTTTAGGTAACTCTATTAATAATCTATTTCAATATAAAAACCGATTAGGTTTCTTAGCTCTTGATAATATTTGTTTATCAGAAGCAGGTTTTGGAGGATATAATCCCACATCCAATACTCAGTCATACAACTTTTTCAGAACTTCGGTAACTGACTTACTCGATGCAGACCCTATTGATGTCACCGTCGCTTCTAATGATGTAACAAACCTAAGAAGCGCACAGCCTTTCCAAGAAAATTTGATTCTCTTTTCAGACAATGCGCAGTTTGTTCTAAAGGGCGGTGACCTTCTTACACCAAAAACTGTTTCTGTTACAGCGGTTACAAACTTCGATGCTGTCAATACGGTTGAACCAATCCCCGTAGGTTCATATCTATATTTCCCCTTTCAGCGTGGCGCGTTTAGTGGTCTTAGAGAATTTACCGTTAATGCGTCTTCAGATGTCTATGACTCTAATGAAATTACAGCTCACGTCCCTCAATATATCCCAAATGAGTTAACGTCTTTAACAGGCTCTAACTCTGAGCAGCTTATCGCGCTGACAAGTGGGACGACGGTGGCTTCGGCGCAGAATACTCAAGACACATCTATTATTTATAATAATTACGGTTCAAGTAAATACGTCGATAGCACCAACTTGGTTCTCCACGTAACGTCGTATATGCAGTCGCCTATAACAGTAAGTACAGGTACGAATGCTATTCACGCGGGCAGCATTGATAATAATATTATTACAGAAGTGAGCGACGCTTCTGGTTCTCAATTTAACATGCGAGGGGTTTCTAGGACAAACACGAATAGTTTAAATTCTTTTAATTTACGAGACGCGTTTGCACAGACTCTAGAAAAACATACAGGAAGAACTAATACAGGAGTAGCGCACGGAGGCGGTATCTCTGGCGGAATAGATTACCACCGCTTCAGAGGTATTTTTGGAAATACCAACTCATGCTACGCAGAATTTAGTGAGTTTTATTACCCAACCAAATGGGCAGAATATACAAGTCAATGGGATGCCGAACGTGGTTTTACTGTTGAATGGTTTGGCGCCTTATCACTTTTCGATAATCAGTTCAGCACATCACACGGTCAATTTTTATGGAACTTTAATTCTGTAGATACTTCCAGAAGTGCAATAGGTGCAGACTACAGCTCCGATTCCAGACCTTGGCATCCAACCTACACTACTAGTGTATCGCAGGCTCCAAAGCTTTTAGGTCTAGGGTATGACCACAACGTTTACGACAAACCCGAATTACTTCTAGCTCAAAACGGTGGTGTATCAAGACACTCTGATACTCTGATGATGACAGACTATAATCAGGTGACTGGTCAGAATTCTGTCGATGGCGATGAGTTATCACATTTCTTTATGACAGGCACAACAAGCCAAAGGCGTATATATAGAAACAACAATCTAATATATGAGATAAACGCTATTAATAATACCATGCCAACGCTTTATTCTCTGCGAAATAATATTAAAGAAATTAAACTTAGTATGGCAGGTAGTGTCTCAATGAATAAACCCATCTACTTCCGAATCTACAACAAGTTACTTACAAGCGGTCAACGTGGTTTCAATTTTAACAACAGGTTTACTACAGCGCAATAATGACAACCGATATATTTATTTATAAATTCTTCTTTAACAACGCACAAAAAGGTTTAAGCAGTTGGAGTAAGTTTACTGTGGCGGGCGCGGTGCGTGGTATTAAGTTCATCGACTCAGATTTATATGTTCTTCAAGCTAAAAATGGAAAAACGAATTTATTAAAATTACCGCTAGAAGCAGGTCGCGTAGATATAGGAGGATATAACACAAACTTAGATATGCGTGTGACCACTACAGCACTCGCGAACGAAAACATCATACAATTACCTTACACACCTGAGAGTACGGATGCTGTGCAAGTATATACACACGACGGTCTAGCTTTAGATTGCACCGTAAATGGTTCAACAGTTGTTCTTACAGAAACCCCTACGGTGGATACTCCCATATATGTAGGCTTAAAGTATTCCATGAAATATGTGTTCTCAAAGCAGATGTTTAAAGCTCCTTCAGGACAGAATAAAAGCCCAACGAACGCTAGTAATTTACTTGTAAGAAATGGAAGTGTTTTCTATAACAACTCATCTGCCTTTACTGTTAAGGTTAAGCCTGACGATAGGGAGGAATACGTTAACGAATTTTCTCCTATAGTTATTGGAGCGCAGCTTCCCGATGAATTTAAGTTATCAGATGGCGCCTTCCGATTCCCTGTATTTACAAAAGCTGATACAGTAAAAATTACAGTCGAAAACGATACTCCGCTCCCTTCTAATTTACAAAGCGCAGAGTTTGAATCCTTTGTCCATTCTAGGTCTAACCGATATGGTTGATTTATTAAATAAAACATACGCGTCGGGTGGAAGTGTTGTTGTCGCTACTAAAGAGCATGTGGAACACATTGCGAAGAATTTAAGAAGCGCCGACCTGACTGAAATTAATTTACTAGGTAGCCAGTCTGACGAGGGAATGGCGCGAGGACTATCATATGACGATGAATCCTATACCGTCTTGACTAAGGACAAAACACCTTGTGCAATGTTTGGTGTGGGCGCTGTCGAAGCAGATGAGGGATATATATGGATGCTAGGTACTGATGAGATATTTGATTACAAGGCAGACTTCATAAGGTTTTCTCGTCCTTGGATTAAAAAAATCACAACCAAATACCCTAAAT
>Ga0115008_10001428_pt1 | contig 19252 bp, 19 predicted proteins | sample FraStrMetagenome_FD_87164 | JGI IMG/M metagenome (GOLD analysis project Ga0115008, IMG submission 87164) | Marine eukaryotic phytoplankton communities from Arctic Ocean - Fram Strait ARC3M Metagenome | ecosystem: Environmental > Aquatic > Marine > Oceanic | place: Fram Strait | collected...
AAAATGCAGAAGCTGCTATGGGGCATATTGAATTAGCTAGGTGGGCGGACCAGATTGTTATAGCGCCGGCCACGGCCAACTGCATTGCAAGGCTCGCTCAGGGCCAAGCTGACGACTTGCTGACGACGCTATGTTTGGCCACACAAGCGCCTATTAGTATTGCGCCCTCTATGAACCAGCAGATGTACAAACACCCCGCAACACAAGCCAATCTGCAAACGTTGTCCAGCTACAATTATCGGCTGATTGGGCCGGACCACGGCGACCAAGCCTGTGGCGACGACGGCCCTGGTAGAATGACCGAACCCGAAGAGATCATTGAAGCCATAATTGCCCAGCAATATTCACCCATGACGGAAAGCGCAAAGAGTGCACAATGGGCCGGGTTGCACATCATGATTACCACTGGACCGACACAGGAAGCCATAGACCCAGTGCGCTATATCTCTAACCACAGCTCAGGATTACAGGGATTAAGTATTGCCAATGCCGCCCTCGCTCGTGGCGCCAAAGTCAGCGTCATTGCAGGACCACGAGTACCTGAATCTAACCCGTCTATCACCCGATTAGACGTGACCACTGCATTAGAAATGCATGACACAGTGCACCAGCATTTAGACGATGTTGATGTCTTTATCGGCGTTGCGGCAGTCGCCGACTATCGAGTTGAGGCGATTCAGGACAAGAAGATCAAACGCACGGAAACGCAAGACCCAAATATGAATCTGCGCCTTGTAGAAAATCCGGACATTATCGCCAGCGTAGTGGCCAGCAAGTCCGCTGGGCTGGTCATTGGCTTCGCCGCCGAAACACACGACACCTTGGAATACGCACGCGCCAAGCGCCAACGCAAAGGTTTAGACGCGATTATTGTCAATGACGTTTCCGACCACGACATTGGTTTTAACAGCCAAGACAACGAAGTGACCTTTATTCATCAAGATGGTGAGACCAGATATCCGCGCCAGAGCAAAGGCCAAATAGCAGAGCACTTGCTAGATGAAATCATTTCTGTTTTTTCAAAACAACTAACCAAAAAATAGCTAACAAACAATAAGAGACCCCATGAGCGATAACGTTTTTTGCCCAACAAGCCTTGAACAAACCGAAGTAGACGGGGGCATTTTTCGTGCCTATGACATTAGGGGCATTGTTACAACAAACCTAACCCCAGACATGGTTTATTGGATTGGCAGGTCTTTTGCCACCAAGGCCGTGTCATCTGGCAACCTTCAAGCGGTTACGGGTAGAGACGGGCGCTTATCAAGCCCAGCTCTTGAGCAAGCGCTTATCGCTGGTCTGGTGGAGGGCGGCATGGCGGTGATCAGTATTGGTCAGGTGCCAACACCCGTGCTGTATTATGCGACTCACGAGCTGGGCACCGGCACAGGGATCATGATCACCGGCAGTCACAACCCACCAGAGTACAATGGTCTTAAAATGATGATCGGCGGGGTTACGCTTGCGGAATCAATGATCCAAGACCTTTATCAAAACTTACTCAACAACACTTTAATTGAGGGTCAGGGCAGCGCCTCCTCTCAAGTAATGGATGAGCGTTACATTGATCAGGCATTAGCCGCCGGCAAGCTATCTAGGCGATTAAAAGTTGTAGTGGACTGTGGTAATGGCGTTGCTGGAGAAATGGCCCCAGCGCTGCTGACCAAACTGGGCTGTGATGTCATTCCCTTGTTTTGTGAAATTGATGGTAACTTCCCCAATCACCACCCAGACCCAGCTGAACCTGAAAACTTAGAAGACCTGATCGCTGCGGTAAAGGCTGAACAAGCCGACATTGGCCTAGCCTTTGACGGCGACGGCGATCGGCTTGGCGTAGTGACGCCCGCTGGAGAAATCATTTGGCCAGACAAAATGATGATGCTTTTTGTTGAGGACATCTGTGCACGAGTGCCAGATTCTACGGTCATATTTGACGTCAAATGTAGCCGCAACCTTGAGCAAATTATTTTGCAATCTGGCGGCAAGCCGCTGATGTGGAAGACCGGCCACTCACATATGAAGGCGAAAATCAAAGAAACCAAGGCCGCTATTGCTGGAGAATTCAGCGGCCACATATGCTTTGGCGAACGCTGGTATGGCTTTGACGATGCGCTTTATACCGCCGTGCGCCTGCTCGAACTGCTCAGCGCTACCGAGCAAAATGTGGACGAGGTGTTTGCTAAGTATCCAACTACATTCACCACTCCGGAACTGAAGATTTTGACAACGGAGACCCACAAGTTTTGGGTTATGGACCAGCTCAGCGCCAATGCAGACTTTGGCAATGGCCGCCTCACCTTGATCGACGGCATTCGCGTTGATTTCGAGGATGGTTGGGGGCTCATACGCCCCTCGAACACAAGTCCGGTATTGTCATTACGATTTGAAGCCGACACCCAAGAGGCGTTAGATCGCATTCAGGATGAATTTCAGGCTCAATTGGCTAACATAGACGACACGCTTAAATTTCGCTAAGAACACAAAACCCACTATGAATTCATCCAATACAGTAACGGTTCAGGTCTTAACTGAAGCCCTACCCTACATCCAACGCTTTCACGGCCAGACTGTTGTGATCAAATATGGCGGCAATGCCATGACCGACGAAAGCCTGAAAAACAGTTTTGCCCGAGACGTTGTACTTATGAAGCTGGTGGGCATTAACCCGGTAATCGTTCATGGCGGCGGCCCGCAAATTGGCAACCTGCTGGCAAAATTGGGCATTGAGTCGAAATTTGTCAACGGCATGCGCGTGACCGATTCGCAAACTATGGATGTGGTGCAAATGGTTTTGGGCGGCTTAGTCAATCAGGAGATCGTCTCTTTACTCAATACCCATGGCGGCAGAGCCGTGGGTGTCACAGGTAAAGACGGTAACCTTATACAAGCTGAGAAATTACCTATGCCCGCATCAGCAGACCCCGCAAGTTCTGCCTCGGAAATTATTGATATTGGCCACGTTGGCGCCATTACAAATATCGACGTGGACGTGCTTAACACGCTTAAAGACTCACAGTTTATTCCTGTTATTGCGCCCATCGGCGTTGGCGAGAAAGGTGAGTCGTATAATATTAATGCCGACATCGTGGCCGGCGCGATTGCCGAATACTTAGGCGCAGAAAAACTGCTTCTATTGACTAACACACCTGGCATTTTAGATGCCAACAAAGAAACCATTTCCACCATTGCTAAGGCCGAAGTAGAGCAACTGATCGCCGACGGTGTGATCAATGAGGGCATGTTGCCCAAGGTAGATTGCGCGCTAAAAGCGGTCTCATCAGGCGTAAGCAGCGTGCAAATAGTGGATGGTCGGGTCCCCCACGCACTACTGTTAGAAGTTTTTACAGACTCTGGCATTGGCACACAGATTATTGACCATGTCGAAAGCTAATCGTAAGCAGGAGATCCTGCAGGCTCTAGCACAAATGCTTGAAGCCACACCTGGGGGTAAAATCACAACAGCAAGCCTTGCCAAAGAGGTGGGTGTTTCGGAGGCGGCGTTGTATCGCCACTTCCCTAGCAAAGCACGAATGATTGAAGGTTTAATTGAGTTTGCAGAAGAAACTTTGTTCAGTCGCATTGGCACAATACTCAGCGATCATGAAGACGCGGCGACCAGGTGCCACAACATCCTCTTTCTACTCCTAACGTTTGTAGAACGTAATCCGGGCTTTGCTCGACTATTTGTTGGCGACGCTCTACAAGGAGAAACCGAGCGGCTGCGCGCTCGTATGTGTCAACTGTTGGACCGAATAGAAACTCAAATGCGTCAGTGCATGCGTGAGGAACGAGCGTTACAGCAGTTTGGCGACGTCGGGATCAGTGCTAAAGCAAACCTGCTGCTAGCCAGTGCGGAAGGGCAGATACTGCAATTTGTTAGATCTGACTTTAGGCAACTACCTACAGCCCACTGGAAAGACCAATGGGCATTATTGGCAGGCAGTATATTTGTAAGTCAGCCTGCTTCGAATTGAATCAGGCACCCGCTGATTAGGGCATTGACAGTTCACTAGGCAAGCTTGCAATAAGCTTGCTGATACGCACGCATGCTCTGCAAAACCGACTGCATATCATCCTGCCCTTGCAGAAAACTAATCACATCAGCCACACCTGCAATGGAGACCATCGGCGCAGCTAAATCTGTAGCCAAGTCGTCTACGGCGGTCTGACCCGACGGCCCAAATTCAGCCCTGTCCAGCGCAATCACCACGCCAGCAATTTCCGCTCCCTCTACCTTAATCAGGTCTACCGCCGTGCGAATGGCTTTGCCCGACGTGAGAACGTCATCTACCAACAGTATTCGACCCTGCACTGGCGCACCGACTAAATTGCCACCTTCACCATGGTCTTTAGCCTCTTTGCGGTTGTAGGCCACGCCCACATTGATGCCGCGCTCGGCTAACGCCAATCCGGTAGCAACAGCAATCGGAATGCCTTTGTAGGCCGGCCCAAATAGAACATCAAATTCTACCTTGGACGCCACAATGGCATCCGCATAAGCCCTGCCTAACGTTAACAAACCGGGGCCGTCGTCTACTGAACCTAGGTTAAAAAAGTACGGGCTCTTGCGACCAGAGTTCAAAGTGAAGTCACCAAATTTTAAGACCCCTTGGCCAACTAAAAATTCGATAAAAGATGCGGTGGAAGTAGTAGCTGTCATTTTTTCTCCAAACTAAAAAGAAAACGTTGAGGAAGTAGATAAGTCATCAAAAGGGCAATTGTTCCCTTGGCCCCAAACCTAATATTGGCTAAAAGCGTCCCCATCAGTTTCCTGTTGGGGACAAAGGGCGCAGGCTATCGCACCCATTTATTTGCCAATTTATTGCGCCAATTACGGCGCTAATTACAGAGCCAATGCGGCCTGCTGAAGAGCGAGTAACTCGGCAGTGCCTTTTTCTGCCAGCTCAATCAAAGCGAGCAGCTCGGTCTTATTGAACGGTGCTTCCTCGCCGGTGCCCTGCAGCTCAATAAAACCTTTGTCGCCCATGGCAACAACGTTCATATCGGTTTCAGCATTGGAATCTTCAGCGTAGTCCAAGTCCAGAACCGGCGTACCTTTGTAAATGCCCACACTGACCGAGGACACCATACCGATCAACGCATTAGGTGCATTGACCGAGGCAATAGCGTCAGCCAGCGCAACTGCGCCGCCAGTAATTGACGCAGTTCTAGTACCGCCATCAGCCTGAATCACATCGCAATCTAGACGAATAGTGCGCTCACCCAAAGCCTTCATGTCGACCATGGCACGTAGCGAGCGACCAATAAGACGCTGAATCTCAACAGTACGACCACCCTGCTTACCACGCGCCGCCTCACGATCATTACGGCTGTTAGTGGCACCCGGCAACATACCGTACTCAGCGGTCACCCAACCCACACCTTTGCCGCGCAAAAATCCAGGCACTGAATTCTCTATCGAGGCCGTGCAGATGACTTTGGTATTGCCAAACTCAACCAACACAGATCCCGCAGAATGCATGGTGAAGTTGCGCGTAAATTTAATGTCTCTGAGCTGCTCGGTTGATCTACCACTTGGCCGCATAGTATCTCCTAAGGGTTTATAAATAGGGCGTTATGAAAATTGCTTCGTGGCAATGTTGCCATCAAAGCTGAGAGCGTGAATTATTCACTCAAAGAGATATAGAGAACAGCGATTTCAATCAAAGAGGGCATTTTAAACCCAGGATAACAACCAGTACCCCCATAGAGAGCCCTTAAGTTGGATACGCAACCACTCAAAGTTTGAGCACTAAAGCTTAGCGTGCTTTTGTGGACGTAGTATTATCCAAGCACCAAACGCCCAGCGCGTTTAACTAATTAGAATTACGCAAATAGAATGAATCAAATGTATAGCATGACCGCCTTCGCTCGCAGTGAGCGCGACGTTGAACAGCATCACCTGGTCTGGGAATTGAAATCGGTGAATCATCGCTATCTAGAAACCGCCTTTCGCATGCCCGACAGCCTCAGAGCGCTGGAGCAAAAAGTCAGAGACAGCGCGCGCAAACAGCTCAAACGAGGCAAAGTGGACTGTTCGCTACGGGTTGAGTCAACCGCTGGCAGCAAGGGCCTAACGTTGAATGAAGAAAAGGTGCAGGAACTGCTCCAAGCCTTCAATGAACTCAAAGCCTTGGCCCCAGATACAAAAGAATTGAACGCCATAGACATCCTACATTGGCCCGGCGTGATGCAATCTTCATCAACCCAAGACGCAGACCTAGACAAAGACGTTTTGGAACTTTTTGACGAAGCCTTGGCCGCATTCGTTGAAGCACGCTCAAGAGAAGGCGAAAGACTAAAAATAATCCTAGAGCAACAACTGGATCTCATCGCTGGGCATGTAGATGCCATTCGACCACTGGCTGACGATCTCGCCCAACAACAACGCCAGCGGCTACTCGCGCGAGTCGCAGAACTGGAAGTTTCTGTAGATAATGACCGGCTAGAACAAGAGGTCGCACTGCTTGCGCAGCGGGCAGATGTCAGAGAGGAGCTAGATCGACTGGTCATCCACGTAGAAGAGGCAAAAGAACTTATTGGCGGGGCCGGGCCTCACGGCAGGCGTCTCGACTTCTTAACGCAAGAGCTCAACCGCGAAGCCAACACACTTGGCGCAAAATCAATCAAGACTGAAAGCTCACAAACCTCGGTAGATCTTAAGGTCATCATCGAACAAATTCGGGAACAGGTGCAAAACATAGAATGATTTACGGACAACTCATATTGGTCTCAGCGCCATCTGGCGCAGGCAAAACAAGCTTAGTTTCTGCGGCACTGGAAAGTGATCCGCAATTGGTTGTGGCGGTAAGTCACACAACTCGAGAACCTCGTATTGGCGAGGAAGATGGCGTTAATTACCATTTTGTAGACCACGACAAATTCGGCCACATGATCACCGGTGAAGAGTTTCTTGAGCACGCCGAAGTATTTGATAACCGCTATGGCACATCACGCAGCGAAGTATCCGGCAAAAGAGAAAATGGCCAAGATGTAATTCTTGAAATTGACTGGCAAGGTGCCGCTCAAGTCAGAGCCCTAATGCCCGACGCGATAAGCATTTTCATTCTGCCGCCCTCCATTCAAGCGTTGGAAGATCGGTTGGTATCTAGGGGCCAAAATACCGCTGAAAGCATTCAGCGCAGACTTGGCGAAGCGTCATTAGAGATGGCCAGTGCTGTCAATTTCGACTACCTGATTATCAACGAAGATTTTGACACTGCCCTCATCCAATTGCTTTGTGTCATGAGAACCGGCAGACAATCCACTGCAATCCAAACTCAGCGCCCAGAAATTAAAACACTACTGGGCCTATAAACTCGCGAAAGCGCAGCAAAGCCTTGTGTAGCAAGGCTTTGGTCTGTATCCTGCGGAATTCAACGCCCATTTTATATTCGAGATGACCCATGGCTAGAGTAACTGTAGAAGATTGTTTAGATAACGTAGATAACCGGTTTGAACTGGTGATGCTGGCTAGCCGTCGCGCGCGCGCACTGCGCAACTACAATACAGAGGCTCTGGTACCCGAAGAAAACGATAAGCCTACTGTTATCGCACTTCGCGAAATTGCTGAAGGTCTGATCAGTCACGAGATGCTAGACAGCCAAGAAATCTCGCCAGACGATGAAGAAATAGATATTGATTTCAGCGTATCAAATTTGAACAGTGGCAAAGTGGGAGAAGATGACTCGGCAGCGGGCTGAGCCCACTTCCCAATCATTCTTTGTAGCGCAGCTTGCTGCGCACGCTAAGCAAACTGAAGTCGCAGCCCCTGCGACCATAGACACCCTCGCGGCTAAACTCACCTATCTGAACGAGCAAGAAGTAGACAGCGTTCGAGCCGCGCATAATTACGCGACACTGGCCCACGAAGGTCAGAGCAGACGCACCGGTCACGCCTACATTACCCATCCAACAGCCGTTGCCCAGATCCTTGCAGAAATGCGCATGGATCACCAAACGCTCATGGCGGCATTACTGCACGACGTTATTGAAGACTCCAGCGCGAGCAAACAATCTCTTGGCGAGATGTTCGGTGAACCCGTGGCAGAAATTGTGGACGGCGTTTCGAAGCTCAGCAAAATTTTTGCCAATCGAGATGAGGCTCAAGCCGAGAATTTTCAGAAAATGGCTCTGGCCATGGCCAAAGACATTCGCGTGATTATGGTGAAAATGGCTGATCGTTTGCACAACATGCGCACCATCGGCGTTATGTCTGCAAGCCAGCGCAAACGCATTGCCAAAGAAACCTTAGATTTTTATGCCCCTATCGCAAACCGATTGGGCATACACACGATAAAAAGCGAGCTAGAGGACCTTGGCTTTAAGGCCCTTTACCCTTTGCGCTCGGACCGCATTGAACGAGCGGTTATTTCTGCACGCGGCAACCGCCGCAAACTTATGGAAGAGATCGGCAATACTATGACCGCCGCTTTAAACCGTGAGGGCATCAGTGCCGAGGTTGTAGGGCGAGAGAAAAATGCTTTCTCGATCTACAAAAAAATGAAATCAAAGCAGAAGTCCTTCCTCGAAATAATGGATGTGTTTGGTTTCCGCGTGGTGGTTGATCAACCTGACGCCTGCTACCGCGCCTTGGGCATTGTGCACAACTTATACAAACCCGTTGTCAGCCGCTTCAAAGACTATATCGCCATCCCCAAGGTCAACGGCTACCAATCGCTGCACACCAGTTTATTTGGCATGCACGGCGTGCCCATTGAAGTACAAATTCGCACCAAGCAGATGGATGCAGTTGCAGAAAATGGCATTGCCGGTCATTGGTTGTACAAGAGTGAAAGCGAATTTGATTCTAATCAACAAAGGGCACGGCAGTGGATCAAAGACCTTATGGAATTGCAGCGTCGCGCTGGCAACCCATTAGAGTTCATTGAGAGTCTGAAAATTGACCTGTTCCCAGACGAGATTTACGTGTTTACCCCTAGAGGTAAAATACTGGAATTGCCCAACGGATCTAGTCCGGTAGACTTTGCCTACAGCGTACACACCGACATAGGTAACAGGTGTATCGCCTGCCGCATTGACCAAAAACTTGCGCCACTCTCTCAGCAGCTACAAAGTGGTCAAAGGGTTGAAATTATCACCGCTGAAGGCGGTCGGCCAAACCCAGATTGGCTCACCTTTACGGTTACCTCAAGAGCGCGCTCAGCCATACGCCACGAGTTAAAACACCAACAACAAGGTGAATCTGTCGCGCTGGGTAGAAAGCTGCTCAACCGCTCGCTGGGCAATGCCAACACCAGCATCAATGACTTGGACTTCCGACGCCTACGCAAGGTTTTCACTGAGCTAGGCGTGCGCAAATTAAACGAGTTATTGGCTGCTATCGGCAACGGCGAACTTATGGCTTATGTAGCCGCGCAAAAACTGCTCGCAGCCGACGACCCAGACTATGCGGCGGTAGAGGTACAAGGCGGCGGTCCCATTGCCATTCGTGGCGGAGATGGGTTAGTCATTAACTATGGCAAGTGCTGTGGTCCACTGCCTGGAGACCACATTGTTGGTCATATGACAGCCGGCAAAGGCTTTGTGGTACACATTGAAACCTGCACCAATTTAAGTGAGCTTCGACGGCGCTCATCTCATGAAATTATCCCTGCACGGTGGACGTCTACTACAGAGGGCGAATTTTTCACCACCCTGAGGGTAGATGTAAATCGGCGTAAAGGTATTGTTGCCGAAATTGCAGCGGAAGTTGCAGCTGCTGATGCAGGTGTGGATAACATAAGTGTTAAAGAGCGCAATGCTGAAATCAGCACATTGATTATTGGTACGACAGTGCGCAACCGTTCGCACCTCGCGCGGCTGATGCGTAAGCTTAGAAACATAGCATCCGTGATTACCTTATCGCGGACCAACAACTAACACCCCTTAGATTTTGAGAGACAAAATGAGTCGCAATATTATTCAAACCGAGTCGGCACCCGCAGCTATTGGCACGTATTCACAGGGTGTAAAGGTGACTCAAGGCAGCATGACGTTTATCTCCGGACAGATCCCCTTAGTACCGGAAACAATGACTATGGTCAGCGACAGCTTCGTTGAACAAACTCACCAAGTGTTTAAAAATCTAGCTTCGGTTGCTGACGCATCTGGTGGCAGCCTTAGCGATTGTGTAAAGCTGACTATTTATCTTACCGATCTAAATGAATTCGCAAACCTAAACACAGTAATGGCCGAATATTTCAGCGAACCGTACCCCGCCCGCGCAGCGGTGGAGGTGAGCGCGCTGCCTAAAGGTGCTCAGGTTGAAGTGGATGCTATTATGGTCGGCGCTTAGTTTTGACAGTTTGTTAATCGCTTACTGATCTTTAACTGACTATTCACCGACCGCTAAATCAACATGGCTATAGATCCCCAAGCTGAGATTACCGAGCTGAAAGGTGTTGGCCCCGCGCTAGCACAAACCCTAGAAAAGCTGGGCATTTTTCGGCTTATAGATCTTCTAGTGCATTTGCCGATGCGCTACCAAGATAGATCTAAAGTGCTCACCATAGGACAACTTCGGTCAGGTGATGAGGGCTATATTTGCGGCCCAATATTGGGCAGCAAAATTCTCTTCGGCAGGCAGCGTAGCCTAGAAGTTTTAGTGGGCAACAATTCTGAAGGGTTAGGTGGTGATATCCGCTTACGTTTTTTTCGTTTTTCAAAATTCCAAAAAAGTGCCATTGACAACGCCAAGTATATTCGCGCATTTGGCAGTGTTGGTTTCGTAGGTCGCAACCTTGCCATGGCCCACCCCGAGTACCAGACATTTGACGTTGAACCCGGCCCGCCTAAAGCCGAGCTAACGCCGGTTTATCCAACTACCCAAGGCCTGGGCCAACAGCGTTTAAGAAACCTTGCTGAAAAAGTATGCGCCCTACCTTGGCCTCAGCAACAGGGCACGCCATTTGAAAAACTCATAGCACTGCACCAACCCACCAGCCTCGCCAAAGTTGAGGCTCTACAACAAGACCTAGCGCTGGATGAGCTATGTGCGTACTACATTGTTATGAAGGGACGAGCACTTAAGCGGCGTCAGCAACAAGCAATGGCCTTACCGCGGGCCGACGGACTTGGCAGAAAGTTACTCGACAACCTTGGCTTTAATCTAACCTCGGCACAAGTGAGGGTGGTCGGTGAAACCCTGACCGATTTAGAATGTACAACACCTATGCTTAGGCTGGTCCAAGGTGATGTGGGTTCAGGAAAAACTGTAGTGGCGGCTTTTGCTGCGATACGCGCTGTAGAGCACGCAAGCCAGGCCGCAGTCATGGCGCCAACAGAGCTATTGGCAGAGCAGCATTTTCAAAACTTTAGTAATTGGCTTACACCTCTGGGGATTAAGGTCACGCTCCTCACCGGCCAAATGCCAGCGAAAGTTAAACGCGAAACCCTGGCGGAGATAGCCGATGGTACGGCGCAAGTCATTGTGGGCACCCACGCGCTATTTCAAGACAGCGTCAACTTCGCCCGTCTAGCATTGGTGATTATTGATGAACAGCACCGATTCGGGGTTCACCAAAGAATGATTTTGCAGAACAAGGGTAATTTTCCGCACCAGTTAGTTATGACGGCTACGCCCATTCCAAGAACCCTAACCATGACTCTGTATGCGGACATGGATGTTTCTGTAATTGATGAGTTGCCCAAAGGACGGCAGCCCATCACTACTCATACGGTGAAGGAAGACAATCGCGCTAAGGTTATTGAGCAAGTGACTCAAGCAATGGCTCAAGGCCAACAAGCCTACTGGGTTTGCACTTTAATTGAAGACTCCGACGAAATAGATGCGATGTCTGCTAACGCGTCCTTTGAATACCTAACCAAGCACTTACCGAAATTTCGCGTTGGGTTACTTCACGGGCGCATGCGGGGGGACGAAAAAGTCACCATCATGGATGCATTTAAGGCTGGCGAATATGACATTCTTGTGGCCACAACCGTGGTGGAAGTGGGCGTAGATGTGCCTAACGCAACACATATGGTGATAGAAAACTCTGAACGATTGGGCTTGGCACAACTGCACCAACTGCGCGGACGGGTGGGCAGAGGCCAAGTAGCCAGCCGCTGCTTTTTACTTTTTAAACCTGGCCTAAGCCAAGCTGGGCAACATCGACTGAACGCCTTGAGACAAAGCCAAGACGGTTTTTACCTTGCCGAGCAAGACCTCAAACTGAGAGGCCCAGGAGATATTTTGGGCACTCGCCAGGCTGGCGAGCAGAGTTTCAAGATTGCGGATTTGGCTGTGCACGCGTTTCTTATGCCCAGGGTAATCAAGCGCAGCGAAAGTCTAATGAACGCTGCACCGGGGAGCGACGAACACGATACTCTGAAAGGCCTACTCATGACCTGGGCGCCCGCCGATCATGGGCACCTAACGGTCTGAGCCGCCATAGCCGCTTGGAGATAAGGGGGCGACAAAAGACCCCTAGATGCGCACTCCAACAATTTAAGCGGTTCTCTCACTGACTTCCCCGTCAACCATGCCAGCGTCTGGGTCATGATAAACATCAAGGTCTAGTTGCCCTTCAGATTTCGCCACTACAGTGGCAACGGTTGCATCACCCGTGACATTTACCGCCGTGCGTAACATATCGAGGAGTCGATCAACGCCAATGATTAGACCAATACCTTCCACAGGCAAACCTACCTGATCAAGCACCAAGGTTAACGTGATAAGCCCCACGCCCGGTACAGCGGCGGTACCAATGGACGCCAAGGTCGCAGTCAGAATAACGGTCAGGTAGGCGGCAAGACCTAGGTCATAACCAAAGTATTGGGCGATAAACACGGTAGCCACGCCCTGCATGATTGCCGTGCCATCCATGTTAATGGTGGCGCCAAGGGGTACGGCAAAAGACGCAACATTGTTATTAACCCCAAGCTTGTTCTGCACGGCACGTAAGGTGACCGGCAGCGTTGCGCCACTGGACGCGGTAGACAAAGCAACCAACAGTGGCTCTTTCATCTTCGGCAGAAATACTCGAGGGCTGAGTCCAGCCAACGTCTTCAACAAGCTTGGATAAACAATACAAGCATGGAACAACAAGGCGAGCACAACGGTCGCGAAGTAAACAAAGACCTTACCAATTTCCTCCAGCCCCACCGTGGCACCCAGTTTCACCATTAAACAAAACACGCCATAGGGCGTGAGCATAATCACCATAGTAATCATTTTCATGAACACACTATTTAGGTCATTAAAAACACTCACTATCCGCGCGCCAGCTTCACCAGCCTGGCTCAGCGCCAAGCCCATCAGCAATGCAAAGATAATGACTTGAAGCATCTTGCCTTCGGCCATCGCCTTCACCGGATTGCTTGGAAAAATACCAATCAGCGTGTCTTTTACACTGGGGGCCTGTTTTGCTTCATAGGCGGTGTACTGGGTTTTATCCCCCGATTCATCCGTTGCGCTTAGGCCCGGATTAATGACCAAGGCCATGCAAAGGGCCATGGACACCGCCATGCCTGTGGTGAGCAAATAAAGTCCAATGGTCTTGCCGCCTAAGCGCCCAACACTGCCCGTAGCGCCCAAACTGGCAGCACCGCAAACTAAGGAGACAAAGACTAAAGGCACCACCATCATTTTCAGCAGAGTGACGAAAATCTTGCCGCCAGAGTCGATTAGGCCATCCAAAAAATACAGCGAAAGAAAGTGCTCTTGGGGCAAATCCGCCCATTGCAAAACCGCGCCGAGAGTAAGGCCTAAGAACATGGCCAAAAGAATGCGTTGGGTAAGACTCATAAACACCTCATCTCTAATAAGGTTTTAGATAAAACCTATGCTGCCAAGCACCTAGTGCCGACAGAGAAGTCAAAAGCCTAACATAGGCTTAGATGAAATTATTGCTTGGGAAGTCGAAGGGAGGCGTATGCTAGACCGACTGGGGCAACCGTCGGGTGCTTCAATTATGGGCACCCGATTAGGCTCTCTGAACTCTGCCCTTTCTGACCTCTAAGAATAGAGGACCAAAAACGAATTGGGTTTAGCCGATCTCGACCATTTCAAAGTCCTCTTTGCCCACACCACACTCAGGGCAGACAAAATCTTCATCCACGTCATTCCATGCAGTGCCTGGTGGAACGCCTTCGTCTTCACAGCCTTCGGCTTCATCGTAAATCCAACCACAAACGATACACTGCCATTTCTTCATAGAGTTTTGACCTTAAGTCGACATTATTGAAGCGCGATAAACTAATCTTTGAACCTGCAAAAATCAACGTCAGCATGCATTTATTGAGCAGAATATTCTTTGCGCAACCAAAGGCGGCAGGTTTGCCTTCTACTTAGGTAATAAACGGCTTCTATTTGGCTTCAAAGCAGCCCCAAAGTGGTCCTAGGCCAACTAAATCTCTAAACTGACCCACTCATTAACCGAATCGCCCTTATTTGATGAACTCGCCAACACTGCAAAATTATTTACAGCTGATGCGCCTCGACAAGCCGGTGGGCACACTTTTGCTGCTGTGGCCCACGTTGGCAGCGCTGTGCATGGCCGCTCAGGGTCTGCCGCCTTTACATTTGGTTGTGATCTTCACTCTAGGCACCTTTATTATGCGCAGCGCAGGATGCGTCATTAACGACTTTGCTGATCGCAAGGTGGACGGCTTTGTTGAACGCACCAAAGAACGGCCCCTGGTCACCGGCGCCATTTCATCCCAGCAGGCGCTGGCGCTGTTTTTCGGCCTAATTATTAGCGCTGGCTTGCTGCTACTTTTCCTCAATCAAACTACTCAACTTTTAGCCTTCGGCGGATTGGCCCTAGCCATTGCCTACCCATTCATGAAACGTTGGACCCATATGCCCCAAGTCGTACTGGGTGCCGCGTTCAGTTGGGGCATTCCAATGGCTTGGTCCGCCCAGGGGCTGGCTGTTCCCCCCGAGAGCATACTGATGTTTTGTACCAGCTTGCTTTGGATCGTAGCCTACGACACGCTCTATGCCATGGTAGATCGTAACGACGACCTGAAAGTGGGCATTAAAAGTACCGCAATATTATTCGGTGACTTAGATAAAGCGATGATCGGCGCACTTCAGGCGTTGACGCTAGCAGGCCTATATTTGCTCGGTCAAAAACTGGGTTATGCACACGCTTATTACGTTGGCTTGGTCATAATTTTGGGCTTGTTTGTCTATCAGCAGTGGCTTATCCGTGACCGCGATCGCATGGGTGCATTCGCCGCTTTCCGCAACAATATTTTGGTTGGTGCCAGCTTACTCACCTTTACGCTCACCGAACTGTTGCTAGAAAAATACGTCTTAGCGGGCAATCTGTGAGCTTACGAGACTCGCTGATCGAATTTTTTATCCGCGCAGGCCGACTCGCAGTTGCTGCATGCCAACCTATTCGTTGGCTTACTCTGGCCATGGTCGCGCTAACGCTCGCTATTGTATTACTACGCTACGCCCTTGGTGGCGGCAGTGTTTTTATACAAGAGTCCATTATGTATATGCATGGCGTTTTGTTCATGCTGGCCATTCCAATGGGTATTGCTGATAACTCACACGTAAGGGTGGACATTATTTACAGCAAGCTCAGCGAAAAGAAACGGGCGATTATTGATTTGCTCGGTCACTGCTTATTCTTGCTGCCAGTGGCCGGCTTTATATTTTTTATTAGCTTTGCTTATGTGGAAAACAGTTGGCGTATTACCGAGGGCTCTTCTGAAGTGGGCGGCATTCCAGGCGTATTTCTGCTCAAAACCCTTTTGCCGGTTACGGCCGCGCTCATTTTTTTGCAGGGCTTAGCGTCTATTGCGGCGCATGCTGCACTACTACTCTACGCCGACCCCGCTGAATAATCGCAATGTTGCCTCTACTCCTATTTGCCGTCACCTTCGCCGTATTACTCACCGGTTACCCCGTGGCATTGACCCTGGCTGGCGTATCCTTGATCTTCGCAGCGCTTGGCATTCTCACCGGCACCTTCGATGTAAACGACCTCGGATTCGTATCAGGCCGCCTTTTCGGCATCATTACCAACCAAACATTAATCGCCGTACCCCTATTTGTTTTTATGGGTGTGCTGTTGGAAAAAACCAAAATTGCCGAAGATTTACTCTCAAATCTGTCCGCATTGCTTGGGCGCTATAGAGGCGGCCTTGCCATTACCGTAATTTTGGTCGGCATGTTAATGGCCGCCAGCACCGGTATTGTAGGTGCGACAGTGGTTACCATGGGGTTAATGTCACTGCCTATTATGTTGGAGCGCAACTATCCGGCCAGTGTTGCTACGGGCACAATTTGCGCCACAGGCACCTTGGGCCAGATTATCCCGCCCTCAATTGCGTTGGTATTACTCGGCGATGTGCTGTCCAACGGCTACCAACAAGCTCAGTTGAATATGGGCATATTTGCGCCCAAATCTATTTCTGTTGGCGACTTATTTGCCGGCGCTATCATTCCTGGTATTTGTTTGGTGCTGTTGTATTTGGGTTACATTATTTTCCGGGTGGTTGTTTACCCCGACTCCATGCCCAAAGCAGAACGCACGGAACCCGTTGCCCTAACGCCAATATTCAAAGCACTGGCACCACCACTTCTACTGATCTTTGCCGTGCTAGGTTCAATTATTGGCGGCTACGCTACGCCTACTGAAGCTGCCGGCGTGGGTGCTTCCGGCGCTCTGATATTAGGGCTACTTTACTCGCGCATTGATTTGCACAAGCTGTCAGAAGTTTGCTCCGCAACGCTCTCCACTACCGGCATGGTGTTTTTTATCTTGGTGGGTGCGTCTATTTTTTCATTGGTGTTTCGCGGCTTCGGCGGCGAGGAACTGGTGCACTCAATGTTCCAGCAAATGCCGGGAGGCATGTGGGGTGCACTGGGTATTGTGATGCTGGTGATATTCTTGCTGGGCTTTATTCTCGACTTCATCGAGATCACTTTTGTTGTGGTGCCTATTGTTGGACCCGTGCTCATGGCTATGGGCGTAGACCCTATCTGGTTAGGCATTTTGATCGCTGTCAATTTGCAGACGTCTTTCCTAACGCCACCCTTTGGTTTTGCGCTATTTTACTTGCGGGGCGTGACCCCAGCATCAGTAGCGACCGCCGAGATATACCGCGGTGTTGTGCCCTTTATTGGCTTACAGATACTGCTACTTTGCGCGCTTCTGCTGTGGCCAGAGATGGCAACTTGGCTGCCAGGCCTGCTGAAGTAGCGCCAGTTTTTCTGACTATTTTACCGAAGGCCAATTGGGACTGCGCTTTTCTACAAGTGCAGCAACACCTTCGCGAAAATCCTCTTCCTTAGACATCTCGTCAATCAGGTGCTCGGAATCGATCACCGACGACGCCACATCTCGGTGTAAGTCTCTATATATTTGCCACCTGGTCTGACGCAAAGAATTAGGCGAAACACTGCGCACAAGATTTCTAGCGTATTCATAACATTTGGGCAGCAATTCATCAGCACTGAACAATTGGTTCACAAAACCCAAATGCTGGGCTTCATCTGAAGTAAATACTCTGCTGGTTAAGAGCAAATCATTGGCGCGACCTAGGCCCATGATCTTGGGCAACATCCAAGAAAGACCATACTCTGCTGGCAAGTTGAGCTTGCCGTGAGCAGTGGTAAATTTTACTCCCGGTACTGCAAAGCGCAAATCAGCGAAGCAAGCCAAGGCCAAACCAACACCAGCCGCTGGGCCATTCATCGCGGCGATAACAGGTTTGTCTAAACCAAAATGATAGGCGAACGCCGCGTCAAATTCCGGGCTAGTACCAAAGCCAGGCCGAGCAATATCTGCCTTAGTGCCAGAGTCGTAGCCACCGCGCTCTGAATGGCCACTGAGCGCGTCGCTGTCACCGCCCACACAAAATCCTTTGCCGCGACCGGTAACCACAATCACACGGACTTTTTCATCTAGGTTTGCTTGCTCTAACAAATAGCGATATTCAGTATGCAACCTGCCGGTCCACGCATTCATTCGATGGGGACGGTTTAACCAGATTGTCGCAATGCCATCGGCATCTACTTCGTACTCGGTATTTTTCAGTTCCATAATGCTGTCCTTCAATTAGCGAGCGTTTAAATAGGCTTGTTCACTATAGGAATGATACTTGGCAACATCCTGCTGGAAGTTTGTATAGGATTTATGGATGCGCCCTGCCAGTTCGTTCTCAAGCCCAGCTTCTGCAACCACTTCTTTGGAAATGTCCTTTAGTTTGACCAATACATCATCGGGGAGTCTACGCAACTGTACGCCGTGCTCTTCAACTAAGGTCACAAGCGCCGCATTATTGCGCGCGGTAAACTCACTCAACATATCGTCATTGATCGCTCTGGTCGCCACCTCAATCATCATCTGTAGATCTGCTGGTAACGAATCCCAAGCTTCCTTGTTAACCATGGCTTCCAAGGTTGGACCGGGTTCATGCCATCCAGGATAGTAATAGTACTTAGCGGCTGTATGCAGTGAGAAAGCTAAATCGTTGTAAGGGCCGACCCACTCGGTGGCATCAATCACCCCGGTTTGTAGTGCGGTAAAAATTTCACCGCCGGGCAACACCACTGGCGTGCCGCCAGCTCGGGACAAAACTTCTCCGCCTAAGCCAGGAATGCGCATCTTCAAGCCTTTAAGATCATCCACCGAGTTGATTTCTTTATTGAACCAACCGGCCATTTGCACCCCAGAGTTACCGGCAGCAAAAGGCACCAAATTAAAGGGCGCGTATAATTCTTGCCAAAGTTCCAAGCCACCGCCGTAATGTAACCAGCCGTTCATTTCTTGGGCGTTCATACCAAATGGCACCGTGGCGAAAAAGGCAGCCGCGGGAATTTTGCCGCGCCAGTAGTAGGCTGCGCCATGGCCCATTTGTGCGGTACCTTGTGATACGGCATCAAATACTTCCAGTGCGCCCACTAGTTCGCCAGCGCCATAGACTTTGATATCTAGTCTGCCATTACTCATTACTCTGAGTTTTTGCGCTAACCTTTCTGGCGCAGCGCCAAGACCGGGCAAATTCTTGGGCCAAGTGGTTATCATTTTCCAGCGATAAACTTTCGCGTCAGCAGTGCTCGCAGCAGTTGTCTGAGTTTGTCCGCTGCCCCCACTACAACCCGCTAAAATCATAGCGATAACAGTTATGCTGATACTCTTCATGTTTCTCCCCTTAATTTTTTCGCATTCGATTGGTTACACACAATATCAATCCAATATTTGTAGATTGGCGTAACCCACCATTAACCACTTGGCGCCTTCTGAAAAATTAACCTGAACTTTGGCTCGCTCACCACCACCCT
>Ga0115008_10001431_pt1 | contig 19244 bp, 9 predicted proteins | sample FraStrMetagenome_FD_87164 | JGI IMG/M metagenome (GOLD analysis project Ga0115008, IMG submission 87164) | Marine eukaryotic phytoplankton communities from Arctic Ocean - Fram Strait ARC3M Metagenome | ecosystem: Environmental > Aquatic > Marine > Oceanic | place: Fram Strait | collected 2012-06-18
AAATTCACTTCTCTTATAATAGATTTAATAAAAACTTATCTCTATTTATAAGTTTTTGACGGGCAGAATCTAAGCAGTCCTTACATATAGTGTATAAGTCTCTACGTTAAATACTGTATTACCAATCGTTTGTCCAACATAGTTGCCTACAAACGTACGTGCGTAATCACCCGCAAAGGATCTTGTGTAGTCACCAACATAGTTTCCACCAAAATCACTTGTACTTGTTCGAGTAGAAGTACGAACATATGCACTACTTCTGGTACGTGAATATGCAGATACTCTTGTGCGAGTGAATGCTTGATCTCTTTCTCTTGTATACGCAGATTGTCTTGTACGGTTAAAGTTTCTTGATGATGTACGAGTATATGTATCTGAATATGCTTGAGAGTATACAGATGATCTGTTTCTGGTATATGCCGATACACGAGTTCTACTATAAGAACTTACACGGTTACGTGTATAAGCAGAAGAACGGTTTCTTGTATAATTACCCACAAAGTCACCAACATAATTACCCACAAATGTACGTGAGTAATTAGATACACGAGTACGAGCATATGAACTATAACGAGTCGGTGTACTTGTTCTGGTTGAGGTACGGGTGTAGTTCCCCAGATAGTTTCCTGCAAACTCACGGGTATAGTCCCCAATAAAATTTCCTGCAAAGTTTCTAAAATAGTTACCTAAATAGTTACCTACAAACGTACGTGTAAAGTCACCAACAAAAACACCTTCCCCTGCAATTATTGATGCACCAGTACCTTGAGCACCCGCATAGTTACCCACATAGTCTCTTGTTGATGTACGTGTATATGATGATACTCTATTACGTGTATAGTTACGTGAATAACCACGTGCATACTCACCAGTGAAAACTCTTTCCCCACTTACTATCGATGCACCAGTACCTTGAGCACCAGTATAATTACCAGTAAATGTCGAATACCTTGTACGTGTACTTGTTTGAGAAGTTCTAAGTCTGGCGTATGCAACTACAGACTGTCTTGTATAAGTATCAACGATTATTCTGGTGTATGGAAATGCGGGGTTACCACTGGAAGTTCTCGTGAACGCATCTGTGGAGATCGCTGTTCTATATCTCCCAAAAGCTCCAACATTGTAGTTACGGGAATAGGTTGCTCCGTTGAAAAACCGTGAGAAGTACGCTACGTAGTTACCAACATAATCACCAGTAAACATTGTTGGGCCAGCAAAATCGAGCATGTTGCCCTGTTTTGAACCCCAACGTGAGAAATTCATTTCTCCGAGTGATACTCGTGTGTACGATGTCCCCGTGCTTTGACCTGCATAATTAACCGTACTACCACCACGTGTGTACTGCTGAATATTGTAAGTGCTTACACGAGTGTTTTGCCCCGAAGTACGTGTGTATTCTCTAAAAAAAGTAGTTCCGTAGTTTGTTTGGTTTGCAGTTTGAGCATACCCATAGTTTTCTTCTGTGCCTACGAAAAACACAATACTATCAAATCTTGAAGAAGGAAGAAGATCTCTTGTAAACCCACGAGAATAATTACCAGTATAGAATCCAGCATTAGCACCAACAGCAAGGATCCGAGTATAGGTATCCGCATATTCTCTTAGAAAGTTACCAGTATAACTTGAGTTACGAGTTATAGTATAGTTTCTGTAATATGATGAAATTCTATTACGTGTATAGTTACCAACAAACACACCCTGTCCAGAAACTATCGAAGCACCTGTGCCTTGAGCACCAGTATAATTACCTGCATATGCCGTGATAAAGTTACCTGCATATGTTTCAATACGGTCACGTGTATATGTTCTCGTAGAGTTACGTGAGAAGTTGCGGAAAAATTGACGAGAATAATTACCAACAAACATACCCTCACCCGCAACTATTGATGATCCAGTACCTTGGGCACCTGCGTAGTTACCTTGAAAGTTTCGAGTACTTGTTCGAGTATAACCTCTCGTGAAATAATTTATGTAATTAGAATTTCTATTTTGAATACGTAGTCGAACATACGTAGACTGTCTGGTTCTTGTAGATGTACGAGTGTATGCACTGACTCTTGTTCTTGCTGAAAGTCGTGTATATTCTCCAACAAAGTTACCTGCATAGTTACCCGCAAAAGCACGTGCATAGTTTCCTACGAAATTTCTTGCATAATTAGAAACACGGTTGCGACTAAATGCTTCGTCCCTTTCTCTTGTATATTCTCCTGCAAATGCTCTTGAGTAATTACCAGTAAAACCACGTGTGTATTCTCCAAGGAATCCACGAGTATAATCACCTACAAACGTTCTTGCGTAGTCACCTACATAATTACCTACATATTCACCTACGTATTGACGGGCATAGTTACCAGTAAAATTACGTGTGTAGTTTCCTGTGAAGTCACCAGTATAGTTACCTACAAAGTTTCGATTGTAATTACCCACGAAGTTTCTTGCATAGTTTCCTGTGAAGTCACCTGCATAGTTCGATGTACGAGTTCTGTTATATGCTTGAGAGTAATTACTTACCCTTGTACGTGCATATGCTGATACTCTACTACGAGTATAAGGTACTTCGTTAACGAGTCGAATAGTATTTGTTGCGGATCCTTTTGCAGTCCAAGTTTGTCCAGATCCAGTTGGTGCTCCCTGCGAAGATGTTCTTAATTCATATGAACCAACATTACCTTGGATGGCACGTCTTGTCTTAGCACGTTGACCAATAGATTGTGTAATCTGTCTGTCTGTTAATTTCTCGACACCTTGATATGTTCCAGTTGCACCAGAAGATCTTTTGATACCCATAATAGATGATACACCACCTACATCATTAAGGATATTAGTTGGAGCAGACATATTAGTCTTTCTCCAGATAGAATAGTTATTTACAGTATACGGATTACCCGAACTATCGGCACGTTGATCTGTAAGAATACTTGGAACCAATATAGTATAATCACCACTTGGTGCAGTAGCAGAAAGTTTTAAAGATCCTGCATAATCAGATGTTGCAATACGTCCATTGATTTCATCTACAAATGAATTTACATCTGTATCATTCTGCTCGTATATGTTTGTGTCATGATGTGCAATTGGTTTACGCACATCGGAATCTGCTAATGAAGCAGTTCCGTTTATCTGATATAAGTTCTTTGATGTGGCAACAACTGAGGTGGCATCATAAGGGTGAGTGCCTACAGGTTCTGGATAGTATGTGTCTTCAAGTGTACCTATTAATCGATTGCCAGAAGCAGTAGTCGTAAGCAGTCCTACATCCGAACTGTCCGCTTGGGCAGTATGTATACCTGCAAGATATGCAATATAATTTTTATCACTTGCATTTATCTGTTGGAGATTACCATCACTGTCTTTTAACTTTAACGGTAATGCCTTATTATTCGACATTATACTTCCTATTAATTTAGAAGGGTACCGTTCTCATCATAGATTAAGACAGTCCTTCTTGCCAATTCGTTTATTGCGTTTACTATACTATCATTATTTATACTTGAAGTGGTGAAGAAGTTTCCGTCTGTGGCACTATCAAGACTTGTAAGTGCTCCAATTCTTGTACTTAATTCGGCAATATCTGTATCATTACCAGTAATTCTACCTTCATTCACATTGATCTGCGATACAGCAGAATCTAATTGGGTGTGGATCTCATTAATACTACCCGCAACGTTCTGTGCAGTTGTACCTAAAGCACTGTCCAACCATAACGCATGGTTAGGAAGTCTGATATTACTTGCATCTATATCCAGTGCCTTTGTAGCACCAGAGTATATATCTAACTGGTTGCTACTGTTCTGGAATCGACCAAACTGAACACCATTGTCTTTGAGATATACGTCACCACCATTTGCATCAAGAACAATATCTCCATTTGCATCTAATGTGTAAGTAGAAGGAGCAGTGACAGTATAAGTGTTGTTGTCTGCAAGACTATGCGTTACTGTATCACCACCTGCACCATTCTTAAATATGATGTCATTGCCGTCTGCGTCTAAGGTGATGTCACCCGAAGCATCGATCAATGCGTTACCAGTTACAGTCGCAGTTAAAGCACCAGTTGTCAATGTTACAGCATTTGAATTACTGATTGCATTAGCAATAATGTTGAAGTTACCAATGTCTGCACTATCTGCAACGAGGTCATCTGTAGTTACAGTACCATCGAAGAATCCATGTCTCCATTCAAGTGTAGATGAACCTAAGTCGTAAGCATTGTCTGCATCTGGTATAATATTAGTATCAACTCTACCAATAATAGAGATGTTGTCTGAGGTAGCATTACCTAAATCAACATGTCCGTTTAAGTCTGTAGCACCATCTACGTTTAGAGTACCGTCAAGATCTGTATTACCAAGGACATGTAAGTTACCTTCTGCTCTTTGATTAGCACCTGTCCATGATACTGCTTTAGTTGCACCAGAGTATAATGTGACATTTGTTCCACTATCTCTTAACTTACCCCACTGCGTACCTGCATGTTTGAGTATGATGTCATTTCCATCTGGATCAAGAATGATGTCCGTGGATGCATCAATTGTTGCAGTACCTGTTACGGTTGCTTTCCAGTTACCACCAGATACGAGGTTCTGTGCACCAGTAGCAGTGAGTGTCATAGGGCCAGTGGTATCAATATTAATACCGTCTGTTGCACTTATATCACGTGTGCCATTTGCACTGTCGGATTGATTACCTTGAACAGTATATGTTCTGTTTCCAGTTGTTGTTTGAGTTAGGTTACCAGTAGTCGCAATAGTTGTTGTGGCACCTAATGTATATTCTTGTCGAGTGGATCCACCATCTTTCAGACGGATATTATCACCACCTGCATCAAGATTAATATCACCAGAAGCATCTACTGTGAAATTACCAGTTACATTATGCGTTTGATTTCCACCAGATGTTGTGGTCAAAGTACCTAAAGTAGTACTTGACATATTTCCAGAAGATGTTATACTATATGTACCATTAGCAGAGTCAGCATAGTTACCACCAACTGTACGAGTAAGGGCACCGTTAACATCTAATGTGTTTGTTGCACCCAATCCATAAGAGAATCTTGCAGTTCCACCGTCTTTAAAGTCAATGTTTCCGAGGTCTGCATCTAATATTATATCACCAGAAATGTCTAATGTCAAGTCTCCTGTACGAGAAACTACACCGTCTGTTTTAAAGTTGTATTCAGTAGAAGCACCATCTTTGAATGTGATATCTCCACCGTCTGCATCAAGGACGATATCCCCGACAGCATCTACTGTGTAAGTAGAAGGTGCTGTGATTGTATATGCACCACCATCTGCAAGTGTATGAGTAACAGTTTTATTACCTGCACCGTTTTTGAATAGAATATCATTGCCATCGGCATCGAGAGTAATATCCCCAGAGGCATCTACTTCGAAATTGCCTGTTACATTATGCGTTTGTGAATCAGATGTAGTTTGGAACGTCCCCATTGTGGTAATATCTGCATTACCAGATGCACCGATATGATATGTACCAGATGCACTATCAGACTTATTACCTGCAACTGTCTGTGTTAAGTTACCAGTTGTTACGATTGTGTTTGTTGCACCCAGAGTGTATACGTGACGATCTGTACCTGCGTGAGCAAATTCAATGTTATCACCGTCAACATCTAATTTTAAATCACCTGTTACATCAAGGACATAATCTGCGGGTGTAGCAATAGTATATTGTGCATTGTCTGCAAGTGTGTGTGTAACAGTGTCTCCACCTGCACCATTTTTGAATAGAATATCATTACCGTCTGCATCTAATGTAATGTCACCAACCGCATCCACAGTAACACTGGCAGGTGCATCTATTTCATAGTTTGCATTGTCTGATAGAATATGTTTTACTTGATCTCCACCTGCACCATTCTTTATTATAACATCATTTCCGTCTGCGTCAAGAGTAATATCTCCGACTGCATCGATAAGAACATGACTTGGGGCAGTTACAGTGTAAGTACCGTTATCATTAATATTATGAGTAACAGTGTCTCCACCTGCACCGTTTTTAAAGATGATATCGTTACCATCTGCGTCCAGTGTAATGTCACCAGAGAAATCTAAGTTAAGGGATGTACCTTCTTGTGTTTGACTTCCAGTAGTTGTAAGTGTAGAGTTACCTGCAATGTCTGCATCAAGGTTGCTTGATATGTTAAGATCAAGGATACCAGTAACGTCTAATACGTTAGTAGCACCTAATGTGAAATTGAATCGTGCGACAGAGTCATCAAGGAAGTTGATGTTTGCTCCACCTGCATCGAGATTGATATCACCTACTGCATCAAGATTAATATCTAATCCCGCATTCAATGTAATATCCGTACCACTATTTTGTGCAGTACTAATTAATAGTCGAGTCTGAGTCTCCCCCTGTAAAGCATTACCAGTAGGATATAAAATCTCACCTGCCGAGGCATCGAAGACCCGTTCTATCTCATTAATTGCCATGACAACATCACTGTCACCATTGGTCAGTAAGTTAACTGGATCACCGACATTATAAGAAACAGTATTGAGATTGTCTCTTAATATTTTGAAGGAGTCTGTTAGTAATGTATACGGACGTGCCATTTATAATTTCTCTACTATTGCGGAAAGCATCGTTTTGATATCATTAATGTCGGTCTTTAATGATTCAACCTCTACTCTCAATTGTTTATCTTCTGCTTGTTTTTGCAGGCGTATCTTCTTTTGTTCTCGTGCTTTTTGTATTGCACTTCTATTTATATTAATAATGGCACCAGACTCTGGATCTCTCGCAAAATCTGGTTCATCTTTTACTGTCACATATTTGGTCATATTATATTGCCAGTGCTATTACTCGTAAATCACGGAACGTTGGTACTTGTGCTGAGTTAGTACTACGCATAACAATCTTAGTTTGGAACTTAGTGAACGGGGGTAATGCACCACCTTCACCACCTACCAAGTATCGATACTCACGGAAAGTATTCTTGTTAGTATCTGGTGGTAAAGTGTTCTCTGGAGTTACCAGTGTCCACAAGTTCTGTTCAAGGTCAACACTCGCATCACCACATCTCCAATATACTTGGAAGTCTGCTTCTGGTGGACGGTTAGCGGCAAGTAGAATTTTAAGTCCAACTGCTTCTTCTGTTAACGTAGTAATCTTAGTTATGTGTTTCGCAGATTCACTACCAAACATTGGGTGAGTTTCACTAATATATGTTAATGGTACATTGAATCCAGATGTAGCGGCAGAGTCTTGTTTCGAAATTAAGTTATGCATCGTCATAACCTTTGCACGTTCTAAATCGACAATTGGAGACAAGTACGGTGAAGTAGACTTCAGTGTTACCTGCATCTCAAGAGATCTTGCACCACTTAACTTACCAGCGGTAGAAAGGTTCTCTGTTGATCTATTATAGACTGCACGTGGTGTATTATAATAAATGTTCTTTTCATTCTCCACTATCTGGAATTTATTTTCTTTATTAAACCTTGTCTGACTACCTGCAAGTGATTGCTGTGAAGTAGTTTTCATAGACAATGTTACGTTAGTCTGTGAAGGTTGTGTTATGTCTAATGATGGACGTAGTACTTCAAAGTTTAAGTTCTGAGATGAAGTTACAGACGAACCACCGAACCACGTACGAGAAGTTGCCGAAGCACCTGCTGTATATGTGTATCCAGAGTTATCGTAATCAACGACAGTTCTTAAACCATTAACGTTAGCACCCGTCAGTCCGTTTCCAAAGTTTGTTGCTGAGTCAATACCACGAATAATTGTCTTATCACCAGTACGTAGACCGTGATTTGCAAATGCTACTCGTACAGTATTAGATCCAGAATCTACAACTAATGGATCCCTACTTAGTGCTTCTGGATCTACGTTAGCATTCTGAAGAATGATATTACCCGAAGAAACAAAGTTAGCAACGTTAATTTTATATGTTAAGTCAGAACCAGATGCAGGTTCCCAAGTCTTACCATTCTGAGACTTGAAGAATGCACCTAATGTTGCTTGTTGTGTCACACGTGCTTCTTGAGATCCTAATTGGAACTCACCTACTTTAGCGGCATATGCATTATAGTCTGGAGAGTTATCGCCAGGAACTAATACTAATGCATAATCCCCTGTAGGACAGAAGACTGGTGTATCAAATACAAACTTAGTTGATTGCTGTAACATTGCTTTGTTATTAGACCCAGTAGTTACCGTAGTAACCTGTGAGGGAGATAACTTCTTACTTGCTAAAATAACGTCTGAGTGCGGAATGCCATTTACTGTAGGTCTTAACTCACAGAATACTGGGGCACTACTTGACTTAGTAGCAAAGTAAACTTCCATAGACGTAATAAATAATCCACCTGCTTCTAATACTTGGAAAGTCTGAGCAATTGGATCTCTGAACCTACGTCCACGTCTTCGTCCACGACCTCTCCTTTCTTGTACTGGAATACGAACCAACGTTGGAGTACCCCGTCTTGTTGCCGCTGGGGGCACCGTTGGTGTAGTGGCAGGTGGTACAGGTGTAATACGTGGACGAGGAACAAACTCCGTTGTGGATGTTTCGTTCTCTCTTGTTGTTTCCCTATTACCTGTAACAACAGTCACTGTACTACTCGATTTAACATCTGTAGCAGGTTCGGTTGTAACGACAGTATCTGTCCATACAGTACTATCTGCTGTAGTGTTTTGCTCTACAGACACACTCGAAGTACCAGTTATTTTTAGTGTACGAGTTACATGAATGTTATGTTCAAACTTCTCAAGAGTACCTGCTGATTGGAAGAGAGTCTTAGCAAATGACATTGCACCATCTTCGTTAGCAGTGTTAACATCAATTAACATGAACTCACGTTTACCAGTATGGAATCTCATAGATGCATTGTTTGGTACAATGAATGAACCTGTTACTGTACCCTCTGCATCTGATACGAGATTTGTTTTACCTTGGTTATGTACTTGACTTGTTTTAACAATAAAGTGGTTGTCTTTAATACCACCACCCAAACGAGTGTTCAACCAACGTCTACGGTTACTGTACTTAAATGGTTCATTACCACTTGTTGTTCTACAGAACTGAGATACATTAGTATTATCAAAGAACGGGAAGTATTGTGTATTTGGTCGCAACCCTTCTGCTTTGAATCTAATCTCTACTGAACGCATGAATGGTATTACTGATACATCGATGATTCTCTTACCTACGATATCACGAATACTTGATTCACTTGCAACACGGTTTACGGTGTTAGAAGTTGAAGTTGTCGTGGTAGTTTCGGTAGTTTGTTCAAATCTATTTTCTTCAGTAATAGTTTTAGTAGTTTCGAATGTTGATGTATTTGTACTACGAACATTTGAACGAGTTTCTGTTGTTACAACATCCCAGTTATCCTTAGTAACATTTTCACCGACTCTTACACCAATGTTTCTCCAACCAAAGTTTCTGAATGTACCACCACCAGATCCTGCAAGTCCAAAGTTACCACCTCCCCATATGAGACCACCACCGATATTGTTAGTAAAACCAGTAAAACGGGTGCGGTTCCATTGTGCATCGATAGCAGATCTGGATACTTCTTCTTGTCGTTCTCTATTAACTTCTACTGTAGATGTTGATAATGTTTCGTTATTAGTAACAGTACCTGTCTTGACCCACTCTCCCAATTCTTCTTGGGTTGATGTACCAACGAGTACGGGGTCTTGTGTGTTTTGAACTACTGAAGTTGAGGTTCCAGATACAAAAGACTTGGCAGTATCACCCACATCCAACGATGCAGGGTCAACCCCAAACCAAGCGTTATTCGAGTTATTCCAGTTAAGTGCTTCACGTAAATCAAACTCTGTTGAATTACCTACAACACTCTCACCGACTTTTTGAGTTTCTTTCCAAGTATCAGTTTCTGGAGAAATTGTTAATCTACCAATAGTGAATGGTACGTGGAAAGGTAGAAGGTTTTCTGTGCTTGAAGCAAGTTCTTGTGCATCATACGGTACTTCCGTATGTTCAAGCATCATCATATCACCATGTAATTGTACACGCAAGTTACCAGTTACATCCGAGTCATAGAATAATGAAGACTCTTCTTCTGGTGCACGTGGACGCAACATCTTAGCAACTTTATCGATTGCGGATTTAGCACCCTCTTTACTACGTGTGTGCGTGTGTGCGTGATTAGCAAAGTTATCTACAAAGAAACCAGACTTAGCACGGTCAGCACCACCAGAATCCAATACGGACATTACTTTTGTATTCAACTCAAGTAGTGACAATGAAGTCATCTCTTGTAGTTTGTCAATCTTTTCTTCTAACTTATTGATATCCTGCATGGTATAACCCTTACGAGGAATCAATGTAGATTTCATATCTTGAGTATGAAGAGTATTAGGATTCATACGGATATTATATAGATCCATACAATCTTCTGGAACTTCTGGGAACTTAGGATTTAATGAAGAAGATCCTCTAACCAATCGTAATTCACTGTTCTTAGAGATAACCAATTTATCATTACGTGGTAAGTAGTATTCTGCATCCGCAGTAAGAGTATCAGATGGAATAGGCAAAGGGGGTACAGATGTAAATACACCAGAACCATTCGTTGAAGGACGTAGATCAATAACGTCTCTTAATGATACCTTTCCTCCATCTGGAAGTGCTTGTGCAGGAACATCTAAGTAATCCAATTCACCAGAATAAGAATTAACTGCATAGAATGAACCATTAGCAGTTGGAGCAAAATGTTTCATTCTAACAAATATATTTTGAGTACTACTGGTTAAACCACCACCAGTGTATATTAACTTAGAATCTGCTTGGTGACTTACTTCATTATTAGGTTGGAATACGAAGTATGGGAATAAATCATAACCACTACTATCAGTAGCACGTATACGGTCAACACTATAAACATCTGATTTACCGAGGTTTATATATTGAACACCAAATCCATCTGAGTCCAGAGTCGAAGTGACAGTATGGTCTGTAAGTTCTTTAGACTTTATTGTCGCATTTGTTTTCTTAACTTGTCCAATTACTTCGTATGACTTACCGTTTGTTAATCCACCACAAGTAATCTTCTTATTACCCGTGCCACCAATAACAGTAGTCAAACCAGATTTTGCAAAGGACGATGCTCCATCTCCTTGTGAAATTATAATGTCTGTTTGGTTTACAAATGATTCGCCCACATCAGAGAGGACGATTTCATGACTTGTCCCAGATGCAGTAAAGTTAAACTTCTGCATGGTTGTGATTGTCGCAGGACTATTAGCATCCTGTGCAAAACCTTTTGGTCTACGCAATGGTGTGTCAAATATTAATGCATCTTCTCTTTGATCTACGAGTAAACTGCCCTTGTTTCCAATACGAGGAACAAGGTTAACCAAGTGAGCATCTGTTCCAGATTTAACAGATAATGCATCTGCTAAACTAAAATCTAAATTAGTTAAATTAACATTAAATAAATGTGCTTTGTAGGATGGGACACGTTGATATTGTTGTCCACCTGCAAGTGTTTGTGTGCTACCTTCTGTGATTGCACGAATATTTGCAGTACCGATATTAGTACCCGTACCACCATATCCAGTGAATAGGTTTACTGATTCACATGTATCAATATCAAGCATACCAACACCACTATCAAAATGATAGTAGTTTCCGTAAGTAATACCAATCTGCTCATCTTCTCTTACAATAGTATCAGTAGCACGAGGTAATAATAGTTGTTGTGGAATGTTAGTGGCAATACGTTTACCATCAAAATATGCTACGCCAGGGTCTACATTAAGTATGAAATTGGTTTCAATGCTTTCACCGTCTGGACGAACACGTAGTTTCCAATACTGCTTAATGAAGTCACCGTTAATTTCTTTGATACGTTTGTTTACATAATCAAAGTTTTGGGAATCTGTTTTAGTAGAAATGTATTCTTTACCATCAATGATTCTTCCGTAGAATACAAAAGTGTCACCAATATTAACATCATCACGAGATGCCAATATTAAACGAATACGTAATCTATCAGCACCAGGCGATGATCTATTCGGTGTGGCATTCTGGTTATCGTACAATGCATCTGTATCAGATACAGTAATAATATCTTGAACCACTTTAAAACCAATATCAACTGTTTCACCAGTATCATATTTGTTTAAAAAGAGTTGCTGTTGTGGCACATAAACAAAGTGACCATTAATATAAAACTCTGATTGACCTACTTCAACCTTAGAACCAAATCCAATATTAGTAGAAATATTAGATACAGTAAGGTTTACGTTAGATCCATTACTTAGTATCTCATTAGACACTACAGTAGGTGTAGATTCTTGTACAGTTGTAGATGCTACAGTTGTTGGGTTATCTAAGTACTGGACATAGATTGTATCTGGATCAGATCCAGTTGCCGCTATTGCTTCCAGAACCCTTACTTTTATTGAGGATACGGATCCAGTTAGAACTTGACCTTTAAGCGCAGATACATCTGTGAATGAGTTATTCTGGTCATTAGAAATTTTAATGTATGGATGTCCATCATTGACCGACAGTCCACCTTGAACAACCGCAACACCATCTTTGCCATAAACGTTGTTAGCAAAACGAGTAATCTCAGACTGAATAATAGTCTGCATCTGAGTAAGTTCACGTGCTTGTAACGCACGACCTGCATTAAACAGAATACGATGATAGTTATCACTATCGTGATAATCATCTTTGTAAGTTGAACGTAATGTTTGTTCTGTAAAAGTGTTTGGCATTTCCTATTCCTAAATGGTAATTACTATTTTCAAGTCTTCAATCTGGTCGTTCGATCTGGTTACTGAGGATCTATTATCTATGTATACTAAATCTCCAGTATATGGATTGAACTCTCCACCAAGTAACTTGGTTACTGTTCCTACAATACTACTGTTGCCTACTATCGATACTTGTTCACCAGAGTCAAAGGTTTTAAACCCTGTTGATTCTGTTTGGTGATAAAAAAGACCGTTACCAGAATCACTTACATCATCGATGATTGCGATTGCTCCAGACACTGATCCTTGTACTTTACTTTTTTGTACAACAGACTTGACAAAGTTTGTTTCGGATGTTACAATCTTATTTAGTGCAAACCCAGTAGTAGATGTAAGAGAAGTACCCCCTGCACTATCTACTTTTGGATTTCTCATCAACATTACTTGACGGAAAATATTATCACCTGTGATAAAGTCTCCACCTTCACTATATGTTGGTTTGGTATTAAACATCATACCTTGTGACTTTAAGTCAACAACTGGATTTGATCCAATACCATTAGGTTGTCCTATAATAGCACGAGCAGTACATGAGTCACCACCCCCACCACTAATAACTACGTTAGCATAGTCATATCCAGTTCCGTAGTAAGATGCACTTGAGTTACCAGAACTATCTGCTTTTACTTTGATGTCAACAATAGTCTCACCTGCACGTACCGCAAAGGCAGTAGCATTTGAACCATTACCGACAATAGTAACATCTGGGTTTGAAGTATATCCAGATCCACCAGTGACTATCTTATACCCAACGATCTGACCTTTTATCGAATTATTCTGTACAATATTTTGCTGTAGGTCTTCGGCAGGTGAGTCTGAGTCAACTGCTGTAACAAATGTTACTGGCATGAACGCAGAAGATAGGAACTTATCGGCACGTAACGCACCAATTGAGTACAAGAACTTCCACGTATAACCATCCGAAGTACGGAATGGAGTACCATTAGTATTACCTGTAGGTTGAATTGTTGATAGTTCAGAAGTACCATCTGTCTTCTTACCTTGCTCTAATACAATATAGATCTCATTATTAGAGTTAATAGCATAGAATGGATTCTCTGGGAAACCTACATCCGCATCATCGTATGCGTCATAGATTAAGTTAGCAACCCAACTTCTACGTGGTAGTACGTATGATGCATCTTGAATTAGTTTAAGTGATTGAAGTGATCCACGTGCAAGACGTGCTTCACGAAGATTATTCGTAGGAACAGTAGCAATATCAGAGTCATTCCAATCTTCGGAACGACCAATACCCGCATAATACCTATTACTGGCAGAGTCATTGAAGTCTTGAAGAAGATCATCAAGCACTTGTTTTTTAAATTTGTCTGTTATTACTGGCATTTTCTATTCCTATGTATTTAGTGTGCAACCAACATTGCTAACTACCACCCACTTATCACCCATCCATATTAGGGAGCATGATGTGTTTGAAGGCATAACAATATTTGCATATGTCGCAAGGTTGCTGTTTGATTCATTAATTGTTTGTTGTGCAGTACCTGTGTTTACCAGATAGTGTATTTCACCTTGAAGTCCATTAGTACCACTTGTCAATGTGTGTGTACCGTTAGTACCAGATGTAAACTTAGTTACTACATATGATGAGTTCGTTGACCCACCAGTTGAACTAATAGCATGTGTCTTCAATGCTACTTTACCGTCTAATTTAACCGCACCAGTTCCTGTAGAACGTAGTGATAAGGATGCGTTAGACTGTCCTTCTGCCTGTACGATAGCAGGGTTATTAGAAGAAGCATTTGCAATTGTAACATGGTTAACCGCAGACGCAGAATCTCTGAAGTGAATCAGTTCGTTTGTTGAACTATCAAGAATGGCAGTACCAATCTTAGGAGAGTTAATCTGCGGTGCTTGTAGTGTCTTATTAGATAATGTCTGAGCATGACCATTAAATGTAAACTCATCATTAGTCGTAAGCAAAGGTAAAGTTACTGTACGATCTGCAACCAGTTCACTTACGGCAAACACATATTGATGGTTTGCACTTGTGTCATTGATCTGAGGAGTTGTCAATACTGGACTGGACAAAGTCTTATTTGTAAGAGTCTGAGTGTTAGTGTCCATAGTAAGAATACCAGAGTGATCTGGAATAGTTACTGTACGAGTTCCTGTAGGATCAGTTACACGCAGTGTTGTCTTGTGAGCATTTGCAGTTGTTCCATCAAATATCATACCACTTGAATCAAACTCGATCAGTGGCATAAGAGACGAACCGTCTCCCAATTTGTTGTAAATTTCTGCGAAGTTTTGCTCAATCTTCAACGCAGTAGTACGGAGAGTATCTCCTGTACCATCGTTTGCGACTGTTCCTCTATTTAATACTTGTCTTGTCATCTCTTTTACCTAAAGATTGTTACATCTATTTATACTATAAATTTCTATTTATTGCTTCTCTTAAACTTATTTCTGAGTCTGAATCACCAACTTGTCGTGCATTACCGTCCGAATCAAGCAATTGGTTATTGTCTCCATCCACTCTATCAGTACGCATGTTCCAAGTGAACTGCTCTTGGTCAATAGTTTCTGTACTGGATATATCAAATCCAGAGTATGTTGTTGTACCATCACTATCATCATCCAACGTTGGAGAATCTGGTGTAAGGTATTCACCCAAACTTGAGTACAAGTTATCGAGGTTCTCTACTGTAAGATCCTGTACGTCATTAAGGTCATTACCACCTTTGTCGATTGCATCCGCTGCGTTACCCATGTTTGTTCTAAATAGCAATGTTCTGCCTCCTGCTGAATCTTCTCCGAGACGTGTACTTAAACCAAAATCGAATAGTGCGGTGTTCTGCTCGAATGCTAAAGGAGTTAGTGTACCTTCACCTTCCAATACGATTGGTGGTTTGATTGCTACGCCAGGGTCATACTGTAACTGATCTAAACTGGCATTACCTACTATCTGAGTAAGACCACCAAGGTACATACCTGCGGGGTGTGCCATTAACTTATACGCATCTCTCCACTGCTCAACCGATAGTTCTGATCTAATCTCAACAGCAAACGTTTGATATAGTTTGTTGTCTGTCAAATACCTTGCTGATTGTGCACCAATTTTAGATTCATTCAACTTAAATATATATTGTTTTGTATAAACCACATCTGGTTCAATACCAAAGAACGTCTTAAAGAACTGTCGTATAGAATACCTTGTTCCTTTTGCACGATACAAATAACTTGAATATTTTACTGCTGTTCTTTTATCAGTAAACCCTTGAAAGTAGTTCTGACCTAATAGGTACTCATCTTCGAAGTATTCAAGCAGTTTTAAATCTGTTGAAGTAACATCTCTTGTATCAAAAATATTGTCTAAGAATGTTGTAAGAGACTCTTCTCTACTTTCAAAGTCGTAATACTTCTTTAAGAAAGTTACAAACTTAGGATAATCACTGAGATAATGTTCTGGTAATACAGATTCAATCTGCGGTTCTCGCAGATTCACATCACGTCTTTGCGTATCCCGTAATGTTTTGTCAAAAACCGTATGTGTGCTCATAGATTACTCTTAGTTTGATGCAGTTGTACGAATACCTTTTGCACTTAAACGTGTATTATCCGATTTAAGGATATACTCACGTGTAGGTACAATGGCACTTGCATTTGCCGCCAATACACTCAACTTAATTGCATCGTTGCTGTTTGCTTTAAATCCTGTTAATGTTACTGTTCCTGCGGAAGAATTAAAAGACCCTGCATTATCTTTAATGATAGTACCAGTAGAACTTTCAATAACCTGTAGAATATTGGATGATAGTTTGTTTTCTAATCTACATGTCTTAACAGTCGGTGTTGGGTTAATCACTGCATCGTATTCTGGTAAGAATAAGAATGTGGATGTATTCACGACAGTATTGATATCATCTGATACTGCTATAGGCACAGGGAAACTGAATGTAAAGTCTTGCTCTACACCACCAGACGGAGTAAATACTTGTTGCATCTTAGTATCTACACGAGATGATAAGATAGCAGGACTTACGTCATCTACTAATGCTAACATAGAAGATCTACGATATGCTTGACCAAACTTACCTATATTAGTATCGTAATAGTTTTGTACAACGGTCTTTACATTCTCCTGTAAAGTGTTGATTGCCAAGTTAGTATAGTCTGGGTTATATTGGAAGAAAACATTTGTTTCAAGGAACGTTGTAATCGGATCTGAGAATTTAAGACCAAACGATGCAATTGATAATTGATCGACTAATACTCTAATGTTATCCTTTATTGTATTGCGAAGTGCAGTATTGATATCGGTTTTAAAATCTACTGATAAAAATGCCATTCCAAATTCTGGTACGACATTATCTTCTCCACCCCATGCGATAATATCATTAATATAACTACCATAACTACGTAGAATTAATGTAGAGTAATCAGAGTGGGTTACCATCCTGTTTTGTGATGCGTAACGGAAAGGAGAGTTTCTTCGAATAGAATCAAGTGTTTCTTTTTGAGCACCACCAACAGATCTGTTTACTGTAGAGACAAGAGGTAGTTGTTCAAGACCGATACCAGAAGGTGGTTCGGTGACTTCTACTGTGGCAAGTGGTTCGAACAATCTTGCACCGTTGGCATTTTCTCCATCTACGGATAGATACTCAACAGTAATCTTTGCCCCCGCTTTAGGTACTGCACCTAATGTAGAACCATTACCGAAAGTTAATTCGTAGTATCCGTTCGGTGCCTCTTTAAGAATATACGCAGGTGTTGTGGCAGTAATATTATTTGCAGTTTCCAGATTAATATATGTTGTGAAGTCACTTGACGTAGAACTATCGAATACTTTAATTACTGCGGTAGCACGATCAAGACTCACGTCTGGGATAATGTATACTGTTTCTTCGGAATCTTCACCCGCAAAGAATGTTTTAGTTTTAGCAATACCCTCTTTAATAGGTATGTCTGTACTTCCGTCCAGTGTCTGTAATTGGAAGAAGTTGTTACCATCATTGATTGCTTCAATAAGTTCTTGAGTTTGAAATGTGTATGATGCATCGTTTACATTTGCAGTAAATTTGTATCCAGATGAGATCTGTAGTTTCTCTGGCACATCTGCTTGTGATGTACCAACATTGAAAGACATATTTATCACTGCCTGTGAAGCAGTCTTAGAAGCAGGAATATAACCGAGAGTTTCCGCATGAGACACTACACTCGATCTTAACTGAGCAGTATTCAAAAATGACTCATTCAGTGCCATGTTTGCCGTCAGACCATTAAGGTGTGTGTTATACGCAAGAACATCTAAAAGGTTACTCAGACCAGATGCATCGAAGTCGTAGTCTTTAAACTCTTTCTGCTGTTGTAAATATGTCTTTAGATTGTTTTTTATTGCATTAAAATCTAAGGAACTTGATTGAATTGTTGTTGCCATTATCGTAACCTTGTGAGTCTTGTAGTAAACTCTTCTTCAGTAGCAGAGTTTTGTATGTTAAATATAACCGTGATAGAAATACTATTTTGATCTGGATCCATATCAGTGTATACCTTTATAGTCATAGGATTAACTCTTGGTTCAAATGCTCTAATATTTTCTATAATTGCAATTGCCATTTGTTGTTCCGTCAAATCATCCGCAAACTCAAATAAATAATCTCTAAGGTTCGCACCAAAGTATGGGTTAAACGGTTTCTCTGTTCTTGCAGTCATCAAGATATTTCTTAATGCCTGTTTAATAGATCCTACCGATGATTTTTTATATAAGTCACCCGCACCCTTCGCCGCAAACGAAAGATCTAAATCGATAAACTCACGGTTACTCGAAGACTTAACTGTTGAAGTCTTATTGAGTCCTCCGTCTTCTATTGAAAATGCACGTGCCATTATAGTTTCCTAAATTCTATAAGTCTATTTATACATCATTTACAACTTCTAATAACTCATTTGCACTTAAAAGTGTCCCATTATAATATGTTTCTACTGTATTAGAATATGATACATCGAATGTTTCTGGTACTTTAGGTACCTCTATTGTTACTTGGGCATTTAATGAACCATCTGGATTCCAATTATCATACTCTAAAAACAACTTATCAAAATTGGCATAGTCTTTCCAGTATTCTGCCAGATCAAATGTTCTTTCGAAATCAACTGAACCCTTCTCATCAATCATCCTATATGATACCATTTGACCATCTTGTTTCTTAATATTATCACCTGCGACTGTCTCCAATGGCCCACCTCTGTAAACACCTTCTACTACCACGAGTCGAACGTCTTTGAAAAAATCTTGGTTACCATTAACCATTCGGAATAGTTCTGCATGTAAATATAGATTACGAGAAAGTTGCTTACGGGCATCTTGGTCGTTCTGGTATTTACCTATAGTAGATAAACTACATGGGTTTCCTTTAGATCCAAGGAACTTTGCAATAGAACACCCAGGCGATAGTTTAGTCCCAGACGTAATTGTCTCTACAAAGCGTGGGTTATATTTTTGGTCTGGT
>Ga0115008_10001433_pt1 | contig 19232 bp, 17 predicted proteins | sample FraStrMetagenome_FD_87164 | JGI IMG/M metagenome (GOLD analysis project Ga0115008, IMG submission 87164) | Marine eukaryotic phytoplankton communities from Arctic Ocean - Fram Strait ARC3M Metagenome | ecosystem: Environmental > Aquatic > Marine > Oceanic | place: Fram Strait | collected...
ATAGTTGTAGACGGCACCGGTCCTAATGGCATTGGAAGTGTAGCTACCCTTGGTATTGGCGGGTCAAACGCCCCGTTTCTGGTTACATCCAGAGTAACAGACATGTCTAATTTGTTTAGAGGTGCAACCGGGTTCAATCAACCCATCGGCAGTTGGGATACGAGTAACGTAACGAACATGAGTGGAATGTTTGACGGCGCAGAAGACTTCAACCAACCCATCGGTGACTGGGATACGAGTAGCGTAGAGAATATGAGTGAAATGTTTGGATTTGCAACTGTGTTCAACAATGGCGGTTCGCTAAATATCGGTAGTTGGAATACAAGTAACGTAGAAAACATGTTTTCTATGTTTCTAAATGCAATAGACTTCAACCAAGATATCAGCGGTTGGGATGTTGAAAAAGTGGTACCAGCAATTGTACCAAATGGTGAACCGCCATATACCGGTACCGATGGCCCAGAAAACTTTTCAACTTTTACCAGTTTTAAGTCTCAAACAGCTAAGAAACCGAAATACAACGGTGCCACGACGAATTGGACAAATTAATAAGAATTATATAATAAAGATTACAACAACGTTTTCAATCTTACATAAGATTGAAAACTTTTCATACACGAAAACGACTAATTTAAATCGCATGTAAACGCCTATAATAGTTAGATTTATTATTACTCACACCTTTACCATGTAACTGGTATCTAGGATCATGTAATGTATGATCAGGAGGTCTTATACTACGTACATTACCACCTTGGATAATTTTATTTATATGATCACTTGTATGATTAACAATACATTGATGCATGTGATGATCTGCGGCGTATAATCCGTGATTATGCGAATCAAATGGGTTGTAATAAACATTATTAAATGTTTGTTCTTCTAGCAAAATTCTAGGTCGGTATTGATTATTTCTTGTCCCATCAGGATTAAGTTCAACTTGCATGCTGTCTTTTATAATATTATAATTAAATAAATATACGAAAAACGATTGCAGTGTGTATATTTTTATTTTATTAACACGCTGCAATCGTAATCAACACTAGGGGGTGTATAAACAATATTATGATGTATCCCATTATTATTAACGATATCCCAGTCATAAAAATTAACAGAAAAAATAGGAACGGATGCGATATTATCATTCAAACATAATTTATCTATATTATAAAAATATTCACTATTTTCAAGTTGATAATTTTTCGCCCAACTGATTAAATCATTGATTGTTGTAATCGAAACCATGGATAAATAACTTTTCATGATAATTTCTCGTTGATCTTTATCCACTTTTAAACAATCTAAACCTTCGCATTGTTCTTTACCGAGAATATTTTTAGAAAGCCTGTACTCTTCTAAATTTGTAAATCTTTCTCTAATAATATTTGATATCTCGATTATACACTCTGATTCTCTTAATTCTGATAAATATTTCATAATCATTGTTGTAATCTTAACAATATAAACACCCTCTACGGTTATAACGAAATGCGTTAATAACCCAAAATTAATAAAATTTTCAAATACATATGACATGTCTTGTCCCGATGGCCATCCTATATAACATTTAAAATCAGTATAACACACTGAAGGATGGGTATGCCAATTTAAATAGTTTTCGGGAGGCATAACCGCGTAAGTATCTTCAGAACCTTTAGATATACTATTTTCAGGAACATTTAATTCGTAAACTCCATTTTTCTCCTTATATAAAGCAAAAGAACCTCCATATTCAACCTTGTTATTTATATATTTTATATATATGTCTTTCATGACATCTACAGGTATATAAATATCAATATTACATATATTATATTTAGCCAAAGTAGCCTGTTTTAGAGAATCAGCGATTTCTTTTATTTTGTATTTTTTGATATCTATATCATCTGCATCATTATACTCTTTATGATAAACTAACGAGATAGCCATATCCTCGAATTTTTTCCCAGAAGGTGTTGTATCGGTGATTACAGGGTTATCAAAACCTATACTTATAGCTATATCAACTAATGCATCCCAGTATATATTGTTTATACTTAAAGTCATAAATATACTGCTTAAATCATTTATATACGCTGTAATAGTGTTTGATATTATACCTTTTGTAACTTCTACCGAATTCGACAGATACTGGACGCATATTACAGAAATTTCTGTATGGAAATTAAAATAATCAAAGATTAAAAACCCTTCAATCATTTCATAATATATATTTTCTAAATTATTTATATTCACTATAGGTCCATAATAATCCAAAGCGTACTCGTTGCGTATTTTTGTGGTATCTATATACAAAGCCAAAACATTATTTGTATCAAATATTAGATCGTCATCGTCCCCGCAGTTTAATGCAAAAATAGACTTTATCTTTTTCACTACATTAGGAACATAATTTATTATATTATAACTTATAAATACAGTTTTGCCATAAACGTAAAAATTATTTTCAATGTCCATATTAATAATATATATATATATTTTTACATATGTAATATGTAAAAAAAATATCTAGAAAATTGATTAATTAAATCCCATCATAAGACGAGCAATGATAGCAAATACGATACCATGGACTATGATACCAATATTATTGGGGCAACCAGACTTGGATGCAATTTTAAGTCCAAATTGTTCAGTTAAAGATGTTACAGTAGCGAACAAAAACGGGGATGCTATAATCATAAATAGCAAACCGCAAATTAAAGACGTTAATAATTTATCTACACCGCTATATTTTTTCATATTGTTTATTAATTAATATTATAATATTTCTTATTTTTTCTTTTCAAGTTTATTAATCATACTCCCCAAGTCTATGTTCACTACAGGTGATGCGGTCGAAGGGTCCACTGGAGGGCATATGGGCCCTAATGTCTTTGGGTCTATGATAGGCATACCTGTTTTGTGGTTTACAATAGGCTTTTTACCCCCAGGGCAACCTGCTTCAACTCTAGCTAATGCAACTGCTTTCATAGCTTTGGTCATTTTACCCGTATCACGCGCTCTGGTATAAGCGCTTGCTATAAAATATACCATAGTTAATACAGCTAAAAATCCTATAAGTTGTGCAATAGTAGATTTCTTACCCCCTTTTTTGTCTTTTCCTGATTTTGCCGAGTTTGTTGCCATAGCTGTAGCTGTTGTAGCGGCTGTCATATTATTTTTTAATTGACATGATCCTGTTGCATTTCCTGTTTGATCTATATTAATACTTCCACCTATCTTAGAATTAACTGCCAATATATTAACATTATTCATTTGGTTTAAACTTGACATATCACACTTTTCTGTAGTATTTTCAATAATTGATTGTTTAATGATTTGTCTGCTATCACTTACAGCGCTATCGATATTCGGAAAAATACCCCCTGCGTTTTTAGCGTTAGTAGAATTTGCAGCTTTAAACATGATATCTGATGTTGCATCAGATGTACTTGATATAGAACAGCTTGCATCAACAGCGCATTTTTGGGTTAAATTAATATCACCTGATACTATCGTATTGATTATATCGATATTGGTATCATCTGTAATATTAGTACATGTTACATTACAAGACCCTGAAAACTGTTGCGCTAAGTAAGCTTCGGCTGTTTGCGTCGAACTCGATTTAGATGAACTTACTCCCATTTATATTATATTTATATTATCATTAGTAATTATTTTCTTACAACATATTAAATGTCAATGAATGTAATTCATACAATCGCCCCGGGTGCTGCAATAAATTCTGGATATTTTAACCAAGACAACATTACATTTATACAAAATGCAGTTACAGAAGAACTATCAAGAGAATTTCAACAACAAGTTATTATAGACCGAGCAAGTATTACAAGAATAATGCAACGCGTTTTATCGGAAAGAAGAGAAGTTATCCCAAAGATGAATAGAAGAGTTATTATGAACCTGTGTAATGAATTTAGAAATCATCAGATACAGGTAAATAAACATTTAAACTGGGAGTCTGGTTTCGTGTCATCTCAAAGAAACGTCGACCACATAGGAAGAATGACCAGGTTTGATCATCGAGGAATTAAGACGAACGATAAAAAGAAATACGATTCTAAGACCAGAATAGGCGGGTCGCAAAGATTTTATTTTACTTAAAGAGTTTTGGTAATCCAAAACATCATTTTTCACAAATCGCTTTTGTGAAAAATATAATTTCCATTACAGTTTAATCTCGTTATCAAATAAACCTGTAACTGCTTCATGCGAAACAACCAACACTTGTTTATTTTCAGATAACTCTCTAAGAAATGTTAAAGTATTAGTATTAATCTCTGTATTCAGATTGTTTAAACATTCGTCTAGTAACAACATGTTACTCCCTAGCATATCATTTACAGCAAATAAAAACGACAAATCGCATTGCTGGCGTTCTCCCCCGCTTAATTCGTCTATATTATCATATACAGTTCCTTTGTATTCAGCTTTAACAGTAATAGTTGGCCTCAATGACAATTCGCCGTTCTTATTATATCTTTTAATAAATAATTTTACACTGATGTCATCTTGAAACATTGCATCAAGGTATACACGCGCGTGTTCATTAATACTATTGATTGTCTTTTGAAGGGCGATAAATTCGGCATCCGTAGCTGATTTTTTAAGACCATACGACCCGTTAACTCTGTCGTTTATTTTTATTAACTTTTGTTCTTTACTATTTAATACTTGTTTCATTTCAGTTAACATTTCATTGTATTTGTTATTAACGAGAAACACTTCAATATTTCTCATATCGCTTTGGCTTTTATCATAATCTTCTCTAACGATTTCTAGTTTCTTTTCCGCGTTTTTTACACCAGAGTCCAATGTGTTTATATTTTTAGATAGTTTATCCTCTGTTGATAAAAATGAATGATTGTAATTCTTCTTTAAAATAACGAGCTCTCTGGATAAAGTTTTAATTTCACCCGAGTTATTCCATAACTTTTCTATTTCTTTAGTAATCTTATTAAGTTCGGTGTTATTTTTAACAACTTCATCATCGTTGTATTTTTCAATAAGCTCCGGTAAAATGCCATTCAACTTATTGTCTATTTTTTGTTTCATAGAATTCAATCCAAGCGGGGTAACTTTTTCTTTGATTTGATTTTCGAGATCTAGAATTTGTTTATGAATTTCATCTTGTTTTGAAATTTCAAGTGCAATTTCTTGTATTTTATCCATGGATAATATCTCATCAGGTTTTTTAGGAATCTTGTCTATACTTGTTTTATAATATGTTTCAAAAGCGGAATTGAGTTTTTTGTATAGCTGAATATTGCACTTTAACGATGCTAATATTATATCGTAATCTTCAATTTGTTCTGGAATTTCATTTTCATCGCATACAACCAGATCTTCTGCGTTTTCATCCCATATTAAATTAGATTTACATTTTGGACAATTAAAAACATCACAATTGCTTTTTTCAAGTTGAGAAATTTGAAGTTCTAATTCTTTAATCTTTTTATTTGAAAAGTCTAATATTTTAGAATTGGGGGGTAATTTACATACCCCGAACGAATTAAATTCTTTTTTTACAGAATTTATAATGCTTATCGCGTTATTTTTAACACTAAAAAGAACTGAATATTTTCTTTCTTCTTTTTCATAGATTTGTTTCTCTTCAGTGTAGTTATATATTTTGTTTTTTAACGATTCAAGTTTGGATCCATCGAGTCTAACTTTTTTAAGTTCAGATAATTTCGTTTTTACTTCATTAAAATGAATTTCACGTAATTTTTCAAATTCGGATTGGAGTTCTTTAACTTGGCCGATGATCTGGTATTTAACAGATAAAGTATGCAGTTTTTCTTTCTCAAGTTCTTTAGATCTTATATAACTCTCTTCAACGTTGTCATCTTCAAAACTGCTAAGCTTTTTTATTATATATTCTATTTCTATACCAATCTTTTTGTTTTTATCGGATTTCTTTCTTAAAATAGACTCTTCGGATCTTAATTCGTCGAGTTCTACTTTCTTATTATTTATATCTGTAGTAACCCGTTTAATTTCGTCTGATAATTTTTTATGATTACCACGTATTACATTTACATCGATATTTGTTGCATTTTGAAAATCGTTTGTTATTTTTGTTTCATAGCTTTCTATTTGCTTTTTAATAACGTTAATTTCAACATTTAAGTCATCTCTGTGCTTTTCCAAGGTTTTTATATGATTTGAAATTAAATCCTTGTCTTCTTGATGTATATTATCACTGAAAGCTATCAATTCTGCAAAATTCAATTGATCCGCTGGAGACATAGAAAGTATCGATGACTGTTTCTTTTGATCGAAATAAGTAGATAAATTAAATTCCTTTGCGTTTAACTTGGTCACTTTATAAATAACTCCTTGAGCAGCATCATTTAAATATTCAGTGTCTTTATAATTAACAGTGAGGATATCCGGTCTACAAGATCGCATAACTATCAAGTCGTGTTCTGGTATTTCGATTTTTACAGAACATGTTTCCGTTCCATGTGTATATGGACGTCTTTTAGTTTTACCATATAATGCAAAGGATATAGCTTCTAAAATAGTACTTTTACCTGATCCTCTTTCACCTGAAATAAGAGTGAGACCTTTATCAGGTATTTCGATTTCATTATTTCGATGACATCGGAAGTTTATTAATGTTAACTTCATATTTATTAGCAATCTGTCATAACTTTAAAACAAAGTTACCTTAGATAACTTTGTAATTCATTTTTATTTTATACTACGATATTAACACCTATTGATAAAAATGAAAACAATAAATATTCTTTTTTTATATATTGTTATTGATTAATATGAATATATCTCTTCCTAATTATCAAACTGGAGGGGCAAAACCGCGTAATTTTAGTCATAATCATCATTGTGCTCACAATCAACAAGCGCAATTAATACCCGAAGACGCAAAATGCAGTTATAAAGATATTACCTCGGTTAACCATTCAACTTCTTCAAAATCAAAAGTTAAAATAGAAAGAGAACCTATGGCTCCCTCCACTGTAAAACATTTATATTCCAGCGATCCTCTTAATTATGAACAGAGATTTAAAATAGTTCCGAAAAACACGTTATATAATCACCAGTTTACGGAAACTCATCCTACTGGACTTGGAAGGCGTAAAGTTTTAGGAGGAGGACATTATAAGGTCTATCCGTTAACTAATAGGCACGTTATAGAATCCCGGGAGTACACATCTTATTCTTTTCCTAAACCATCATGGGGTACAGAGAAATCTAAAGATCTTATATCTTACCCAAATCATGTTAGAACATTATAAATATATCTTTTTATTTTTACCTATATAGGTAAAAATATATTAAAAGCAATTTAACACCCAGGACCGGTTAAAGACCCCGTCTCTAACATTTTCAAAAACCTTTTATTTTGCCTACTTTTAGATTTAATCAACCCTGATAGTATCTCATCAGCTGTTTTTTGATACCCTGGTACGCCTTTTGGTTTTTTCAATATAAGATAGTAAATATTTACGTTTTGTTGTTCTTTAGGTAAATGAGTATGCGATTTATATCTTATAGCTCTTCCAATAACTTGTTCCTCCACGGGGTCATTCCATTCTCGTTCTAATAAAATAACATCTCTTGTACCTTTTAAATCCAACCCTTGCCCACCCGCTTTAGTGATAAATAAAATTTTAAACTCGTCTTTATTGTATCTTTCTATCATGCTATTTCGATCTTTAACAGATCGATCTCCTGATATAATACCATACTTGATGCCTTTTTCATTCAACATACGTGTTAAAGGCTTAACACCGTGATCTAAAAATCCAGAGTAAATTAATGTTTTTCGTTTGTCTTCTACAAGTTTTTTAATTATCCAGCTATATTTCGGAGAATTTGCTAAATTATTTGAAGCCTGTCTTAACCCTACAAGAAATTTACGAGGGTTAGTATCAACCCATAAATGATGCGTTCTATCCTCAACGCTTTTATATTCTTTGTAATACTTATTAGTCATTGTAATATTTGTAATATAATTTTTGCGAGAAGGGTAATACGACTTATCTGAATCTTTATAAAACATGAAAAGATTTTTAAAATATTTACAGTTGTTTAAAAGTTTATCATCAAATTCCTTTTCCTTCATAGGTATTTCTCCTTTAACCATCGCAACTAAATTTGCAACGTCGTAAGGTTTATTTATTACAGGGGTTGCTGTTAATAAAAGAATTTTTTCTGCTTGTTTAGCACATTTAACAGACGTTACGATATTAGATACAGAAGGTTTTGGTTTATTACCCTTCCTACCGGACGATACCCATTTTGTCATATTAGCATGATCTTTTCTTGTCATATCTGTAATCGATTTATGATAATCCGTTCTAAGTTCGTGAGATTCGTCTATAATTAGCATGGTATTTTTTGGTAAACTTTTAGATTGATATTCCATTGCAAACTTGCGGAATGTAAAGAAAATATAACGATCAAGATCTTCTCCATAAGCTTTTACTTCTTTCTTAAAGTTGTCTTGTAATGATTTCGGTGTTACAACAATAACTTTACCGGTAGTATTATCATCTAGAAAACACTGGGATGTTGTTACAGCTGTTAACGTTTTTCCAGTACCAACGCCAAAAGAAACTATGATACCTCTATGTTTTCTCATATATTTAACTATCTCTAGTTGATGATTTTTTAATTTGAGATTACTCCGGGTGATACAATCGCCTGTTCTTTTTACCACAGGGGTTTTTGGTTCAGAGTTCATCTCTTTTTTAACAGATAATAAATAACAAAGCTGTGGTTTTGTATAACTAGAAGCCGTCGATTTTTTAATTTTTAATTTGTTAACCACCATTTCAACAAGTTCACCTTTTGTATAAGCGGTAGGATTGGTTTTTGATTTGTTTTTGTTACAAGGCCTTCCGTTGTAATCATTTAATTCTTTAGCTTTTACACTTCTAGATATAGACTTTTTATTAGCTACAGACGGGCTATTGGATCCAACAACCCATTTTATTCTCAGTAATTTACATAATTCCTTTCTATTTAGATTTATAATATTCTTTTTAACATATCCTTTTGAGATTGCCTCATCTAAAAGTTCTTTCTTCGTGTAAACATCAGGTTGTAAACGACTTTTTCTAATTGCACATACTTTTTCACTCATATTAAAAAATATAATGATATTATAAATTAATTTTATTTGTTACAATATATGTACTATTAAAAATATGATGGGTAACGAAAATAAACCCCCTCCTGTATGTTTTTCATGCGGGAATGAAATGAAAGATGAATATTATAAAAGTTACGAAACCGTATGCAATGAAAAACAAGGTATCATAATGAAAACTTTAGATGACCTGGGGTTAAATAAAATGTGTTGCCGTAGAATGATATTAAGTTACGACCCTGAATACTATAAAATACTTTCATTATACGATGAAAAAACTATAAATGATTCTCCTATGATAAAGAATAATTTATAAGAGTACTTTTTTTTCACTAAATATGTGAAAAAAAAACGTTTTAGATTATAATATATTCATCGTCGTCGGGTTCTTTTTTATATTTATAGTATTTATCATACATATTACATATGTATGATTTTATATACTCAAATGTTATCATATTTGTTTGTTATTGTAAATCGATCACATATAACTAACATCTCTTTTTTTATAACAAATAAATAATTAAAGTAATTTTAATACATCTTTATCTATTTAAAAACCTAATATGCTAATTATTAATTCATGATGGTGTATAAGATATTTGTTATCAATCTTGAAAGATGCAAAGACAAAAAAGAACGAATAATTAAAAGATTAAAAGGAGAGGATTACGAAATTTTTAAAGCATATGACGGCAGACAATTAAATGATGAAAAACTTGAACAACTAGGAGCAAAGGTGTTAAAAGAATGGAAAGATCCATACTCTGGGAGAAATGCTACTTGGGGAGAAGCGGGGTGCGCTCTGTCTCATTATTCTGTTATGGAAAAATGCGTTCAAGAGAATATAGAAGTAGCTGTAATATTAGAGGATGACGTAATTGTTCCTAATAACTTTTCTGAGCATATTAATGATTGCCTGGCCTCTTTGAATAAAATAGATGACTGGGAATTTTGCTATCTAGGACGAAAAGCTATGAGACAGAATGAAGATATTAGTTATAATGAAAAATTTTTAAAACCCGGGTATAGTTATTGGTTATGCGCATATATAATAAACCTTAAAGGGATGAAAAAAGTTGTCAATTCAGGAATGAAAGAAAATTTAATTACACCGGATGAAGTTTTACCAATAATAGCGAAATCTTCTCCGTATACTGATTTTTATAAGTTTTATAATATACAGGAACCACTCAAAATGTATTCGTTGGTAAATCTATCTTGCAAACCGGAACCTAATGCGTTTAAGTTCAGCGATACTGAAAATTCAAAAGAGATAGATACATGTAATGACAAATTGTTGTTATTAGCAACCGGTACGGATATGACTGACGGGTTAAAAAGATTTATTAAATCTTGTAAAACATATGGTTTAAAATATAAGATTATGGGGATGAATACTACCTGGAATGGGGGTAATATGATAAAAGAAGCAGGAGGCGGGCAAAAAATAAATCTGTTGCTAGATACATTAAATGAATTGAAAGATGAGCAGCTTATATTAGTTACTGATAGTTACGATGTTATTATGTCAGCTAATACAGAAGAAATAGTGGAAAAATATAAGGAATTTAATAAAAAGATAGTTTTTGCCAGTGAATCAAGTTGCTGGCCAGATAGAAATATCGCTCATAAATTTCCCAAAATCAAAGGAAGAAGTAATATATATTTGAATTCCGGAGGGTTTATCGGAGACGTTGCTTCTATTAAAAAGATAGTATCTACAGTTCCTGGTAACTCGGACGATCAAAGATGGTATACACAAATGTTCTTGAACGAGCCGGGTAAAGAATTCATGACTTTGGATTACGATTGTAAAATATTTCAATGTCTTAATAACGCAGAGACAGAATTAAGTATAAACTTTTCAAGATCCAGGATATACAATAAACATGCTGATACATTTCCTTGCCAAATTCACGGAAATGGAGGAGCTTCTCGTAAGTTAAAATTAAATCAATATGAGAATTATCTTATAAAAAACAGAACAGGTACATATGGATATAATTACAAAAATGACATTGATATTAAAAGCAAAGCATCGCTTACAATCTATATTCAGTTTACAAACGAGGATAATAGTAACTTGATGAATGAAAAAGTTAAGATATATATCGATCAAAATATAGATGAATTACGCAAAGTAATGCCTGACAATGCAAATATTCATATTATATTTAGCGACTGTTCAGATCTGAACAAAGGATTAGAAGAAGCACTTACATTTGGCGGTATAGACTACTATTGGTTGGTCGATACAGATTTTGTGATTACAAACAAAAATACATTATGCGATCTAATCACGCGAAATAAGGGTATAATTACCCCGTTGTTATGCAAACCGGAACTTCGTTGGAGTAATTTTTGGGGAGAAATTACCCCCAATGGCTGGTATCAATCTTCATTTGATTATGCAGATATCGTTGAATATGATAAAAAAGGAAGTTGGAATGTTCCTCATATAGCAGGGAATATACTAATAGAAAAAGAATATATTGAAAAAGTTCAAGGGTATTTTAAAAATACAAGTAATAACATGAATTTTTCTGTTTATATGTGTTTTTCATACAATTGCAGAAAAAATAATGTTTTTATGTATGTGACAAATATGGATAATTATGGTTACATCTACGACAGCGAACAAGACAATATTACAGACCAAGTTATAAATAAATCATTATTTATGTATGAATCTAATCCCGAATTATGGGCGAAAACATATCTACATCCAGATTTTTTAAAATGCATCGATGATTTAGATAAACTACAAATTGAAGAACCTTGTAAATGGGCGTTTAAGTTTCCTTTTGTAAATGATAAATTCTGTAACGAATTACTAGATGAAGTTAATAGAAGAGGAGATTGGTCCACTGGAAACAATTCTAAAACAAAAGATAATAGAATTAACAACGTGGAGAACTTTCCAACGCAGGATATACATATGAAACAGATAGGGTTTAGAGAACAATGGGGTAGTATTGTAAAAAGATTTATAGCACCGGTTGTTAGTCATTTATTTGCTCCTTTCAAAACAAACGGGTTGAATATTGCATTTGTTGTAAAATACGAAATGGGAAAACAGCAAAAATTAAACCCTCATCATGATTCTTCTGCATATACTATCAATATTGCATTAAATACACCGGGGGTCGATTTTACCGGAGGCGGTACCAGATTTATCAAACAAGATACAACGGTTCAAGGAGAGAAGGGATGGGTTATTATTCATCCTGGAAGATTAACCCATTATCACGAAGGTATTTCTATTTCTAGTGGTAAACGGTACATTTTTGTAAGTTTTGTAAATTGAGAATATCCAGATTTACTATGTATTCATATTTTTTATCCGACAAGGATAAAAAAATTTTCTATTGGTAATTAGTAAATGGAATTACACCCGCATCATATTAAGAATGTTTCGCATACAAAATCTTTCAACGAAAGAAGTTTAGAAGAACCTATTTTGAAGGTTCATCAAGGAGATCAACAAGTTTACACCGGCAGAGGGCAATATAGGTATTTACATAGACCTCTCCCGCAAACGTCTGATAAACAACCTTTACATCTTCTTCATCCCAAAATAGATAGTGGAAGCGTCTTTCTTTCAGAAAAACATTACAATCCTGAATGGCATCATACCAGGGCTGATATACCAAATTCTTTACATTCAAACAAAGAAGTTGCAAATTATAGAGAAAAAAGTTTCAAGTACCATACAGGAGAAATAGAAACCGAAGATCACGCTAAACATATGCATCAAAAATACAGATATCACCCTGTTTACGATCAACCTCATGTTCCAGGTGATTCCTTAGACGCTATTCATCATCATAATCACCCAGATCATCCTTTATATATTGATGGTTATGCAAAAAATAAATCAAGTGTTCATGATGTAGCTGTCCATCAGCGTCACAAAGGAACAGATAAAATAAAAGATACGTATAATAATCCTATTCATCATGATTCTATAGTAGAGAAAGATAAATCTATATTAGTTGAAGGATATACAAGATCGGGGCTTGGACATAGAGAATTAGGAAGATATGGAAACCCAAGACCAGATGCATATTCCAATATGGAAAAAACTCCTGCTCATAATAATGAATATAATAGAATAGCCGTTTTTGAAGAAAAAGTACCTTTAAACAAACCAAGTAAATACGAATACTATAAACATGATATTCAGCCAAACAACTATCATATGATATTTATATTCGCAATATTGTTATTATCATTATTTGGGATAGGATTTTCTTTATATCATGGGATAAAAAAAGGTAAAAAACCGCGTTATATTAAAATAGCTCATATTCACCCTCGATTTTTAGTAAACTAAAAAGACATTTTACTATAAGAATATCTTTATTCGTTAAAATAAAGATAGTTTAAAAACTTCAATGATATTGGATAAGTATAAGTATGAGCTTAAAAAAATTTGACGCTATTGTCATAAGCGGAGGAGGAATAAAAGGTATTTGTTCATTGGGGGCGTTGCAATACGAATACGAAAAAACAACATATGACTATGACAATGTTAAAATATACGCGGGAACGTCTATAGGAGCTATAATATGTTTATTATTAATATGCGGGTATACACCTATAGATGCATTTATAAAAATACACGAAATAGAAGATTTTTTTGATATTAAAAATTCCGAAACCAGCGTGGATTTATGGGATTTTACTAAATTGATGGGGTTAATGTCTATTAAAGGATTTATTGATAAAATTGAACTTATAATAAAAGAAAAAATAGGATTCATTCCTACTCTAAAAGAGTTAAAAATACTAACAGGTAAAACATTAATTGTGTCTGCTACTAATGTATCAAAAATGTCTTGTGAATATTATACATACAAAACTAGACCACATTTAAGTTGTATCGACGCAATAAAATTTTCTAGTAATTTGCCATTAATATTTCAAAGGTTACAATACAATAACTCATATATCACCGATGGAGGGGTGATAGACAATTTCCCATTAAATTATATAGACAATGGAAAGATTAATATTCTAGGTATAGTTAGTACAGAAATCACCGAAACTAAAGCAGAATTAAACTTTTATGAGTATTTTTATAGACTTTTCACTCTTCCAATTATTTCAAATACTAAATTGAGATGCGATATGATAAAGTCAAATACAAAGTTAATCCAAATAAAAAATAATTCTTTTCTACCGTTTAAAGTATCCGAAGACGATAAAATGGATATGTTTTCGTTGGGTTTTAACGAAGCAAAAATGTTTGACGAAATAGTATATTTAAAATGCAAAAACTGGGATGATAATATACACGATATTTTATTATAAAGTATATACATATGTATATGTATATATATATACATACTTTATAATGTCAGATAGATTAGAACAATATAAAAAGATACACGAAGAGGCGTTTTCTTTATTTCAAAAGAAAAATAAAGATTACGGCGATTCGTTTGCTAATTATGGAAGCATCGGAGTTGTTGTCAGACTAGGGGATAAAATAAACAGACTTTCAAATATCACCAAAACGTCTATAACCATGGTAGATGATGAATCTTTAAGAGATACTTTAATTGATCTTCATAATTACACAGCAATGGCGTTAATGTTGATAGACGAATAATATTTATTTTCTCTTTTATATAAAAGAGAAAAACTCTATCTAATTTACTTGTCTTTTATAGCAACCGACGCGATTTCGTTAATCAATTTTGTTATTGTAATATCCGATAGATTTGTCTTTTCCGCGAATGCTTTTCGTTTAATACCAAGTTTCTTTTTATATTCTATGTTTAAACATAGATAAAAATATATAACAGCGGCTGCTATAGATTGAGGATTACTCCTATTAATCGTTTTTGAAGTATTTTTAATATAGTTATTTATATGCAATATTTTCAGATAATGCGATTGGTCTATATTTGTTAACTTCATAAACCAAGGAATTAAAATTTCAGATGTAACGTGAGCCTCTCTTGATTCTGGAAACGTCTCTAAGTATTTACATATTCCGTCTGACATATGCTTCTGTTGAAGATTCTTAAATTTGTCTCTAATATAAACAGCGGTTCTATATTCTCCGAATTCTTGATAAGTAAAAAATAATATTGCTGCTATAATCGAATTGCGTCCTATCCCGCGTGTTATCCGGGTTCTATTTACAATGATATCATATTTCTTTTCCATAATATCAAGCATCATAGATGATATATCTATCTGCTTTTCCTTGAAAACATTACGAATACCTTTTGGTATTACTTTTGTCTTGTGACATCTACTAGGATCTTTCGAACTTCTATTATCAGAAGAACCATACCACGTCCACTCTTGTTTAAAATCTAATTGTTCTAATTCTTCATTGCAGTGTTTACAGATAAACATTCCAGAATCATCTTTATATACATCAATATGATGACATTTTGTATAACCACAATCAGTGCAAACATCTTTTGTTTTCAATTTTTTCAAATTAGGATGAGTACATTCATTTTCATTTGAATTGTTATCACAATAATCAAACATATGTTGAAACGATTCTCTTATTCTATGAGTATCGACACTCATAGAAAAGTCATCGTCGTCGTCACCGTTAAACATAATTCTCGATTTATTTGAAATCGTATCTCATGTAACATTACTTTAAATCATTTTTATTTTTTTAGATCGTTTATTGTTTAAAATAGGCGTTTCGTGGGTTCTAGATTGTTCTTCAAGTGTTATTTGATTTTGATCTTTTACAAAAACTGTTATTACTCCTAATCCTGCTGAATCTTTCATTCTAACTTTTAATGGAAATCCGTCGACTTTAGGAGAATAAAATTCCATTTGCTGTGTAAGACCTGGTAGTTTTATTAATGGTATAAACAGCGACATTGTAAACGCTTGATTATAAACATAAGGGTATTTTGTAATATTCTCGTCGTCGTTTATAATCTCAACGTCGTTTTCAGAATCTTCGTCGTCTAAATCTGGGTTGTTTAGCAATTCTCCGAATGTAAGATTGGAACTAAGAACCATAGAATCACCCGCGTAAAACGAAATATAGTTATTCTTTTGAATAGTTAGATTAATAGTTTTTGCTGTTGTAGACATTTTCTTTATTTTTTGAAAATCATTAGCACCTATAACCATAGGAAATCCGTATGCATTTCGTTCTACGTTATCATCATCTTTCCATATATCTGGTAAATGAGGTATGGCTAGATTTTCATTATTAACATGATGAATTGAAAGACTTACGGTTTCTGATCTCTTTGCAGGGCCATCATGTTGAGCCCCAGTGGGTTGTATTGTTATTTTAATACAATTTTCATCATCTTCGGATATAAAAAATGCGACGGATTCTTTCTTTTTTACACTCCTAAGCATTCTCTGAATATGTTTAGAATTCAGCGTTATATTGAATTCTTTTTTACACGAATATTGGCTAAAATTCTCTCGTTTCCATTCTACATCCCATAGAATTCTAGAATAACGTATATCATCTGTATCTGTTTGCCTGGTGTATATACCCGTTTTTGTTAACCTCAATGTTATTCTACTCATACTTGTCGCAAGAGCGTCAAAGGTAGTTTTAGGTATAAAACCCTTTGTAACTTTAGCATAAAATAAATAATTCATTATGATAGTTAATTAAATATATATTACTAATTATGTGTTTAAGTGTATTTATTTTAATATCTATTACAGTATTGAACAAAAAATAACACAAGAAAAGTGTAAATATAATATAAAGGTTTAAAATACATAATACAGAACTATAGATATACTTTTAAAATGGCTAGTAAAACAACCGGTAAGACGAAAACGATGGTGAAAAAATCTTCGCGTAAAGTAGAGAAGAAATCCTCTGCAAAAGTAAAAGCTAAGTCAAAAACACGCACAGTTGCTGTTGTGAAATCTACAAACGACGCATCTATCAAGGATGTTGTAAAATCTTCTCTTAAAGAAGGCCCACTTCGACACGTTCTTTCATCGGCTGGTTTAGAACGTATTAACAAAGAATCATATGCTATTCTTCGTGGTCATATGAAAGACTTCTTAACAGAATTTCTATCTGAACTATACAAAGTAACAAAGTCTGACAGTCGGAATACGATTAATGCTTTAGATTTGGATAAAGTACTCGAATCTCGTGGTTACGACGATTCAGTTCGTTTCGATGCAATCATGGATACTCTGGAATCAGCTAAGAAGAAAGAAGAAAAGGTATTGTATATCGCTCTTGCTAATATGGGTACCCTGGTCCGCCGGCTCACATCTGAGTTTTCTTCGGGCGAAGAAGAAAAATCTGCCCGATTTGCAGAAAATGTTATTAAAGTAGTTCAATTTGTTTTTGAAAAGGAACTTACTAATGTAATTACACCTGTAATTGAAATTACAAAACATAGCAATCGTAACACTGTTCAGCCTAAAGATGTAGAACTTTATATTAAACTCTACCAAATGATGAGACCTTGTGTTAAACAAACCGAAGTTGTTAGTTGATAAAACAACTAAATATATAATAAGTTCTTTAGAAAATATTTTCTAAAGAAAATTACTTATAGTTAATTAACCGCGTTTTATACACTTGTCGAAATCTGATAATATCAAATCTCTTTGAGTTTCTAAGATATTCCTTTTTGTTTTTTTAGGAACAACCGACGAAGTTTCTTTAATTCTCTTCATTTCTTTAATGGTATCATATAATTGTCCAGAGAGTTCTTTTGTATCTATCCTCTCGCCGGTTTTAGCTAATTCTTCTCCAGTTTCGTATTCTGATTTTTTATAAATACCCAACGACCCCCCGAATGTTTTTTCAAGCTTTTTAAGGGTTTCATCGCTTCCAACCATGACATGTCCATCTATAGTAAGTGTACTTTGTTTATCATTATCTATTTTTGCGCATTTACCCGTATGTACATTACAATTTTCATCTTTGCTACATTTTGAATATTTATTGATATCTATCATATCAACTTCACCGCATTTATCGCTGATTTGTTGTTTTCGACTTCTTATTGTTTTCCAATAATTTACATGAACGTCGACATCGGATTTAAGACCCAAGATATTGTTTTCTTTATCATACACGAGGTTTGGATTATTTTTTATTAATTTAGCCATACCGCGAGGTCTACCGTCTTTATTTTTACCTATGCATGTTCCTTTTCCATTTGTAATTTTGCATACTTTGTTTTCTTTAGCACATTGTTGTTTACTGTCTTTGCAATCGTCTACAAATATTATCCTCTTCTTCTTGTCTTTAGATTTCTTCTTCCCCGGGGTCTTCTCCGAAACCTTATCCGAAATAGATAATAAATAACAAAGTTCTGGTTTGCTAAGTTTAAGCGCTTGGGTTTTCTTTAAAATCTTGCTTTTAACAACTAAGTCTATAAGTTCTGGTTTTAAATACGCATCCGGGTTGTTTTTACTTTTATTTTTAACACATGATCTATTATTATACGTAGGCTTTTCTTTCTTTTCTAAAGTCTGTACGCCTTTATTAATATTATTAATAAATGCTGGCGTGGCTTTTTCAGATCGAGCATATTTCACTACGGCTTTCATATAATCGAGTTTTATATATGTTTTTCCACCCCCACCGCTTTTGGTTTCGATGGGTATTTTGTATTTTTTAATCATGTCTTTTAATTCAGATATTTTGAATTTTCTAACAGTATCTATCTTAATACTCATTTAATACTATATAATATTATATAATATATATTTTTTTTGTTTAAGTTAAAGTAAAGAAATAATATAATTTAGTTATAAACATGTCTGCAATCCAGTTGAATTCAACAAATTTTATAAATGTCAAAACGCAATCTGGTAAAACATCGGTAAACATTAATTTACCCGGAGTTTCTATAGTATTATTTACAGTTCATAATTGCAAAGGATGTTCGATTATAGAACCCGCATTTATGCAATTTGCTAATGACACCCGTATTAAACTTGCTACTGTAAGTTTATCTACTTACAGAAACTTAGTAGGAGTATTTCGTAATTCAACAACGCCTATTTTGAAAACCCCTCATATTATTATGTATGTCGATGGAAGGCCCCACGCAGTTTATAAAAGTCAACCTCAAGTTGCGCCTCGGGTTGCAATTGG
>Ga0115008_10001437_pt1 | contig 19227 bp, 19 predicted proteins | sample FraStrMetagenome_FD_87164 | JGI IMG/M metagenome (GOLD analysis project Ga0115008, IMG submission 87164) | Marine eukaryotic phytoplankton communities from Arctic Ocean - Fram Strait ARC3M Metagenome | ecosystem: Environmental > Aquatic > Marine > Oceanic | place: Fram Strait | collected...
AAGTAAATACTGTAATTAACAGCAGTAAATGTGTGAAGTACTTAAATTTTTTCATTTTTGTTACGGTTAAATTGTTTATATAAAGTCTCATCTATTCTCATGAATAGATGTAGCACTCAAAATTTAGCGTCAACAAAAATTAATTAATCCCATATAAAACTAACAACTAATCAACGAGTTGCTTATTAGATTTACCAATAACATATAAGCCATACCGATATATTTTATACCTTTGATAAAAACATTAAATCATGATAGGAGATCGTATTAAAAGAGTAAGAGAAATCAAAGGGTATTCTCAAGAATATTTGGCAGATAGTCTTAATATTTCTCAAAGTGCTTATTCAGATTTAGAAAATAATAAAACTAAATTAGGTTTAAATCGTTTACAAAAAATTGCAGATGTTTTAGATACAGATATTATTGAATTTATGTCTAGTAATATCACTTTTAGTGATAATCAAAAAGGAGGTGTTGCTAATAACGCGTATGTTATTAACCAATTGTCAGACCAATTAAAAGAGCAATACGAAATACGATTAAAAGAAAAAGACGATGTTATAGAAATGCTTAAATCTCAATTATTGAGTAAATAGATTTCGTGACTTGAACCAACTCCTCAAAAGCATATCATATATTTTCCATCCATTACTAATGCCATTACTTGGTGTTGTATTTTACTTTTCTAAAACACCACGATTTATTCCAGAATCTCTTGTGAAAGCCAAAGTGTTTTCTATCACGATTCTCACTATTGTATTACCTATACTGCTATTTTACTTATTAAGAACTATTAATAAAGTGAAAACTTTTCATCTAGAAACGGTTAAAGAACGAAGACTACCTTTACTTATAAATAGTGCAATCATAATTCTAATTTTGATGCGTGTTTTACCACAAGACGAAATACCAGAATTATATTTCTTTTTTATGGGTATCCTTATATCTACAGTCACGTGTTTTGCTCTAGCTATAGTTAAGTTCAAAGCTAGTATACATATGATTGCATCTGCGGGCTTTTTTATGTTCGCTATGGCAGTAGCCATACACTTTAAAATAAATATTAATGGTACTCTTGCTTTAATGTGCATTATACTAGGTGCCATTGCCACTTCTAGACTTCATATGAAGGCACACACACCCATTGAATTAATTTCTGGATGTTTAGTTGGTTTAGTCCCGCAATTGATACTCTTGAATTACTGGATGTAGATTATAATATGTAGAAAATCAGACCTATTTTAATAGCATTCATTGCAACATTCTCTTCACTACCATTAACTATAGCATTAGAATCAAAAATATCATTTAGTGCATAGTATAAATGAAAATTAACATTCGAATATCCAGCACTCAGTGTGAGTCCCAATTGAAACTTATTTAAATCTCCAATATTAGTTAGTGATATATCGTTTGGACTTCCTCGAAACTTCGAGGAGTTATAAAGAACATAACCCAATTTAAAGCCTGAATATATTCTCCAAAAATCAAATTCCTTGGCAGAAGATGTTCGCCATCTGAACTCAAATGGGATTTCAACTAGATAAGTTGTAAACTTATTTTTACTAAAGGCAATATCATTTAAAACAGTATAATCATAACTATCATTATTTTCTGATATTAACAAGGTCTGATTAAAAGAATTAGTTGAAAATCCAAGACCTAAACCAACAGCGAAATTACGCCTATCATTGAGTGGCATGTCTCTAATAAACCCAAAATGAAATCCGCTTGAAAACCCATTTTGAGATACACCATCGGGCTTATTCCCTAGTAAATTGTAAGTAACAGAAACATAAAACTGATCTTCCCTATATTTTTTATCTACGACCTTAAGACTATCATTTACTATTTGATTAGAAAATGAATTCTCAGTTTCTTGAGCATAGATTGTAAATATTGGTAATAAAAAAAACAAAAGAATGAGCTGCTTCATAGTACAAATATAACGTATACCATTTGGTATTTCATATGCCACTAAAATAGTTTAAAAATTAAACATACTTAAAGCAAATTAATTGGTTCATTATAAGTTACAATTTTACAAAAACTTGTAAAATATCTCAATTAATGACGTAAAAAAAGCATCCAATTATGGATGCTTTTTTAAATAATTTAAAATGTTCTCAATTAATTATCTAATGCACTACCAGTGGCTACAGAATAATTAATTTTTAAAGCATTTGCCTTTCTTAGTTCTTTTTTGATATCACCAACAATACCCATATTAGCTTCTTTATCAACTTTTAAAGATACAGTCAAAAAGTCTACTAATTCTTCTCTACCAACCCCGAAACGTTCAGCGTTAATAAATGCTTGTATATCTCCAATCTCAGCAAACTTATCATTAAGCTGTAATCTAGCTTCTTCACCAAGACTTTCGTAACCTTTTGCAGGTTTCCCAGCATAGATATAACTAATAGGATATTTCTTCTCTAACTTTTCAACTTGATCTGCTTGTGGTAATCTATTTTCAATCTTAAGAGTATCTTCTCTCATTACAGTAACTACCATAAAAAAGAACAATAGCATAAATACAATATCTGGTAATGATGCTGTATTAACAGCAGGTAAAGCATTGTCTTTTTTACTTTTAAATTTAGACATAATATTCTTGTTTTTATTTATTGTACTTCAGAAAGTTTCTCAGGATATTCCTTTCTAATTTGGTCTATAACCTCCTTAAGTTTGTCTTTATTTCCATTAAATTTAGCATCCTTGTAATCATTTTCCATCTTTACAAAATTCATTTCTGGAAACCCTTTTCTAGCTCCTATCTGTAAAGCTCGAATATTACGTAAATCATTATAAGCAGCAACTAATTCATTTTGAACCGAAATATATGCCTTATAAGATGTTTCTCTTTCGTTCTTTAAAGATATGATAGCTTTGTCAGGATGATCTGATGATTTAGGATCTCTTGCACCTTTACAGTAATCACATTTATTACCAGCAGCATCTGTACCTCCACCATTATCTAAAAACTCAATTGCAGCTTTACGTAAATCTTTAAGCTCCATTAATTCATCTTCAACCAATAACTGATCTTTACCATTTAATAGTACAGTAAAAATATTTTTTTCTTTTATAACAACATCCTCTTCATTAGGCGGTTCCATTGGAGGAAGCTTACGACTTATACCAGAATCTTTTGGTATTGTCGTAGTTACTAAGAAAAATATGAGAAGTAGAAATGCAATATCTGCCATAGACCCTGCATTAACTTCTGGTGCTGATCGTTTTGCCATAATTTATTTTATTTACTAAGCATCTTTTTAACTCCAAAGAACAACATTGAACCTGCTGCTAATAGAATTAAAATATAGAATGCTTTGATTCCTGCCTCAATCATTTTAGACCCATTAACCGATAACATTGTACCATCAGTTAATTCTGTTTCTACTCCAGAAGATGCAAACCACGCTACTATCAGAACAAGAGCAAAAACTCCTAAAGACATTAGTGCTTTCTTAAGTTTATCTGGTTGACTAACTAAGTTAACCATACTAAACAAAAATGCAGATATTGTTGCAATTGCCAAAACCACGTATGCTAGATTTGCGAACCAAGACAATACAGCTTGATTATCAACATCAGCTTCAATAGCTTCATCTCCTAGCATCATTATTCTAACTAAAAAGAATACAGCGATTAGACCAATTACTAAAGCAACAATTTTGATTATTTTTTGAATATTCATGTTATGTTTGATTTAATAATTAATATCTTATTTCTTATGTTTCACTAATAAGTCTATTAACGTGATAGAAGAATCTTCCATATCATTAACAATACTATCTATTTTAGAGATAATGTAATTATAAAAAATCTGTAATATAATAGCTACAACAAGACCAAATACAGTCGTTAATAGGGCTACTTTAATACCACCTGCAACGAGTGAAGGATTCATATCACCTGCAGCTTCAATTTTATCGAAAGCATCAATCATACCTAATACAGTACCCATAAAACCAAGCATTGGTGCTAAAGCTATGAATAATGAAATCCATGATACGTTCTTCTCTAGCTGTCCCATTTGAACACCACCATAAGCTACAACAGCTTTCTCAGCAGCATCAATATCTTCGTCTGCTCGATCTAAACCTTGATAAAAGATTGATGCAACAGGTCCTTTTGTATTTCTACAAACCTCCTTAGCTGCTTCAACTCCACCAGAGTTAAGAGCATCCTCTACGTCTTGAGTTAATTTCTTTGAATTTGTTGTTGCAAGGTTTAAATAGATAATTCTTTCAATAGCAATTGCTAGACCTAGAATTAAACATAATAATACAATTCCCATAAAAAATGGACCACCTTCAATAAAACGTTCTTTTACTTGTTGAGTAAATGATTTATCAGCTACTGCTGCGTCATCTGCGTTTTGAAATGTTGTGGTAATTGCTGTTGTGGCAGCTGCAACTGTATTTGCATTTGTACTTGCATTAACAGTACCGAAAGCCATGATACCTACTATGGCTAAGATAGAAAAAAGTCTTTTCATCGTGATTGTTCTTAATTTTATTAGTTAAAGTGTTAAAGATAAAAAAAAAATGTAATTAAAAAATAAAAATACAAATTGAATCAAGCGCTTGGTCGCATTTTTGATCAATTCATAAATATTAATAAGACGAATTTAAATAAAATGTTTTGGATTATTTAACTATACCATAAAAAACTTATGGTTTATTGATTGATTTCTAAAATTCACAAGTCTAATTCTTAGTTTTACTTCGGGAATGTTAAAACTCTCAAATAATTAACACTCAAATGTTTTAGTCTAATTGGACTGCTGCTTAGAAAGAGAGTTAGTGATGAGATTGCTGTGAAATAAAATATTTAAACTGGTTATACTAATTTTAAGATTTTCGTCCAAAAAGCAATTTTATAGCGTACATTCATATATTTATACTTCTAAAATTACATCACTTTTTTGATTTGATTTTTCTTCAAATCGACTACAATAACTAAAATTTAAGAAGTATTAATGACACTGATCACTAATTAGAAATTTTCAACAAACAGATAATGCAACAATAACTCGTGAGTTGTCCACTATATATTTTACTTATTCAAAAATAAATTCCGTTTAAATAACCTCCAAAAAAAAATGAAAAAAATGAAAAGCAATCTAAAACAACTTATGAATTCTTTGGGATTCACTGCGTGCATCCCAATTGGAAATCTTGGACGAGCACAGAAACCTTAACACCTAAAACATAAAACCTGCAACGTTAGTTGCAGGTTTATTTTCGCAGAGAGGAAGGGATTCGAACCCTCGATACCGTGAAGTATACACGCTTTCCAAGCGTGCGCCTTAAGCCACTCGGCCACCTCTCTATTTTGAGCTTGCAAACATACAACTCATATTAAACTAAAAAAAGATAATTGTGATTTTCTATGACATCTCTCCTCGTAAAGAGGTTTCAAATATAGTTTTGAATGTTTTTATGGATACTTTTTCACCTAACATAAACATTAATTTAGCTAATGCAGCTTCAGTAGTGATATCTTTACCAGAAATGACACCAATAGACTTTAACTGTGTACTCGTTTCATATTGACCCATTAAAACACTTCCTCCAGAACATTGTGTCACATTAATAATGGGAACTCCTCTCTTAATAGTAGCTTTAAGCATTTCTGTAAACCAAGATTCTGTAGTTGTGTTTCCTGCTCCATAAGTTTCTAAAACAATTCCTTTTACAAATGTATTGTCTAAAACTGGTTTTAATACCGACTCACTAATACCTGGAAATAATTTTATTAATAAAATATCTGTTTCAAACTTTTTATGAACAACTAATTTTTTTCGAATATTTGGTTTATACAGATTACCATATTCTACTTTTAGATGCACACCAGACTCAGCTAAATGAGGATGATTTAAAGATTCAAAAGCTTCAAAGTGTTCTGCATTAATTTTAGTCGTTCTATTTCCGCGGTACAACTTATACTCAAAATATAATCCTACTTCTCTAATAACAGGCTTCCCACCTTTTTGTAAAGATGCCATTTGAATGGATGTAATTAAATTTTCTTTGGCATCTGTTCTCAAATCTCCAATTGGTAATTGTGACCCAGTAAATATGATGGGTTTTGCTAAGTTTTCAAACATAAAACTCAGTGCCGAAGCCGAATAACTCATTGTATCACTGCCATGCAAAACAACAAAACCATCAAAACTGTTGTAATTATTTGCAATTATTTCTGTAATTTGAATCCAATATTCAGGATTCATATTGCTACTATCAATAGGGTCTTCAAAAGATATAGTTTCAATATTACAGTCTAAAAGTTTAAGCTCAGGTATGTTTTTTAAAAGATTATTGAAGTCAAAAGACTTTAAAGCTCCAGTTCCTGGATCTTTTATCATCCCAATGGTTCCACCTGTATAAACTAGTAATATGTTAGGTTGCGTTGCTGCCATATGCTATATCCCGAAGATATCTTTAGAATTTTGAGTTGTAATTTCGGCAATTTTTTCTTCGGAAACATTATAAATTTCAGCTAATTTCTCAATGACTTTAATAATGTAACTACTTTCGTTACGTTTTCCTCTATATGGTTTTGGTGCTAAATATGGAGCATCTGTTTCTAACACTATATGTTGTAAATCTATGTCCTTTAAGAACTGATCTATCTTTCCGTTTTTAAAGGTAACAACACCACCTATACCCAATTTCATATGTAACGAAATAGCTTTGTGTGCTTGTTCTAATGTCCCAGTGAAGCAGTGAAAAATTCCGAAGAGCTTATCATCCATAACCTCATCAAGAACTTCAAAAATTTCATCAAACGCCTCTCTGCAATGAATCACGATAGGCAACTCATATTGTTTTGCTAACTTAATTTGATGCTTAAAAGCGTCTTTCTGGATCTCTAAAGTTGATTTGTCCCAATATAAATCAATTCCTATTTCTCCAATAGCATAGAATGATCGCTTTTTTAGCATGTCTTCGACATGCTGCAATTCGTCCTTATAATTATCTTTAACTGAGGTAGGATGTAAACCCATCATTAAAAATGTATGTTCTGGAAAATCTGCTTCTAGTTTTAACATAGCTTCCGTATAACTAGAATCTATAGCAGGAATAAAAAACCTAGACACATTATTAGATATAGCACGTTCTATCATTTCATTTCTATCGCCATCAAAAGCGTCGCTATACAAATGTGTATGTGTATCTGTAATTATCATGATGCAAAAATAACCGAATTATAGAATTATATTTGCAGAAATCAAACTGTTATGGAAACTTTAGAAGAACACCTCATAAATAAAGGTTATATAAAGATTAAATTAAAGTTCACAAAAACCAATCATTTTGAAATAAAAGCATCCATAAACGGTGTAAACGGACGTTTTATTTTAGACACAGGTGCGTCAAGTTCTTGCGTTGGTTTTGAAGCTATTGAAACATTTAATCTTACTGCTAAGGACTCTAAGATAAAAGCTGCAGGTGCAGGTGCAACAGATATGCTAACTCAGATATCTAAAAAAAACACGCTTAAAATAGGTAAATGGAAAAAAGACAAAGTTGTTTTAGTTCTTTTTAATTTATCTCATGTAAACACTGCACTTACTAATCATAATGCCAAGCCTGTAGATGGTATCATTGGAGCAGATATTCTTAAAAAGTCTAAAGCTGTTATCGATTACGATAAAAAATATTTGTATTTAAAATTGTAGGACTTTACCGCAGGATTACTAAAAAGTGTTTACCTTTAGAACTAAATCCCACTAACAACAGCCAAATGTCTACATCCATAATAATTGCAGACGACCATCCATTTATTTTAAAAGGTCTTAAAGATTTTTTGATTGAAAAGGAATATAATGTCATTGCAAGCGCAAAAAATGGTAAAGAAGCATTTACTCATATTAATGCTCATAAACCTGATATCGCCATATTAGATATACAAATGCCTATTCTTACTGGCCTCCAAGTTGCTGAAAAATGTAAAGAAGCCAAACTAGAAACTAAAATAATCATTATTACGTTTGAGAAAAGTGAAGAAATTTATAACAAAGCGAAGTCTTTAGGAATATATGGATACATATTAAAAGAGTTTGCCATAGCAGAACTTGAGTATTGTATTTCATGTGTTTTAAGAGAGTACCCTTATTTTAGTCCAGAACTCATTGAGTACATCGAAATCAAGAAAACACCAGAAGCTCTAAAAACCTTAACAGACACGGAAATTAAAATTCTTAAACGTATAGCAGATAATAAGACAGCGAAGGAAATCGCTAGCGATTTAAATATCTCTAATAGAACTGTAGAAAAACATAAAAGTAATATTCGAACTAAACTAAAATTAGAATCTAAAGCCAATAGTATTTTATTATATGCTAAAGAGTACAAAGAATTTTTACAAAAACACAAGTAGAGCTATTTCTAAACTACTATCTCTATTATTTGAGATTCAAATACCACTAATAAACTATCTCATTTCACACAAATTGTCATTTTTGTTTTAAATTTTTAATTATTTCAAATCAAAAATTTAACATTTCAAAATCAAAATATACGTAGAACTACGTATTGACACTTCTTAAATTAGTCCTCATATTTGCAAGGCTATTAATTCTTGTTGGGAGTATTAACTCACAAAACTCTGGATTGTTTAACAATTCAGAGTTTTTTTATCAAAAACAGGTATATATACCTATTGCTTACTATTTTTTAAATAAAGACATTTACATTGTTATTAGTTCTTATAGGGAGAATTTATTATATCAAAAACTCTAGGTTATCATTATCTAGAGTTTTTTTTTAATTTAACATCAAAATTTTAACACTTTGAAATCAAAATATACGTAGAACTACGTATTGTTTTGTGTTACTATTTTTATCAAATTTGTATTGCTATTAAACAATTGCCTATATTAAAAAAGGGTTAAAGCTCTAATTCTGTATCGAATTAGAGCTTTTTTTATATTTCAAAAATAAAATTTTAACACTTTAGAATCGAAATATACGTATAACTACGTATTGATTAGTATTACTATAATATCGAAATTTGCGTCAGAGTTATTATAATTAGAGGGATTTTTTTAGAGTAACTCTATTAATTAATTAGGGAATAAGGCTCTGGGACAATATATACTCCCAGAGTTTTATTAAAGGTAGATCATATAATTTAAAAGACACAAAAATGGAAACAATGAAAAACAAACAAAACGTAACCAATAGAATTTTTATTCTAGGTTTAATTTTTAGTGCCATTTTAATAATATCAATTAATGTTGTTATAAATTTTTTTTAGTTAGTTATTAGTTATTTTTATTAGGGAGAAAAAGCGCAATACTATTTATAGTTTGTGCTTTTTTGTATTCTGTAGGTAGTAGTAATGCGAAAGCAAAGCATAACTAAATAAATGCAAAAAGCGCAAACTATAAATAGTATTGCGCTAGTTTTAATATTTCCCAAAGAAAAGAAAGATTTACATTTCTAATGCTCTCTTCACGTCGCTATCCATTAATAATTCGATTGGATTTTCTAATGCTTCTTTAACAGCTACCAAGAAACCAACAGATTCTTTACCATCAATAATTCTATGATCGTAAGATAACGCGACAAACATAATTGGTCTAATTTCTACGTGACCATTTATAGCTACTGGACGCTCTACAATATTATGCATACCTAAGATCCCACTTTGTGGAGGGTTGATAATTGGCGTTGATAACATACTACCAAAAACTCCACCATTAGTAATTGTAAATGTCCCACCTGTCATTTCATCAACTGTGATATCACCATCTCTAGCTCTTAGTGCTAAACGTTTTACTTCCGATTCAACACCTCTAAAACTTAAGTTTTCTGCGTTTCTAATGACTGGCACCATTAATCCTTTTGGTCCTGATACAGCAATAGAAATATCTACAAAGTCATAGGTTAACATTTCTTTTCCATCAATCATTGAATTCACAGCAGGATACATTTTCAATGCTCTAACTACTGCCAAACTAAAGAAACTCATAAAGCCTAGGCTTACACCATGTTTTGCTTTAAAATCTTCTTTATATTGTTTACGTAATTCAAAAATTGGTGACATATCTACTTCATTGAACGTCGTTAACATTGCTGTTGTATTTTTGGCTTCTACCAAACGCTCTGCAACCTTACGACGCAACATTGACATCTTACTGTGTGAACTCCCACGATTTCCGCCAGTTGGAGTTCCCATAGATGGTTTTGCATTTACTGCGTCATCTTTAGTGACACGACCATCTTTTCCTGACCCAGAAATAGACGAAGCATCCATTCCTTTTTCGTCTAAAATTTTCTTAGCTGCAGGACTCGCTGTACCTGTAGCATATGTTTTAGTTTCTGTTACTGCAGCCTTAGGTGCTTCTTTTTTTGGTGCTTCTTCTTTCACTTCTTCTTTTACTGGAGCAGCATCACCACCACTTGGCTTAGCAGCGCTAGTATCAATTAGACATACTACAGCTCCAACCTCTACAGCATCGCCTTCTTCAGCTTTGAGTGTGATTATTCCACTTGCCTCAGCAGGTAACTCTAATGTAGCTTTATCACTATCAACCTCTGCAATGGCTTGATCTTTTTCAACATAATCACCATCGGCAACTAACCATTCTGCAATTTCTACTTCTGTGATTGATTCTCCTGGTGAAGGAACTTTCATTTCTAAAATCATCGTTGTGTAATTTTATTTTTATGCGTTTGTATACTTTTAATTTATAACACTTTCCTTTAATTAAGGTCAGTAATCCTTCAATAGTTATCGTTGATTATTTTTTGTCTTGTCAAAAACATAGTCAATCACTTCTTTGTGACGTTTTTTAGAACGCACGCTACTTCCTGCTGCTGGCGCACCATAAGGTCTTCGTGATGCTGCTCTAAATGTTTTGGCTTCATCCAAGTTCATCAACATGTGACTGTATGCTCCCATGTTTCTTGGTTCTTCTTGTGCCCAAACAATGTCATCTGCATTCTTATACTTTGCAATTGCTTTTCTAATTAGTTTTTCTGGCAACGGGAATAATTGTTCCACTCTCACTAGAGCAACGTCATCCCTTTTGAGTTCTTCTCGTTGTTCTAACAAATCATAATAGAATTTACCTGTAACGAACACTAAAGTTTTTACTTGGTCAGCTTTTGCTGTTGCATCATCAATGATCATTTGGAAACTTCCGTTAGCAAATTCATCTACAGTAGATACAACTAATGGGTGACGCAATAAACTTTTTGGAGTAAATACGATAAGTGGCTTTCTAAATTGGGCCTTCATTTGCTTGCGCAATAAATGATACATATTTGCGGGTGTTGTGCAATCCATCACAAACATATTATCTTTTGCGCATAGCTGCAAATAACGCTCCATACGACCCGATGAGTGCTCAGCACCTTGACCTTCATAACCATGAGGTAATAACATGACCAATCCGTTTTGAAGTTTCCATTTATCTTCTGCTGCCGAAATATATTGATCTAACATAATCTGCGCACCATTACTAAAATCGCCAAATTGTGCTTCCCAAATCACTAAAGTCTTTGGACTTGCCATGGCATAACCATAATCAAAACCAACAACACCGTATTCTGAAAGCAACGAATTATAAATAAAGAATCGTCCTTGCTTTTCGCTAATATCATTAAGCAATAAGATTTCCTCCTCACTATCTTCAACTTTTACAACCGCATGTCTATGTGAAAATGTTCCACGTTCTACATCCTGACCAGAAATTCTAACGTCAAAACCTTCTTCTAACAATGTACCATAAGCTAAATGCTCTGCCATTGCCCAATCCAATTTATCATCATCAAACATCTTTTGACGTGATTGCACTAAGCGTTCAATTTTACGAATAAATTTCTTATCCTTTGGTAAATTTGAAATCACTTTTGTAATCTTAGCCAATCCACTTTTAGAAAATGTAGTATCAACCGGTTGAAGCATTTTATCTTCAATTACAGTTTTGTAATTTGCCCATTTATCATCCATAAATGGCGTAATAACTGTTTTAGCTATTTTACGCGAATCCTCAAGATTTTCTTCAAGTTTATCTTTGTAATGCTTTTCTAATTGAGACACATAATCATTGTCGATTATCCCTTCTGCAATTAACTTTTCAGCATAAATATCTCTCGGATTTTTGTGTTTTGCAATTGCTTTATACAGTTTTGGTTGCGTAAAACGAGGTTCGTCACCTTCATTATGACCATATTTTCTATATCCCAATAAGTCAATAAAGACATCGCGCTTAAATTTCATCCTAAAATGAAGTGCAAATGCCATAGCATGAACTACAGCTTCTACATCATCTGCATTAACATGAAGTACTGGAGACAAGGTTACTTTACCAACATCTGTACAATAGGTACTAGACCTAGCATCTAAATAGTTAGTCGTAAAACCAATTTGATTATTCACTACAATATGAATTGTTCCATTTGTTTTATAACCGTCCAACTGCGCCATTTGCACAATTTCATAAACCAATCCTTGGCCAGCAACAGCAGCATCACCATGAACAATTATTGGTAATACTTGTGATGGATTATCTGAATATTTATCGTCTTGCTTTGCTCTTACAATACCTTCTACAACCGCTCCTACCGTTTCTAAGTGTGAAGGATTTGGTGCAATATTTAAATTTATCTTGTGTCCACCTTCAGTATCGCGATCACTCGTCCAACCTAAATGGTACTTGACGTCACCATCAAACACTTTTTGCTCATAATCTTTTCCATCAAATTCACTAAAAATATCTTCGGCACTTTTCCCAAAGATATTAGTCAATGTACTCAAACGTCCACGATGCGCCATTCCCATGACAAATTCTTTAACACCATGTTTCGCTGCATCTTCTATTAAAGAATCTAATGCAGGTATTAAGGACTCATTCCCTTCTAAAGAGAATCGTTTTTGGCCTACGTATTTCGTATGAAGGAAACTCTCAAATGAGACCGCTTCATTTAATTTTCTAAGAATATGTTTTTTTTCTTCGGAAGAAAAGTTGGGCTGGTTATCGTTGATATTGAGCTTATTTTGAATCCACAGAATTTCTTTAGGTTTTCTAATGTACATATACTCAATACCAATAGAATCGCAATAAATACTTTCTAAATGTCTAATAATTTCTCTTAGTGGCTGCTTGCCAATGCCTAAAATTTCTCCAGCACTAAACGTTTCATCTAAATCTGATTGCGATAAACCAAAATTAACCACGTCAAGCGAAGGCTCATATTGTCTACGATCTCTAACTGGATTAGTTTTAGTAAATAAATGACCACGGTTCCTATAACCATCAATTAATTTAACCACCCGAAATTCTTTTTGTACGTGCTCAGGCATCTGCGCAGAAACACCTTCTATAATGTCCCCTTCCATGCCATAGCTCTCGCTACCAAAATCGTAACCTTGAAAAAAGGCTCTCCAACTTGGTTCAACAGAATCTGGGTTTTTTAAGTATTGGTCATATAAATCAGCAAAGTATGCTGTATGTGCTGCGTTTAAAAAAGAATATTTATCCATAAAATGGTTGATGTCGTTTTCGCTTCAACAAAGTTTAATCAAAAATACAACATTTACTAAAAATAGTTACGATTTTGGTATATTTATGACCCATATTTAAATCAAATTTAGAATTATGAAAATTTGTAAGCTTTCAAAACTTAAATACTTCTGTTTATTAACCCTATGTATTGGGTTTTCATTTCAATCATTTGCGCAAAACAACACCCAAAAAAGTGAATTTTGGAATAATGTCCGTTTTGGTGGTGCCATAGGATTAAATTTTGGTAGTGGCTTTTTTAGCGGAACTTTAGCGCCGAGTGCTATTTATGACTTCAATAATCAATTTTCTTTAGGTTTAGGCCTCAACGGAACATACAATGAACAAAAAAATGTCTACTCATCTACAATTTTAGGTACCAGTGTAATTGGTCTATTTAATCCTATCAATGAGCTGCAAGTTTCTGGAGAATTTGAGTATTTAAACGTCAATCAAAAATTTGACAATAACCTATTTCAAGATCGCAATTACTGGGTGCCAGCGCTTTACATGGGTATAGGTTATCGCACAAATAACGTCACTTTTGGCATTAGATATGATGTGCTTTATGATAGAGATAAAAGTATCAACATAGATCCTTTAGTGCCTTTTGTTAGGGTGTTTTTTTAATTTAAAGTTTCGGACAAACTCAGTTAGTTAAAAATTTTTGGGTATACTTGTCATCTTACTTAAGAATATTGTTTTCGATACCAAACTTTCTGCCACTCACGTTGTAGAATCAAAAACGTAACCTTTTCAGATAATTTCAACATATCGCTGCCATCTAATTGTCTTATTTTTTCTTCAGAAACATCCACGATATAAAGAAGGTTTAAATACTCAGCAAATTTCTCTTGTATCAATTTGAAGACAACTTCATGTAGCGAGTATTTTAGGCTTGAAGGCAAAATAGCTTCATCAAAATCAAGACCGATGTTAGCTAATAAAAAATCTTTGTTCACTTGTTTGATAAGCTTTGTATAAAGCTGTGATTCTTCAGCATTTGAAACTAAATCTTCAAAATTTACTGGTAATTGCATTAGGTATTCCTATTCATTAAATCGTTACCAAAAGATTTGAGCGCCTCTTTATGTTCTTCGGAAATCTTAAGTGATTCTAAAACCGAAAACGCTTTTTTTGTATAGTTCTCAATTTCCTTTTTTGTGGCGCCTGCAGAACCACTAGATACAAATAGCTGCTTCACAGTTTCAATTTTATCAATTGGATCATTAGGATTAACACTATATAAACGTTCTAATTGTAATTTATCTTCAGCGTCAGAAAACTCTAGAGCTTTTAAATACAAATACGTCTTTTTATTCTCAATAATATCACCACCTACTTGTTTTCCAAATGTTTTTGGATCTCCAAAAGCATCTAAATAATCATCCTGTAGCTGAAAAGCAATGCCTAAGTGTCTTCCGAAGTTATAAATAGAATCTTGACAATCAGGAGATGCATTGGCAACAATTGCTCCCATTTTCATGGCTGCCCCAACCAAAACTGCAGTTTTATATTCTATCATTTTTAAATACTCAGGGATAGTAACATCATCACGAGTTTCAAAATCTACATCGTATTGCTGGCCTTCACAAACCTCTAAGGCTGTTTTACTAAACAATTTTGCTAAAGCCTGAAATTGCTCAGGTTTATAATTTTCAAACAATTGATACGCCATAATAAGCATCGCATCACCAGATAAAATACCAGTATTTAAATCCCACTTCTCATGAACTGTTGTTTCACCTCTTCGTAAAGGTGCGTCATCCATAATATCATCATGTACTAAAGAAAAGTTATGAAATACCTCAACACTCAAAGCTGCATCCAATGCTTTTTTATAATCGCAATTAAAAATCTCTGCGGTCATAAGCGTTAAAACAGGCCTTAACCGTTTACCACCAAGTTGTAATATATAGTTAATTGGCTCATAAAGATTTTTAGGTTCTTTAGGAACTATGTATGCATTTAAATAATCTATAAATGCGTCTTGATATGATGAAATGTTTTGCATTGTGCAAAAATAACCTAATTCAATAAATCCATCACAACGTTTTAACGCAATGTTAAAAAAACATTAAAACTTTGGAAACTATTTTTGTTTCTAAAGTTTCCATGTGTATATTTGCAATCAATTATGAGAGAAAAAATCATATATAAATCGGCAGAATTATTTTTAGATCTAGGATTTAAAAGTGTTACTATGGACGATATTGCAAGTGAAATGGGTATTTCAAAAAAAACGATATATGTTCATTTTCCTAACAAAACGAAATTAGTAGAGGCTGTCACATTCAATCTATTTGATACCATTTGTGACGGTATTGATACCATTTGCGATAATGCACCCAACCCAATTGAAGAATTGTATTCTATCAAAATGTTTGTGATGCATCATCTGAAAAACGAAAAATCATCTCCTCAACATCAGTTGCGTAAATATTACCCGTTAATACACAGTGAACTAAAAATTAAACAATTTGACAAAATGCATCAATCTGTTAAAGACAGTCTTCAACAAGGAGTTGATACAGGTGTTTTTAGAAACTCGATTGACGTAGATTTTATTTCTAGAATGTATTTTACTGGTATGACTGGTATAAAGGATAACATGTTTTTCCCACCAGAAACGTATCAAATGGAATATCTCATGGAGAGTTATTTAGAATATCATTTACGTGCGATTGTAGCTGATAAAGGAATGACAATACTTAACAATTTTATAAAAAATCAATCTTAAAAATAATGCGACATATTTTATTTACAGTATTTCTCTTTGGCTGCAGCCTTAGTTTTGCTCAAGAGCAATCTAAGAGTTTTAGTTTACAAGAGGCTATAGATTTCGCTTTAGAGAACAATAGAACTGCCAAAAATGCAACTCGAGATATTGAAGCTGCTAAACAACAAAAATGGGAAACTACAGCAACTGGATTACCTCAATTAGATGCTAACATCAATTATCAAAATTTCTTAAAACAACAAGTAACGGTTATTCCTTCGGAAGTTTTAGGAGGTACTCCTGGAGAGTTTTCTGAAGTTATTTTTGGCACGCAGCAAAGTTCTTCGGCTACTGCTACTTTAAGTCAGTTACTTTTTGATGGTTCTTACCTCGTAGGATTACAATCTGCCAAAGTCTTTTTAGAAATTTCTGAAAACGCCAAAATAAAAACAGAATTAGAAGTCAGACGCGCTGTTATAAATTCGTATGGAAATGTTTTAATCGCTGAAGAAAGCCTCGCCATTCTTGAAAAAAATATTGAGGTTTTAAACAAAAACTTATTTGAAGTCACAAAAATTTATGAAAATGGACTAGAGGAGCAAGAGAGTGTTGAGCAACTTCAAATTACATTATCAAATGTTCAAAGTAATTTAAATAACATCAAACGACTTAAAGAGATTGCTTACCAAATGTTTAATATCACTTTAGGTATTGAATATGATGACTCTGTGATATTGCTGGATGATTTAGAATCACTCACCTTAAAAAATATTGGATTAGAATTATTAACTGAATCTAATGAAGTCAATGAGACCATAGATTACAAAATTGCTGAGAATGATAAAAGATCTAAAGAGCTACTTCTCAAACTAGAAAGAAGTAAAGCGCTTCCCAAATTAGATGCCTTTTTAAACGGAAGTTACACGTCTTTTAATGATGAATTTGATTTTTTTAATAGTGATAACAAATGGTTTGGAGCATCACTCTTTGGCTTAAATTTAAACATCCCAATTTTTAGTTCTGGAAAACGTAGTGCTGCAACTCAGCGTGCTAATATTAATTTAGAAAAGGCGAAGGACGATTTAACAGAAACAGAGCAAAGACTAAAATTACAAGTAGCTTCGGCAAAAAGTGATTTCAAATTCGCTATTGAAGATTATGATAATAAAAAACAAAATTTGAATCTAGCCGAACGTATTGAAGTCAAAAATCAAACAAAATTTTTTGAAGGTATTGCCTCTAGTTTTGATCTTAGACAAGCACAAACACAATTATACACTGCACAAAAAGAATTACTGCAAGCCATGCTAGATGTCATTAATTCAAAAGCAGAATTAGAAACTGTATTAAACTCACCAATCAAAAATTAAACACGAAATCAAATGAAACATATATATTTAATTCTAATTACCATCTTAATTCTCTTTTCTTGTTCAGAAAAAAAGAAAAATTCTCTTGAATACGCTCTAGATACTGGTAATCTTGAAACTGTTAGAGAAAAAAGAGGGGAACTTGTTAATCAACAACAAGTTTTAAACGATAAAATAAAGTTACTAGATGAAAGAATTAAAACTCTAGACACCACAAAAAATGTTCCGTTAATCACAACTTTTAATGTGAAATCAGAGGTTTTTAATCACGTCCTTGAATTACAAGGAAATGTAACAACAAAAAATCTCTTAACTATTACTCCCGAGTATAACGGTATTTTAAACAGAGTATACGTCACAGAGGGTCAAAAAGTAAGCAAAGGTCAACTACTTGCTAAAATTGATGATGGCGGTTTAAGTGAGCAAATTGCACAATTAAAAATTCAAACTGACTTAGCTAAAACGACTTTTGAGCGTCAAAAGAGACTTTGGGATCAAAAAATTGGCAGCGAGATTCAGTTTTTGCAAGCGAAATCCACATACGAATCGCAGCAAGAAGCTGTAAACCAATTAAATCAACAAATTTATAAAACTACCGTGAGAGCTCCTTTTTCAGGAACCATAGATGATGTTATTACAGAACAAGGAAGTGTTGTTGCTGCTGGTCAAACTCAGTTAATGCGTATTGTGAACTTAGACAACATGTATATAGAAACTGAAGTCCCTGAGCGCTATGTTGCTGATGTCACTGTTGGAAAAAATGTAATTGTAGAATTACCTGTATTAGGAAAAACTATTGAAACAACAATTCGTCAAGCTGGAGACGTTATCAATCCTGCAAATAGAACATTTAAAGCAGAAATTGAGATCTCTAATATAGATAAAAGTATCAAACCAAACCTTACCGCAAGACTAAAAATAAATGATTACACAAACGAGAATGCACTATTGATTCCGCAAAGTGTAATTTCAGAAAATGCTGAAGGTTCTCAGTACGTCTATGTGGTTTCAAGTAAAGATAAAAACGGAATAGGTATAGCTAAACGTGTGATTGTAGAAACGGGGAAAACTCAAGGCGATAATATTGAAATTCTAAAAGGAATTGAAGCTGGTGCAGAGATTATCAAAGAAGGTGCAAGAAGTGTAAGAGACGGACAGTCTGTAGAGGTCATTAATTTTAAAGAAAACGCAGAAAATGACTAAGAAGAAAAAGAATATTGATAAAGAATTTGGATTATCATCGTGGGCAATTAATAACAAAACTACAATGTATGTGCTTATTGCTGTGTTTTTCTACTTAGGAATATCGGCATTTTTCAATATGCCTAGAGAGAATTTCCCTGAGGTTAATGAAACCAAAATTTATGTAAGTACAATTAACCCTGGAAATACTGCAGAGGATATTGAAAAGCTAGTTACAGATCCACTCGAAGACAAACTAAAAACCGTGAGTAATGTTGTCGAAATCACCTCAACATCTCAAGAGGATTATTCTATGCTTATCGTAGAATTTGATGAGAATCTTACCGTCGAGCAAGCCAAGCAAAAAGTTAAAGATGAAATAGACAGCGAAACCTCAGGTGAAGATTGGCCAACTTTTAATGGCGCAA
>Ga0115008_10001438_pt1 | contig 19221 bp, 1 predicted proteins | sample FraStrMetagenome_FD_87164 | JGI IMG/M metagenome (GOLD analysis project Ga0115008, IMG submission 87164) | Marine eukaryotic phytoplankton communities from Arctic Ocean - Fram Strait ARC3M Metagenome | ecosystem: Environmental > Aquatic > Marine > Oceanic | place: Fram Strait | collected 2012-06-18
AGAATAAAAAGAGGGTACTTAAAGTTAGCACTACTAATAATCATCCAAACATTAAAAGACGGCAACATCAAATTAGACTACATAAATACAAACGATAACGTCGCGGATTTCTTTACCAAAAAACTAGGTAAGTCAAAATTTTATTTTTTTTCCACATTTGCTGCTATTCGCCACGCTTGATTTTCAAGACAGTGAATTTATCAAAATTTCAGGCAGTGCTGAGGTCATATGAAGATATGGTAGTTGAATCCTGCGGTTGCAGATAGTTCTGCGTATTTTATCTACCATGCTGCGCAATGTCTACCAAAATGCACAAGTATTCCTGGGCGGCGCTGAAACTGCCAAGTCCTTTCAAGAAAAGCAGCTTATCTCTCCGAGTCAGTCTTGTAAAGATAAAAAAACAAAACAACCAAAAAACTACTAAACCCTCAAGTCCTTTCTGCCACTGTCTTGAGAAGCTACAACACGTTTGAGCTGATTTCGACTTTAACGCATCTTCTCGCACACTGCATTAGTCCAAAAAAGGAGGAATCGTGTACTAAAACTCGAATATACTCAAAGATCAAATTGTACATAATACTGCTTTGCCTGTACAGTCCGATAAAATAAACGATAAGTTCAACCATGAATCCTTCCGAGTTCTATCGATCAAAAAAACAAGTTCAAAGCACGCGTCGCTCGCAGGTTATCCGGATTTTATCGATAAAAACAAATCGAAATACCAAAATTGTGCGTTTCTTTTTCAAGCAGATTCCATTCCAAAAAGCATGTTTCTGGATAAAGAAGCAGAAGAAAATCAAGTTATTGAAGTCCTTAGAGATGCTATAATGATTCTTTTGGGAACGACACTTTTCCTCGTCGTCATTTTTTGCATACTGCTGATTGCAATTGCTCGTTTGTCGCTCAGAGTTTACTCTTATTATCTCAAAAAGCCTCCACAAACAGGTAAAAAGCAAGAATCCTCGTTAATTTAATCTGCTTTAGCCCGATTTCGCCAGAAACTTTCTAAACTGCCATCAGCGCCGATAGAAGACGAATTCACGGGACCTTAGTAGGACCCTGGGAGCCACTGCCCCAGCGTATGCGGTTGATAATCGACCGCGGTTGGTTGTTTGTGGATGTCCGCCTCAATGGCGGCCATTCCGGAGCCGTCTGAACCTTTCATTAGGACACAATAAAGTCAAATTACGAATGATCAAGACAACCGCATCAAATGAGAATTTCCGCTTTATTCTTTTTTAGTCATTTTTACATTTTCGCAATTTTCTGCATTTAAATAATAATTATCGTTAATGACGGATTCAAAAAATTTTTGTCACATTTTGAAAAGGCATAGTGCAATTTGTTAGTATCAATTTGTCATGATAATCGAGGAATTATCTAGCAGGGTCATAAACAATTTGGACACTTGCTACGTAAGTTCGGATAAGTCAAAGTTCGAGATTGTTCTTGGCACGTATTGGATCTGTGATTCCTCCCTCCTTGCGCCTTGTCACCTTCTACTTTCTTCTGAAATATCTAACAGTAGAAACTGCTCTTGGAACTCATCTTGAAGATTGTCAAAAATCTAAATTATTACACAATTGTTGTTCTAAAAAGCTTGCTTGCTCATCCCTCGAAATAGCTGGCTTATCAAAAACTCGTACTCGCGTACTTCGCGCGTTTTGCTCATCGTCACCTGTCGCCTTAGCAGTAGCTGCCCGGGCAAAAAGTAGCTCCTGCTTCCTCCAAATTCAACTTGTCGCACGACGCGGGAGCCCAGCTCGGTCGATCTTTCATAATGATCTCAGAGCAACAGCTGATTTTTATTGTTTTCTGTTCCGTTTGAGAATTTCCACGGAGGTGTTGTGTAAAAGAGAGAAATTGAATTTTTAGAAATTGGAATCGTGAAATTAGAAAATGGCGGAAGAGCAACAGGAAATGCAGGAGCAGGTCCAAATGGAAGATCAGGTAAAGTAGCAGAGCTTTGAGGAAAAATTCTAGCATCGCAGAGATTTTTCATTCTTTATTAAATGCAAATTTAAGGGTGACTCCGTGCCTATCCTGGTCGACCGAACAAAAATGACACCTCAGATGCGACATTACCTGACAATGTCGAAGATGCAGTCTGAGAATGCTTACAAAGGTACTTTAGAATCCGTAGAACGATAATCAGCTCGTGCGTTTCAGAGGAAGCCGCAAAGGTTAACTCCAAAAACGAGTTCACCAAAACTTTCACGGATCAGGCAGAATACAAGATAAACAAGGTAACATTTGAAACATGATGACAAAGAAGATAAAAAATCTATTCAGGCGGTCCATGAGGCCACTGTCGACCGAAACTACAAAAAAGGAGCTGCCGAGGCAGTCGAGAACTTCAAGGGACACCAAAACCTTGGCTACGACAATCCTCAAATGGCGCACCACGCGAAGAACAACGAAATGCTTTCTGAAGCGTACTACAAGGAAGACTACGAAATGGAAAAGGATATCGTTTACTTTCCAATGGAAGCTTCCCCTGCGTACGTGACGACCAAGAAGGTCAAAGAGGCGACTGATGATGTGCATTACAAAGCCAAAGCTGCCGAGAACAACCAGCTGAACAAGCTGAACCTTTGCGAGACGCCTGTCTACCAGACTCATGAAGCTCTCAAGGGCAAGGTTTCGAACAAAGCTTACACTAAGGACTACGAGGAAGCAAAGATCAACGTGCATCCGACGCCTGTCACTCACGAAATGGTCCAAAGCAAAAAAGCAGGTGAACTCACCAAGCGTGCTTATGCTGCAAATGGCATGGAAGCAATTCGTGGTTACAACAACGATGCTAGCATGCTCAACCGAGGCGATATCCAGCAGGCGCAAAAGACCCAAAAGCAAGACGACCATCTCAAGCGAGAGTACCGAAAAGACTACGAAGCGAACAAGACCAATTACGAGTTCGAAAAGGCGCTAAACGATGTTCCAGTGATCAAACAACAGATTCTCGCTTCAAAACAGGCCGATGCTACCAACACCACTTATGGCGCTGGCGGCAAGCAGAGCATGGAACGCAACGAGTTCACCAAGACCTATTGCGATACAGCCGTCTACAAGACGAACAAGGCGATTACCGCGATCACGAGGGACTCTCTGTACCAAGCTGGAAAGAACGAAGCCATCAAGTCCTTCAAGGGTTTCCAGGCGTTGGACATCAACCAGGTCCCATCTTTCAAGCAGCATATGGCTAACCAGGAAAACCTCTCGAACGTCTACTACACTGATGACTACGAGAACGAGAAAGACCTCGTATACTTTCCGACCAACATAACTGCAAAGTATGAAGCCGACAAAAAGAACGCCGAGCTCAACGCAGACTACAAGACACAGGCTGCGAAGGATGCGGAAACGCACAAGTTCAACTTAGCGGAGAGCGAGACATACCGAAACCAAAAGGATGTCGAGAACAAGACTCGCCCAAAAGCTTACACAGAAAAGTGGGAGCAGGACAAGTGCAAGGTCATCGGCACTGCTGTTACCAAAGAAATGGAACTTAATGAAACATTGAAGAAAACAAAAGATTCTGCGTATACCGAAGACTGGGATAAAGCGAAACTCAACATCCATTACCCACCAGATAATCCATTGATGATTCAGGCGAAGAAATCTGCGCAGCAGGCCTCCGACATTCAGTACAAAAAGGACTACCGAGAAAATGTTCTTGGCGCCAAGTCCGGAGCTGACGCTGAAGGTGATCTTGAATACGTCGTCAACAGGACTACAAAAGCTATCACCGATGATCACAACTACAAAAAGGATGCGAAGGATGCATTTGAGAACCATCAGTATGCACCTGAGTTTTGCGAGACTGAAAAGTACAAAATCGCGAAAAACATCACCGAGATTACTTCTGACCGATACAACACCACAAAAGAGACTCTCAAGAACTTCCAGGGTTGGAATACGATTAATCCCGCCGACAATCCACTCATTATTCACCATGCAAACAACGCTGATCAGCTTAATCCTTATCTTTACAAAGAAGATTACGAAGTTGAGAAGACTTTGGTCGACTACCCTGTTCACATGTCCGAGCATTACCAGAACACCAAGAATCTCAAAAACACGCTGGATGGATATACCGAAAAGTACGAAAAAATGAAGCAGCACAACGAGCTAGACCTGACAAAAACGGAAAAATATATCAACGACGAAGCCTTGTCGAAGAACTATCGATCCGATAAGGGGTACAAAGCGAAGTACGAGAAGGAAGTCCAGGGCCACATGATCGGCTCCGAGACAAACCCACAACTCGAGCAGTTGAAGGCTCTCAAGCAGTATCAGAATGACAAGCTCTACCAAGAAGGCGCTCGCGAGGCTATGCGAACTACCAACGTACCAGCTGATGCTCCTGAATTCGAGCTATCAAAGAAGCGTCATGAGATCCGATCTGACAAACACTACAAGAAAAACTATGAGGAGACCAAGGCCAAGAATATTCCCGGTCCAATCGAGAACTATCACGATTACAAGACCCAAGCCGACGTCAAAGCGATCACCAATGATGCTGCTTACAAGAAAAAGTACAATGAGACTGTCGTCACGAATTCAATCACCAAAGAGTTCTGCAACACTGAGCAGTACAAGACGAACAAGAATCTCAAAACTCTGACTTCTAAGGCTAACTACTCGGACTTCCCCGAAACCCTCGCGAAATACAAAGGTTTCCAGTCAATCGACACCAATGAAGTTCCAGAATTCGCCATGCACGCTCGTAACGCTGATCAGCTCTCTCAGCCTTTGTACAAGGAAGATTACAATAATGAAAAAGACCTTGTTTTCTTCCCTGTTCATATGTCCGAGAAATACCAGCAAGACAAGCAGCTCAACGAGAACATGAAGAACTACGACGCCAACTACCAGGCGAAAAAACATGAAGTCCATTTCAATCATGCTGAAACTGAAAAATACCTGCAAGACAAAGAGCACCGAGCAAAGACTGGCGATTCCGGTTACAAAAAAGAATGGACGGAGAAGGTTCAAGGAACAACTGTTGGAACAGCGCGGACGATAGAGATGGAGCGTAATGATACTCTCAAGATCACGAAGGACTCAGCTTACAAAGCCGGCGCTAAGGAGCGAATGCAGACTTACAGCCGATCACTCCAGGATCCTGATTACGAGCAAATGTCTAAATCTCAGGTTCAACGATCCGACAAGGACTACAAGAAAGATTACAACGAAAATGTTCTCGGTAAGAACATCGGTGCTCCAATTGAAGGTCATCTCGACTATTACAACCAAAAGAAGGTCAAAGAAATCACTCAAGATTCTGCGTACACTGCTGATGCCAAGGACCGAATGCGATCATTCGTTCTCGAGCCAAACGCTCCCTTTGTTCGAAATGCTATTGACGTGCAGAAGCAGGTCAACATGGCTTCTTACCGAAAATCTGGAAAGGAGGTGATCGATAAGTTCAAGGGCTTCCAGCAGCTAGACATCTACAGTAACCCCTACCTCAACCGACATATCGTCAATTCTGAAAACTTGTCGAATAATTTCTACAAGGAGGAGTATGAGATCGATAAGGACTGCGTTTACTTTCCGTACAATACCACTGAGAAGTACGCTGCCGACAAGAAGCTCCATGAAACAACTGGCGACATTATGTACACAGAGAACCACAAAAAGCAAGACTGGAAGCATAACATGGATCTTTGCGCAACTGAGAAGTACCAGCAGGATGCGAAGCTCGTTGCTGAAAATCAAGGCGTGCGCTACAAAGCCAAGTATCTCGAGGATGTATCAAAAGGTAAAGCTGGTGGAAAACTCGTTCATACTTGGGAAATGGACGCGATGCAGGTGATGAAAAAGATGCGAGACCAGGCTTACACTGCTGGCGCAAAGCAACTTCAGCGAAAGTATGATCTCATGCTTGATGATAACAAACTTTCTCATCTGATGAAGGTCCAAGACGTCTGCAATGCACGACTGTACAAGAAGGACTACAATGAAAGCACTCTCGGAAAAGGTGCTGCTGATCCTGGCATCGCCTACCCTTACTACAAGGAGCAGGCAAAGCTCACTGAGAAAATGCAGGCTAATGAATATACCAGAGCCGCGAAAGAGCGCATGGAGAAACCTGAGAACTACGTTCGATGGGATGAGCTCCGAAGATCTCGTAAAGTTGCCCTTCAATGCAAGGATTCCGAGTACCGCAAGTCATTCCATGATGCTGTCAAAAGCATGAAGGGCTTCCAACAGCTCGACATTTTCCAAAACCCATACATGTCTCGACATATTGTCAACGCCGAAAACGCTTCGGATGTCTACTACAAGGAAGATTATGAAAACAACAAGGACGTTGTCTACTTCCCTGTTCAAATCACTGAACGATTCCAGGACATCAAAAAGAACGCTGAAATTGAGGCAGACTACAAGACTGAGGCCAAGAAAATCCAGGCCAAGGTTACTTTTGACGCTGCTTCGACAGAAAAATACAACACCGACAAGCTTCTCCGAGAAAGTCTCGGCGCTCAGTACAGCAAAAAATCTGCTGAAATCAACGCTCGACCCGCCGGAATTGATAAAACCATGGAAATGGAGCGAATCGAAAAGCTTAGGATCGTCCAGGGCACCAACTATGCTGCAGAGGCGAAGCGTCTTTCAATGAAGTACGGCCTTACTGCTGACGATACCAAGCTCGCTAATTCGCTTCTGTCTGCAAAGATCACTTCGGACCGGCTTTATCACGAGCACTACAACAAGCATGTTCGCGGTACTACCGCTCAGAATCCGGAGATCGCTTATGAGATCGAAGTGACTCGAAACAAAAACGCGGCGAAGATCCGATCCGACAATATTTACAAGAAAGAAGCGATGAAAAATGCTGAACGTAATGAGTACACTAAACAGAAATACACTGAAGCCGAAAAGGCTCGACTCGTTGCTCTCCAGTGCAACGACTCCGAGTACCAGAAAGGCAAGCGAGAGGCTATCGACGACTTCAAAGGATACATGCGAATGGATGCTTCTCTCCATCCAGTCGTCACTCGAGGCATTCTCGTATCTGAGATGCAGTCGAACGCTATCTACCGTGAGGACTGGGAGATGGAGAAGGATCTCATTTACTATCCGCTAAACATGACGCCTGGTTATGAGCAGCTCAAGGCTGCTGACGAGTATAAGTCGGACTCAAACTACAAGGCGAAATGGGAGCAGGACAAGGTTGCAACCAAGTTCAACGCTGCCCTCACCGAAAAGTACAACAACGACCTTGAAATTCGAAAAGTACAGTCTGACGCTACTTACCGATCCGAATGGAACGAGAAGCAGCGACATGAGTTCAAGACACCAGCTCGTACAATGGAGATGGAGCGATTCGAACCACTCCGAAAGCTTACAAACAAATCTTATGCGATGGAAGCGAAAAAACTCGGCGAAAAGTACGGTCTTGTTCATGATGACATTACACTTCGCAATTTGATGGCTGTCGGTGGAATCGCCTCTCAAATAGCGTACAAGAAAGCTTACAATGCTGAAGATCTCGGAAAATCTTCAAAAGCTGACTTCAACGGTTACTTGCCATATGTCACTCAGCGCGACGTCAAGGCCGCAACCAACGACGCCGCTTACACCAAAGATGCGAAGAACATCATGAAGCACAACGTCATTGCGCAAAGTAACGAGGAACTTCGAGCCCGATCAGTCGCTCTTTCAATGAGAGACTCTGAGTACAAGAAATCGATGTACGAGGCGATTGAAACTTGTAAAGGCTTCATGAGAATGGATGCTCATCTCCACCCAGTTGTTCAGCGAGGTATTCTCATCAACGAGATCATCTCCCCCGCTCTTTATAAAGAGGAGTGGGAATTGGAGAAGGACGCTATATATTTCCCTGTCCAGATGACTCCAGGTTACGAGACTGCCACCACATCGACCAAGCAGAGTTCCGACCTCCTCTACAAGGCTGACTACAATGCTTCGAAGCATCAGAACAAGTTCGACCCTACTCTCTCTGAAAAGTATCAGGCCGACAAAGTCGTCGAGAACGCTCGAAGCGACAAACATTACCGACAAGATTACGAAAACACCAAGCACAAAAACATTGGTGTCGCAGTTACTTCTGAGATGGAGCGAGCCGGTATCCAGCGAGATCTTCGCGATGCCAAGTACTCTGCTGAAGCTAAAAAGCTGGCGATGAAGTATGGCTTGACGCACGATGATATCAAACTTAAAAACCTTCTCAATGTCGGCGCTATCTGCTCTGAGCGACTCTACAAAGATCACTACAACAAGGAAGTTCTAGGAAAATCGTCCAAGGCCGATCTGAATGGCTATCCTCATCTCAAGGACTCTTTCAATCTCCAGAAGAACATGTCAAAGGCTGAGTACGAAAAGGGTGCTAAGAAAAATCTCATGAAGAATAACTTCGCTCAATTCGACGATGAAATTAGAGCTAGAAACATGGCTCTGTCCGTCAAGGATTCTGCTTATAGATCCAGCATGTGGAAAGCAATTGATGAGTTCAAGGGATTCATGCGAATGGATGCCTCATCTCATCCCATCGTCACGCGCGGTATTCTGGTTGCTGAGCTCATGTCGGATGCTCTTTACAAAGAAGATTACATGCTCGAGCGCGATTTGATCTACTATCCTGTTCAGATCACTCCTGGCTACGAATCGGCCACCAATGCTCAGAATTTCGCTTCTGACGTGAACTACAGATCAAAGTACCACGATACCAAAGCCGAGAACAAGTACAACGCCACTCTTGATCAGCGATATGCTGAGATCAAAACACACGAGAAGGCTCGATCTGACAAGACCTACAAAGCAGATTACGAAGCAACGAAACACATCGCCAAGGGTACTGCAGTCACGCAGGAAATGGAACGCGCTGCAATTATGAAGGAGATTACAGACGAAAAATATAAATCCGAAGCGAAAAAGCTTGCTATGAAGTATGGCTTGACAGCTGATGACATGAAGCTTGCCAATTCTTTGGCCGTTGCGAAAATCACAAGCGAGAAGCTTTACAAGAAGGATTATAATGAGAATGTCCTCGGTCTCTCTGGTAAGGCTGATCTCAATGGCTATCCCGTCTACAAAGATGCCAAGGAAAACAATGCGAAGCTGAACACCAAAGCCTATAAAAAGGACGCTTTGAAGGTGCTTAAAAAGAACAACTATGCGCAGTTTGATGATGAGAAGCGAGCACGCGAAGTCGCTCTTTACTGTAACCCTGACAGATACAGCCAACAGCGACGCGAGGTCATTAACGACATGAAGGGTTTCATGCGAATGGACGCCGCAATGCACCCAGTCGTAACGCGTGGTATTGAAGTCGCTGAGATGCAGTCTTCTGCTCTTTACCGAGAAGAGTGGGAGATCGAAAAAGATCTAATCTACTTCCCTGCTCAGATTACTCCTGGCTACGAATCGGCTCAAGATGCGTACAAATTCCAGTCCGAAAATCTATACAGAAAGAAATATAAAGAAGATAGAGTCGAGAATGCTCCAGTTTTCAATCCAGTCCACACTGAAAAATATCAACAAGACAAGGAAACTGATAAGCACCGAAGTGATAAGCACTACAAGGCTAAATGGGACGAAATGAAAGAAAAGGGCCAGGGATTCAGCTCAGTCCCTGTGACGATGGAAATGGAGCGCGCAAAACTTTTGGAAAAAACTGCTATGAAAATATACGGGCAGGAAGCCAAAAGCGTCGCCATGAAGTATGGCCTCGACGCTCAGGACGTCACTTTGACCAATTTGAAGAATGTTCAACAGCTCCGGTCTGATATTCTCTACAAGAAAAAATATAACGAGGAAGATCTTGGTAAATCTTCCGTTGCTGATCTTAAGGGTTATCCTCATCTTGAGTCTTCTAACAAGCTTCAAAAAGCAATGTCCAAGGCTCAGTATGAGAAAGACGCCAAAACCAAGCTCACGAAAAACAACTACGTCCAGTTCGATGAGCAGAATAGAGCTGAAAAGATGGCATATGAAGTTCGAGGTTCCAACTACCGACGACAGATGTGGGAGACTATCAATAAGTACAAGGGTTTCCAGCGAATGGACGCCGCTACTCATCCACTTGTTGTCGAGGGTAACCGTGTGAACGACATTATCTCGCAGCGTAACTACATCGAAGACTATCTCATCGATCGTAACGTCATTTACTACCCTGTGCACATGACTCCGGGTTATGAGGCAGCAATGTTTGCCGCTAAGTGGCAATCGAACCTTGAGTACGATGCTGACTATCAGGAGAACAAGATGAAGAACAAGTTTAACATGGCGGAAACGGAACGATATCAAGACATCAAGAATACCGAGCAGTACCGTTCTGATAAAAATTACCAGGCCAAGGTCCGAGCAGACTTCTCTGCTGGTAAAGGTCTCACTTCTATCAAAGAGACTCCAGAAATGGTCATCTCTAAAGCATTGAAGCCACTTCGATCCGAATACATGAAAGAAGCCAAAGACTTAGCTGCTAAATACTCCCTCTGCCATGGTGCGTTAGAGATTGCTCACGCTCTCGAAGTTGCTGATGTCACTTCAATGGCTTTGTACAAGAAAGACTACAATGAGAACACCCTTGGAAAGGCAGCTGCTAATCCAGGAATTGCGTATCCTCACTACAATCTATGCAAAGAATTCCAGAAACAGCGATCTGACCACAACTACAAGGCTGGCCTTCAGAAGGAACACGACAAGTACACTTTCATGGACTCCGACGAATGCCGACGAGCTCGTGCCGCCGCACTTTCTTGCACTCCACGAGAGTACACGAAGCAGCGAGACGAAGTCATTAAGAAGTACCAAGGCTTTCAGCGAATGGACGCCGCAACTCATCCAATTGTTTTGGAAGGAGAACGTGTCAACAATCTCATTTCACGAGCGCGATACCTCGAGGACTTTATCATCGAGAAAGAATCCGTCTTTTATCCCGTCCATCTCACCGCTGGCTACGAAAACTCCATCAATGCCCAGAAGCTGCTCTCGGAGACGGAGTACAGAAAAGATCACGAATCCAGCAAGTTTAAGCATGTATTCGATCCTTCTTCAACTGAAAAGTACCAATCTGACAGAGCTCACGAGAAACATCGATCAGACTTTTATTACAAACTGGAAGCCAATAAAATGTTCTCTGAAGGCAAGGGCTTCACTGAAGTTGCTGACCGATTCGACATTAACCTCAGCAAAGAGCTGCAAAAGACTCAGGGCGACCGATATGTCAAGGAAGCTAAGGACATTGCGGGCAAATACGGACTTGCTCATGACGCTATGGCAATCACAAGCGCTATTGCTATCGGCGATGTTATCTCCAAAAGGCTTTACAAGAAAAAATACGAGGAGGAACTGCTTGGCACCGGAGCTAAGAATCCAGCAATTGCACATCCTGAATATCTCCATTACAAAGATGTCCAGACAACTTTGAACCAAAGCAACTATAAGGCTGAGGGTGACAAGATCAAGGTCAAGTACACCGTCGCCGAGTCTAATGAGACCCTTCGAGCGAGACACGTTGCACTGCAGTGTACAGATAAAGAGTACAAGAAGCAGCGAGCAGAAGTGATCAACAAGTACAAGGGTTTCCAGCATATGGACGCGCACAACCATCCAGTTGTCGTTGAGGGTGAGCGAGTCAACGATATCATCTCACACTCGAAGTACATTGAGGACTACCTTGTCGAGCGAAACTTCGTCTACTTTCCTGCTCATATCACTCCTGGCTACGAAAACGCAGTTGCTGTTGGCAAGTTCCAGTCTGATATTCCTTATAGAAAAGACTACCTTGACAACCGCGCCAAAAACGTCTTCGATGTCACGACGACTGAACGATACGCCGACCAGAAAGCAGCTGTGAAGTACAAGAATGACCAGTACTATAGCGAAGAGTGGAATACAAAACAGAAACTCGCCTTTACTTCTGTCTCCGATGCTCCGCTGCAGAACCTCGCTAAGGCAAACTCAAAATTGCAGCGACCGAATGACTACGTTTCTGACGCCAAGGACATCATGTCAAAGTACGGACTCGAGCTTCAAAACCTGAACTTGCAAGAAGCCATGAGAAACGGAAAGCACCACAAAGACTACTTGTACAAGGAACAGTACAACAAGGACACTTTGGGTAAAGGTGGCAACTACAAGGGCATCGAAGATGTCTTCGACTACAAGCGAGCCAAGGAAAACCAGTTCAACTTGAATGAAAAGAACTATCGAGCTACTGGAGAAGAGTTTAACCATAAATACACGCTTGTCTACGACACCCCTGTCCAGCTTACCGCTCTAAAGAATCAGAAGAACATCAACCATGCTCTTTATTCAAAGTCCAAGATCGAAGCTATTGAAAAGTTCAAGGGTTTCCAGCGAATGGATGCCGCTACTCATCCTATCGTCGTCGAAGGAGAGCGAGTCAACAATGTTATTTCCCACCAGAAGTACATCGAAGACTACCTCATCGACAGAAATGTCATTTACTACCCAGTCCATATGACACCTGGCTACGAAACTGCCGTGTACGCCTCCAAGTGGCAGTCGAATATTGGTTACACTGACGACTACCAGAAGACGAAGATCAAGAACCACTACAACGTGGCAGAGTCCGAGCAGTACCTCGAAGCAAAGGCTCGTCAAGCTGAGATCGGTGAGAACTCGTATGGAAAAGATTGGAAGGAGAAACTTGCAACTGGAAAGCAACATACTGAAATTACCGAACCCACTGAAGTCAAGCTCGCAAAGCAGGTGAAACCTTGGATCGGCAAGGCCGCTTACATGAAAGCTGCAAAAGATATCGCTGCCAAGCACGGTCTTGTGTCCGGCGACATCAGTCTTCAGCACGCTGCTGAGTGCAAGCTCAAACTGTCCATGAAGGACTACCGAAAAGCATACGTCGAGTCTGTTCAGGGCGTTGGTGGCAGCTACAAGTCCATTGATGATTTGTTTATTGAAAAACAAGCGAAAATGACTCAGGAACAGCTCTCTCAGAAAAACTACACCGCAAAGGATGAAGCGTCTCTCCACCAGTACACCGTCATTGCTGATTCCATAGAAATGCAGCGTGTCAAAGCTCAGGCCGGTTTACTCAACGACTACCTGTATGCTGCCTCTCGACGTGATTGTGTCGCTCGATACAAGGGTTTCCAAAATATGGACGCGCATTCTCACCCTGTCGTTATCCGAGGTGTAGAAGCCATGGAACGTATTTCAAATGTAAAATACACCGAAGAATGGAAGGAAATGAAAGAAATGATCTACTTCCCTGTCCAGATCACGCCTGCTTACGAGTCTGCCATGCAAGCTTACCAATTCCAGTCGCAGCTCCTTTACAATAAAGACTACCATAAGGACAAGCATAACAACGTCTACAACATGGTTGAAAGCGAAGGATACTCGCAGAAGCAGATTGCTAGAAAAATTCTTTCAGACAACACCTACCAGCAAGAATACCGAGAAAACAAGGGCAAGGGCTTCACTGAAGTCATGACTCTGAAGGAAGAGACTGCCAAGGCTGTTCAGCCACAGACTTCCATCAGACTTTACCAGCAAGCTGCTAAGGATCTCATGGGCAAGTACCACATTGACTGCACAGCTATGGAAGTTGGCCATGCGATGGAAATGCGTAACGTCTGCTCGCAGCGAATCTACGATGACGTCTACAACAAGGAAGTTAAGGGTATGCCATCTCGTTTCTTCCACCTCACCGAGACCTACGATACGTACAAGAAGAATGCGATCAACCTCAACGACAAAATCTACCAAGAAGCTGGTCGTGCAGCTTCTCATCAGTACACCTTCGGTCCTAATATCATGATCGAACATTACAAGAATGTGATGAAGCTGATGAGCACATCTGACTACACAAAGACCCAAAAAGTCGTCAACAACACATTCAAAGCGTTCTCAAAGCTTTGTGTTGGCGATGACATGAATATGGTACGAGCAGCAGAAAATGCTCGCAACTTGTCGGACTGGCGATACAAGGAAGATTACCTTGAAGAGCGGAACTATGCTTTCTTCCCAGTGCACATTACTCCTGGTTACGAAAATGCTCTTAAACATACCCAGATGATGTCTGAAAAGAAGTACAAGAGCGAGTTCGAAGAGTCAAAGCGAAAGGCAAACCACTTCCGTGCAAACGAAACTGAGCACTATGTCCAGAACAAAGAGCTCGACAGCTTCCTTTCAATTCATAAGTACAGAGCGAAGTATATGGCTGATCGACAGAAGGGCTACAAGGGTGTAAAAGGTCTTGATATGGTTCAGGAGAACCTTCGAGATTGCCAACAGCGACTCAGCAATTGGAAGTACGAGTCAGAAGCGAGAAGCACCATGGGCAAATACAACCTAGACTTGGACTTTATGCCATTCAAGCTTGCCAAGGCAAACGATGTTATCCAGAGTGAGAATCTTTACAGAAAAGACGGCAAGCAAGTCAACACGAAGTACCAGTCCGCTGGCAAAGACGAGTTCGCTCTCCAGCTTCATGCGGCAAACAAGAAGCTTCAAAACCCGAACAATTACGCTGCCGACTGGAATAAACAGAAAGAAAAATATACTCTCATTCCTGACTCCGTTGCCGTTGAAGGCGCCAAAGCTGCTTCAAAGGCATTCAGCCAGAAGGAGTATTTGAAGGATTACGATGCCGCTGTGAAGAGCGCGTCGTCTTTCAAGAACATCGACATGTGGCCAGAAGATAGATTCCACTCCGAAGTCACTCGAAACATGTCTAAACATGCTTACCAGGAGGAATACCTCATCGACCGAGAGTGCTGCTTCTATCCCGTTCATATTACTCCTGGCTATGAGCTTTCTCTTGAAGTCAATAGATTCCAGTCCCAGTGGCTTTACCTCCAAAAATACAAAAAGGACGTTCAGGGGCAACCAAACAAGTACAAAATCACTGAATCTGAAAAGTACGCCCAGGACAAAAAGAACAAAGATCTTCTTGACTTCAAATACCAGGAAGCCGGCAAGCAGACCAACACCAAATGGCAGTTCACCGTCATCACTCCAGTTCATGAGCACCAGAAAGCCATGATCGAGCTCGGAAGTGAGTCGAAGTATAAAAAAGAGGCGAAGGAATGCATGATGAAGTACGACTTGCCAGTTCAGCGAATTGATATCGTCGCTGCCAAGGAAGCACGCGAAATGGTATCCGACTACATCTACCTGACCAAGCATCGCGACGACAAGGGCAAGTCGCGACTGTGGAATGCTGCTGCTGCTCTTGATGGTCCACGACACAAAGAAAATCAGCAAAACATCTCAGAAAAAGGCTACAAAGACGCTGCCGAGAAAATCAAGACTAAATTCAACATTCCCGTTGATCATTTGCCAATCAGGGCTGCTCAGGAAGCTGCTGCTGCGTGTTCCAACCTTGACTACAAGAAGACGTACGAGAAAGCGATCAAGCAATGCCGTGCCTTCACGAAGCTCAGCGTCAATGATTCTATCGTCCAGAGATTCCATCAAGATGTTAAAGACCTTATCTCTAATAAGAAGTACAAGGAAGAGTACATGGAAGAGCAGGTTGGCTGGTGCATTCCTGAATTCGATACTCCAGAGTACAGACGACTCAAGGAGCAGTATGACCGCGGTGATATTTCCGATAAGCTTTACAAGAAGACTTTCTATAAGAATACCTTCGGTAAAGGACTTACCGACTTCACGGGACCTGCTTTCCAGCATGCTCTTAACATGAAGTCTGAGCAATCTAAGATCGCTTACGAGGCAAAGGATAAAGAGAAGCACAAGTGGGCTTCTCATATGGCCAACCAGACTCCTGGTGCTATGGAGCTCAAAGAAGCCCAGAAGTACCAGTCGGCGTCATCTTACAAGCAACCTGAGCACTATATGGGAATTGGCGCCGCTGTCATGTCTGAAGAGACCAAAAACCAACTTGAAGTTCAGCACTTGGCTTCTGTCAACGAGTATAAGCAGCAATACGAAGAGACAAAGCACGTTTCCGACTTTGCAAAGTGCGAAGAACCAATTGATATGGCTGCCTTTAAGGATGCCCAAAAAATGCAGTCTGACAATTTGTACAAGGCGCAGCATTTGAAGGAAGACTTCGGCAGGCCGGCTGAGTTAGCCATGTCCGTCAAGCTTGTGCAGGATCGCGAGAACCAGAAGCTCGCCTCCGAGATTCCTTACAAAGCTAAGGGTGAAGTGTCCAAGCATCAGCAGAGCTTCCAGAACAACTTGTTCCTCACCCCGTGGGCAAAGTATGTTGAAGAAATGAAGACTCTTGTTTCTGACAACAAGTACAAAGAAGAGTGGAATGATGAAAAATCCGCTATCTGGGTTCCATACATGTGGACCGTGGAGTACGAGCACTACAAGGAGCAGGCCGATCTCAAGAATAACAAAGCCTACAAAGCTGACGCCAAGAAAGCACTTTCTCGAGGTGTCAATCTCAGCCAGTCTGTTGAGCACGAATACCAGAAAGAAGTCAAGAAGGAAATTTCAACCATAAATTATGGAATCAAACAAAAGGGTATCATGCGACACGAGCCTCACACTACCGTTCTCGACACTCCAGCTAATCGTCACGCGAAAGAAGCCCAGGAGCTCGCTTCAATTCATAATTACAAGGCTGAAGCTGAAGTGTTCAACCATTTCTGCGCCCTCGACCCTACTGGTGGCAGCTACGTGAACAACGCCCATCTTTCTGATGCCACCAAACTCGCCAGCGACGCAAAGGTTATCAAACTTGACAAGACGTACGACCTTCAAAGTACTTCTATCGAGTTGAAGGACGACTTCAAGACCCAGGAACTCCTCCGAGCCCAGAAAATGATCAATGGCAAGGACTACAAAAAGGAGGCTATGGCTGAAATGCACGCTGTCAATGGCTGCTCAGTCACCGACACTCCCTGGCAGATGACCGTTGATAACGCTCAGAAGTACGCTTCTGAAACTCAGTACAGAGAGGATCCAAGCAAGATGAAGATATTCGATGATGGAACTCACGATATCCAAAAATATGCTGATCGCCAGGCTAATCTCTCCGATATTAAATACCGTGAAGAGTATAACGACTACTGGAAGGGACAAGTTCTGTCTCTTCCTATTCCATTTGATTTGAACATGGAGTCGCTTTGCGAGCGTCAAAAACTCAACGACAAAAAGGCATACACCGAGAAGGCTAAAGCCGATGCTCAGAGATACCTGGTCGTCCCTGACACTCCTTACTACCGCCACTTGAAGGAGCTCGCTGAGAAGTCCGGCGAACGAACTTACAAGGCCGCGGCTCTTCATGAAATGCGAGCAATGAACATGAGCACTGCGGACTCATTCAGCATCAACGAAGTCAAAAAGGCTGAAGCTCTCAAGAACAACCGGGAATACCAGCGAGAAGCCAAGCTCGAGATGACTCTTAACTCGCAGACTGTCAACAAAGAGACTTCTGCCCAGATTGAAGCTACAAAGGTCTCCGACAAGATCGGCTACTACAAGGATGGTAAACAGGCTATGCAGTCTAACTTGCAGGCCGACAAGACTTTAGAGCAAGCTCACATCAAAGACACCGTTGAAAAGCTCAACGACAGAAACTACAAGAAAGCAGCTAAGGTGGAAATGCACGCTGTGAACTGCAACACTATCGGCGTGCAGATTAATGCTGCCAAGGATGCGCAGAAGCTGACCGACGAGAAGGGCTACAAGGAGATCGCCATGAAGGACATGCAATCCACGAACATTCGTGATGCCGACAACTTTGTTTTCAATAATGTCAAGCAGATTCAGAAAAACGTTTCTGATGTTGAATACAAAAACTCCGATCAGTTTGGCGGTATCAAGGATAACGAGTGGTGCTTCCAGTTCCCTGATGACTTGTCTCTTACTTCTGCTCAGCAAACTACCAAGTACCAGTCTGACGCTGCTTACAAGAAACAATTCAACGAGCAGAAGGGCAAGGTCGCTTTCATTGCAGCTGACACCCCCGAATATGCTCGGCTCCAAAAGATGCAGGAGCAGTACTCTGATCTCAAGTACAGAGATCAGGTCAAGCGAGATATGAAGGACATCACGTTCACTCCAAATCTCAAGGAAGCGACTCGAGCCACTGAGATTGCCTCTGACGTCAAATACCGAAAGGATGGCAAGATCGCACTCCAGAAGAATACTCAAGTCAAGGATATGTTGGTTGACCACCAGGCTTCGATCACAAAGGATACTCTCCGATCGGACCGTGACTACAAGCAGCAGTATGAGATGGAGAAGAGCAACTTCACTACTCTTCCTGACGATATCCAGACAACTCACCGAAGCCGTGTCCAGAAGATCGCTTCCAAGATCTCTTACCAACAAGAGAACAATATGGCTGGATATTCTAAACTCGAGCGCACTTACGATCAAGAGCGACACGACGAAAATCAGTACCTCGTTTCTTCCAAATACAAGCAGACGACCGAGGGTAAGTCACTCAACATGGTTCCATCAATGGAAGCGAAGCTCGAATTCCAGAATCTTGCCAGCAAGACTGAGTACTCAAAGAACAAGCAGCAGGATAAGAATTGCTTCAAGCCCGAGACAACTCCGATGTATAATCAGCTCAAGGATCTTAAGTCTATTCAGTCTGACGTGCAGTACAAGAAAAAGGCTCGAGAAGGCATGGACAAGAATATCTCCACCAATATCGAGGATCGTCCTGACATCGCTCAGAACGCCACTGCTTCCAAGATCCTTTCAGACAAGGCTTACAAAGAAGCTGGTAAGGCTACTTCCGGATTCACGTTTGTCCCCGAGGCGCCAATCCACCAGCACCACAACCACGCTGGCAAAATCAACTCCGAGCTCCAGTACAAACGCGACGGGCTCAACTCTCAGAGGGGTAAAGGATGGGAAGCCGATGAGTCGAATCCTTTCCAGCAGACTTACATGGAAGCGCAGCGATTTACTTCTGGGCGCAACTACAAGACTGCTGCGAAGGAGTCGATGAAGGCCAGTTGCTACGAGGACGACTTTAACTCGGAGCGAGTGAAAAAAGCCGGCAAGATTCTTTCCGATCGAGAATACAGGAAAGACTTCGAAAAGACTATGAAGGGCTATGGATATGATCTCCACATGACGCCAGCGATGGAGGCAATCCGCAAGGCAAACGCTATCAAATCCGACAAGGAATACAAGAAACAGTACGAGAATGAACTCAAGGGTCGATCTGCCGGTGACGTCCTTCAGACACCTGGTATGAAGGCTGCCATGGCTGCTCAGCAGCTTATGAAGAAAGAAACTCTGGGTGAAGCCATTGCCGGA
>Ga0115008_10001439_pt1 | contig 19220 bp, 24 predicted proteins | sample FraStrMetagenome_FD_87164 | JGI IMG/M metagenome (GOLD analysis project Ga0115008, IMG submission 87164) | Marine eukaryotic phytoplankton communities from Arctic Ocean - Fram Strait ARC3M Metagenome | ecosystem: Environmental > Aquatic > Marine > Oceanic | place: Fram Strait | collected...
CATCTGTGCCATTCATCTTTCTGTTGGTACTCGAACCAGCAGTGAGAGAGTAATGATGATCTTCGATTGCCGCACTGTCATTATTTGTATAACTATTCATCTCTCGTCTACCAATTGGTTCATGAGTTTTGTGGGTACGGTATTCAGTATTCAGCCGGACGGGTACGAGGCATGCCTCAAACATCCTTTTGGGCACGTCGGCATACACCGGCATGCCTCTGGGTTGGCTAATTTAGCCTAAATCAAAACTACCGGAATGTTTGGGTCGTTTTCTGCTTCCTGCACCTGTCGTTGAAAACAATCACACCTTGTTCACACCTCTCCACATCTACTCCAATCACAGACACTATATTAAATCATCACATCAATCACATCAATCACACGCCATATCAACATAGTAATTGGGACGGTCTCACGTTTCCGTCAACGTTCCATGCTTGAAATGGTTCTCATTGCGAAGCCCCGTAGATACGTCCACCAAGAGACCATGCACGTGGACCAGTATTGACCGTTCCGACAGAGGCGGGACCAAAGCGACATAGCCGGGACTAAAGCAAAGAGCTCTTGTTATCGCCACAAGCGAACAATTCGGCGAAGCTAGACTCATCTCGATCCATCTTCTTAGCATACATTACTTGAATAACCAAAGTATTAACAGGTCAAAATGAAAGATTTCAGTTCGTTTATTGCCGATTTATCAGCGCAGGTTTTTTCACATACAGAATTTGACAAGGATGTACCAACATTTACTGACAGAAATTATTTTATCTATCAAATTATCTATAAGTTTCTTGTCTTTTCCTCATTTTATCTACTTGTTAATACATTCTGTTACATATGAAGAACAAATCACTAACACGTTGAGTTATGTTGCGCAAGTTTCATTTTATAGCTAATTGGATAAATGATTGTAGCTTGGTTTTTGCCAAAAACATATTATGTCCTCACCATGATAAATCATTCTTTGTTTCCATCGAAATGAAATATTTATCATAATTGCACCAATATTTACTTGTATAAAGATTAAGTCACTTGCGTGATGAGAATGAAATATCGTCTTACATTGATTAGCACCAAATTCCTCACAGTGTTGCATCGTTTTGCAGAAGCATTGTGAAAATTCGTTCAGTTACCTTCTGTAACCACCTCTGCCACGGCCACGGCCACGACCACCTCTGCCACTCATGTAACTTCTTCCGCCGCGACCACCTCCTCTTCCAAAACGCCCACGTCCGCCGCCATAGCCCCTAGGCCTAGCCATTGCCTGTAACCAATCGGGAACTTCTTGCTCTGCTCTGTTTAATACTTGTACAAGCTTCGTGGCATTTTTAGAGTCTCCTCTTGTAAAGAACGTAAAAGCTTTCCCTTTTCGTCCAGCACGTCCTGTACGACCGATCCGATGAACATAATCCTCAACTCCATTTGAACCGGCAGGCATATCGTAATTTACGACAACTCCAATATCCTTTACATCAAGCCCTCGTGCTGCGACATCCGTGGCAATTAGGAGGCGTAATGTTCCGCTCTTAAAAGCATTAGTTACTTTGGTCCGCTCCCATTGTGCGCGGTCGCCGTGCAGTGAGTCAACAGCATATCCCTCATCCCAAAGATGATTGGCTAATTGATCGCAGCTTGCCTTCTTTGCTGTAAAGATAATCGCTTTAGCATGGGTCTTTTCATTAGCAAGTCTCGCCTTGTTTCCATTTTTATGACTGTCATCGTCATCATCTCCTTGCTTTACGAGTTCATCCAAAATTTCCTTAAGCCTGTCAAATTTTTCTGCATCTTGAACCAATTCAAGCTTTTGTAAAATATCTTTATTGGCATTCAAAACATTGGCTTGTCCCACATTAATACGCACCGGGTCTGTTAAAAACTCATGGGCCAAACGCTCCACTTCCTTTGGCCACGTAGCACTAAACAGTAGCGTCTGACGCTTTTGATCTTTCATATGAGATAAGATCGATCGAATTTGCGGTTCAAAACCCATATCCAACATACGATCTGCCTCGTCAAGAACAAGAAATTGACAATTCTTCAATGTCGCTGCACGTGCATCCAGTAAATCATTCAGCCTCCCAGGTGTAGCAATAACAATTTCAACTCCACGCTTCAACGACTGAATTTGTGGATATTTTGGGGCACCTCCATAACAGCACACGGATCTCACACGTGTGGCACGTCCAAACTTTGCCGTCTCCTCTGAAATCTGTTGTGCCAGTTCACGTGTAGGCGCCAACACGAGCATCATAGGTCCTTGCGCAGGATTAAACGTCTTCTTTAATTGCGTAAGATACAAGTGAAGACAAGGCAAGAGAAATCCGCATGTTTTACCACTTCCTGTCTTCGCAATGCTAATCATATCCTCACCAGCAATTGCAATGGGCCAAGCCTGTGCCTGAATGACTGTGGGAGACGTGTATCCAGCATGAGAAATGGCCTTTTGAATGTCAGCGCAAAAAGGGGTCTGTTTGAAAGTTAGGTAGGGATCCAACGGAGTAAAGTCTTGAAAGTTCACAGATGGTTTCGATACGCGAAGCTCATGTTCCTTGCGCCATTCTCCCACGGATAATGAATCTGACTTTTTGTTGTCATGACTTTCGTCCTGTTCACTAGCAGCCTCTGCAGCATCCATGCTACGCGTACGTCTGCGTTGCTGCTGAGTGTTCTTCGACGAAGGGGAGAATTTTCTGTCCGTGTCATTTTCCATTTTCCCCTTTTCTTCTTCAAAATCTTTACTGTAACTGCGCATACGCTTGTTTTCAGTATTGACCTGACGAACGAAACTGTCCGACTGCAACATTTCCGACTCGGACAGTTTTCGTTTGCGTTCCTTGTTGGAGTTTTTGTTGGATTTTTCTTCCTTCTTCTTTGCTTTCAGATCCTCATATGAGACTCCCATTTTCTCTGCCTCTTTCTTTAATGCGGCCTTACGGGCAGCCTTATCGCTTTTATGGGCATCGGCACTTTTACTGGATTTGGCAATCATGATAATTGTGGGTAGAAATACAAACTGTGGTTTAATTTGAATGAATTAGGTAATGTAAAAGTATTCTCTTTTGTGTGGAAGAAAAAACATTTCGAAAAGACGAACAAGAGAAAATATTTCATTTGTAGATTTTTTCTTTTTTTCAAAAATGAATGGCTTCTGGTTTAGTAGTAATGTCGCGCGAGAAATTTAGATTTTGACGTTATCAATTAGCAAGCGTGCTGCGTGCTGCGTTCTGCTGTTCTGCTTTTTGTGCTTTTTCTCGTACGCAAACGTCATTCACGTGTGTGAATGTGAATTTACATTTTACAAAAGAATATCGGATCCGATTACTTATGTCTTGACAGCTGGAGTATTGAGCAGCATCTTTCAATTGTTGCCACCGAGATAAGTCTAGGATGTTTTTTCACAATTATTTTATAAGATTTATGTTACAGGAGAGACCGTAGACAATTTACACCATATCAGTACAGTATTCCAAAATTATTCTCACCAAAACCTTTGAAAATAAAGATAAAGATAGACAAAATGACGGAGTAAAACAGAGTGGTACCAATTAGGGCAACATTATAGAAAGAAAGAATAAAACGTATGCTGACGAAGTAAAGAAGCATAACGAAGTTGTCTTTGCATGAGATGCACCAACTCCTGATAACATCTCATGAAATGAGAAGAATCTGTCTATCAAAGATTAATTCTCATAAGACCGCCTATTTCTCTATCCATCAACGTGTTATATATAACGTCTAATTGACTAGTGGACCGTAGAAGCTCTACTTCAATGAAAAGAGCTATGCCTAAATGACTTTAAAATAGTCTACTATTCACCTTTCGTTTTCTTCAATCCCGAAAGTATGACTTTATTCTTGGAACAAGTATCCTCTGGGATCCCGTTCATTTTCAAAGCTGGCATCATCAGATAGATATTGTTAGAGGTTTCAACTCATAACTGATTAGTCGTTAAATCTGTTATGCTTTACTGATAACTGACACGTATAACCGACAACTACCAATGTTTTATGTAGGATATAATGAGAGTCTGAAGTAAAGGTATTAAATCGCTGGAATTGGCGTGAAGACTGTGGACATCTGTTGAGGTAGAACTTAAAATTGCAACATTAATTTCACCGTTGCTACTAATTACTTAGAAGATATTTGCCGAAATTTTTATAATTGTAGTATTCTTCTCCTGTTTCCACGTCAAATGATACATATACCATCGTATTAGACAATGATTGGTGAGCAATTGATATCTATTTTTAGGTCCAGGCTTGTCATTGTAATCGTAATTCATTAAGTGAGTGTGTCGTTTCGAGTTCAAAGATAGGAAACAGTGCTATTCATTTCGATGTGGAGAAACCTTGCAAATCACTTATGTTCGAGTATATAATTGTAGAAGGCTAGAGTCAAAACTTAGATCCACTCTGTGGAAATTTACCTTATCAACGATACGTTATACAATGAATATTTTCGTTAAAGTAGTTAGAAAGGTACTGGAGCGGGGCCCTTCTTGATTTCCCTACTTCACTCGTTGAAGGTAACGATTCCATCAGTTTTGAAATTTTATCAAAACAATCAAATTTGTAATGTTTTTTTATGACTAAAAATAAATTTGTAATAATTTACTACACACCATTTGTCAACGAGATTGAGAAGTAGATATTATCAATTGCATCGTGCAGAGTGCTATGTATTAATAGTTGTGCAAGTAAATGTAAGCGAGATCATGACAAATATCTTTTTGAGTCGAATTGTCATCATAATAAAACAAATGTTATCATCAATGCGCGACAATGATTGGTCTTTGCTTGAAATAGTATGATATGGCTGCAGCTTCTTTTTTACCCAAGGCTGATGATTTAATCTTATAGATTCCTTAGGTAGACTTAGTGCGCTGGTGTAACATCGATTAATACCAGCATCCAGAGTATAAAGAAAATTTACAAGTTTTTCTAAAATAATATTAGATTGAAGAGTGAGCTTCCATGTATGAAAGAGCATTAAGATATGGTAAAAAGTACGCGCTTAGGTTATGACTATGAATTTAATTAATGATCACCGCTATTGAAAAAGCTCCTCAGAAACAAAGATGTAGTCGCTTTGTTTGTTATTCTTCTCAAGGCTCGTGTAACAGCTGCTTCAACGTGGTTGGGAGAGGAATCATTGTACCAAATACTTCAAAGTTCATGATTTTCTTCAAAATTCGAGGAATTTTGATTTTACATGTCAAATGAACAACACAAAATAAAAAGAATGGTATTAATACATGTAACGAGGATGATTAAACCTCCCATTCTCTTTACGGGATACATGTAGACTCTAGATGTTGAAATGTCTTTATGTCAAATCCAAGTTCTAATACCGGGTACCGGGTACTTTTCAAAATAGGCCATTATACATTTTACCGGGTACCATGATGTTGTTATGACATCAATCATCGTGTCACTACCGGTACCGACTTACGACGAGAAGTAAGATGCGTCGGCTGTTCTCAGCATAATATGACGAACGTTGCGTTGCGTTGCGTTTGGGTGGGTGATTTGTCATCTGACGTGTATTCATAACCTATTTAATAAAATATGAAAAATAATGAAAATTGAATATTCTGAGAGGTGATTTGCATTCATGACGAAGAATGATTAAATAAAAATTTACTTGAAGTAGTAAATTTTTGTTTCGGTGGTAAATTAGCGAAGATGGAGTGTGATCTGGAGAACAATGTTATTTCAACAAAAGTAAAAATTGAGTGACTTGATAATTTTCAGGATGACGCATACTTGCGACCATTTTTTTATTAATATATTTGGTACCATTTTTTATTTTAATACTTCGAGAAGTACAATAAGTTCCTCTCTCTGATAGAGTCTACCGGTAGTTGGTATAAAAAATGCAGGGGGTACCATGAACTCAAGATAAGTTACCTGTATTAATACATGTATTTCAATATATACCCGGTATATATGCAGTTGGCAGTTGGCACAAAAAGTCATTAATATGTTTATCAAGATGAATTTCGGAAAAATATAAGCGGTAAGATTTCACAGCAAAATGACTTTTCTCAAGTTCGTCAGAACCAGATATATACCTCTACCCCTTTCACAACCCTAGAGACGGCGGAGGAAATAACTATTCGGAAATATAATTTTCACTGGTAACGTCCCATCCATAAAGTCATTACCAACAACATCGGGTCACAGGAACAACTGTATCGGGTTCAATAATGTTAATCAGAATACTCCGAAACATGTTATCCTACAAAGAGAAGAACTGACTGCCTCTTCTACCTTCTATCAAAGAATATATATATAAAAATCGAAGCAACCCTTCGCCTTAAACGTGCATTCGTCTTTCCTTTGAGGCGAAATACATGTTATCGCCTTAAACGAGCATTCGTCTTTCCTTTGAGGCGAAATACATGTTATCCCTGGCAAACTATGCCATTTCTTTCAACAAATTACGCCCTAGATTTATATATATGCCACACAGACAACAAAATGCCAACCACAACCACTGACACATATACGAATACTTCCCGTATACATAGATTCCATCCAATACAGTCCAATATCCGCCCATTTATAAACGAATAGGAGCCTAGAACCAAACCACGGATACCGGAGATCACCACCAGGATGATGCCTCATTATGACAATCGCAGAGCTAGCATATCCTCTTCTCAATACAGCAGTACGAGTGCCTCTTCTCATGGAAGTTTGGCAAGCATCGATGAGGATAAAGTTCTAAACAGTTGTGATATGGACATTGTGCACCATCCAACAACAACAACGACGACGACGGGCAATCATCCTTTGAATGCTCCATTCCATTCCAATCATGCGTCTCATCATCCATTGTCATCCTCGTTGTCGTCATCGTGTTCGTCATCCTCGTCCATGGCAGCATCACCCGATTCGGATCATTATCGAAATAAGGAGGATTTAGTGCAACATTTGTTGCATTCGGCGGCTGCTGTGAATCATTCGTATTTGGAGCAGCAATCCTATTCGCAGCAACAGCAGCAATCGCAGAAGCAGCATCGAAAAAGTATTAAACGGCCCAGGCAACGCAAAAAGAATCATCATCATAATAATCATACATCGATGTCGTCATCGAATTTGACAGCAGCTGTGGGTATAAGTCGTGGTATTGGTTTAAGTACGATTAATCCGGAAATAATGCAAAGGCTTCAGCTTCAAGTGTCCATACAAAAACAAGAGCAGCAGCAGAGAAAACCAACGCCTCAAACTGAGGAAGAGAGACAACGTATATTGGCTCGTATGAATAATTATAATCTTAGTGTGGCTGGTGCTGGTGCTGCTGCCGTTCCTATATATCGAGATCGAGATCGGGCTGGTTTTACACCGGAAGAAGAAAAACTTCAAGATAAAAGAGGAATGAGCTTAGATGTGATTCTACCTTTTTTGCAACGTGATAATTCTGCGGATGTCGAAGAAGCGCTTCCAATAGTAACAGATGTTCTCGTCTGTGAAGCAAGTCATAACGTTTCTGAATCGTTGGCAAATAATGAGAATGATCGTTACTCAAACGAGTCGGATTCTGATTATAACGATGATGACGTTGGTGATTTGGTAGTTGTAAGAGAAAGTGCTGATAAACCGTGGTGGACCAGGAAAAAATTCGGATCTTTCCAAATTGCTTTATGTGCTATTGTCGTTATTTGTCTTGGTGGTTTTATCGGGATTGTTGCGCACACTTCAATCAATAAGGATAATGATAATTCGTCAAATGAAAGATCAGATTACCAAGATATTTTAAGCGATGATGAATATGTACAATATAACAATGAGCTCAATGCATTATTTAGATTGTTTAGGTTGGGTGGTGGTGAATCATGGAATGACCGAAGGGGATGGAAAGGTGCAGAACCAGGACGTTTTCTCCCAGAAAATCACTATTGCAGCTGGTATGGAATAAAATGCAGTGATGATTATTTTAACATTACTGAAATTGACTTGGCAGGTAACAATCTTGCTGGAACAACTGAAGATATGGGGGAATCTCTCACAAACTTATTATCTCTGAAGCTGCTTAATTTGGCTTCCAACTCCATACAAGGAAATATTTATGGTTTGAATAAATATCTACTTGCCCTGAAGAACTTAAGAATTATAAACCTCAGAGACAATCAAATTACGGGAACAGTTTCAGGCTCTTTTTGTGAAACTGCTATTTTTGTCGACTGTACGGTCGAATGTGAGTGTTGTGACAGGCGGTGCTAAAGATCCATATCCTAAAACAAACCACTCAGTGTATCTGTAAATTAAGATATCAAGTTAAACTAGTGCGATATTCTATTAGGATTATGTGCGAACACCCACAGCCTTCGTACAAATTACCTTGCACACTAATCAGAAAAAAAAAGATAATTTCGTCTACATTCCTAGCGAAATCTGATTTTATCGATTTCGCCAACAACTTCTTCCAAAAAGGGAGTAGAGACATTTAATTCTTTCGCTATTTGTAATGGTTTCATGAATAAATACTCGAACTCAATGGGTTTCTTATCAAGAAAATCTATGGAAGTTGAGGGGTAGAATATTCCCATGTTTTCTGATAGGTACCACATCCTTTGCCGCTTTTCGTACAATATGTGAATATTATAAAAGAATATGTTGGCATGAAATCGAGTTTATGCTTACAAGAGCTGTAGAACATAACCTTACCTCATCTTCCCCAAGTAAATGCGTTTTCTCGCCTCTCGATAGTATATGAGTGTTTGCTAATGTTATGGTTTCGTAAATTATTTCATCTGCCAGATCTCGTAGCAATTTGTTTACAGTTATCTGTTATCAAGCGACTTAATCATTAGTTGGAAGAGATATTTCAATTTTGATTTTAAACTTACTTTATCAATCGATATACCACCGTTTGCAACGCTAATACCACTAAAGGGGAGATTATAACAATTCTTTTCCCATCTTCCTCGAATCAGAGAAGGCACAAATGTAAAAGAAACCTTTGATTTTGACCACAGTATGTCAATAGCTTCGATATCTTTCGTTGCCGAATAACTATGTGCCAAGCCGATATTCAAAAGCCCATAAGACGAATGATTTATGAATCCAGGAGAGCTTCTACTTGAACAAATAAACGCCCTGCATTTTGCACAACAAAATGTGTTTAGAACTGTTTGAAAAGATCCTAATTATATAGACTCACATTCCTCCGTAAACAGCTGCGGGTGAGTATGGAATCAGTAAATCTACCAGATCTTCATCAATCAAACCATTCATAATTGTTAAAACTTTAGTTGAACCGTCTTCCTTAAACAAAGACTTCAACAACGATGGCACCTCATTCAAAAATGAACTTTTGATAGATAATATAATCCAGTCAGCTTTGCCCATATCCTCTATATTCGAAAAGATGTTCAAATCATTCGCAGGAATGTAAAAGTTTCCATCGACCGACTTTCAAATTTGACAACATGCAAAAAAAATCAAAATCGCCCATTCCTTCACCAAAAATCCTAAATCCTAAAATTTACCTGAACATCCAAACCCTCACTCGAACAGTGCTCAAAATGAGGATTTCTCATAAAAAATTTGACATCATGAACACCTGCCTGATGAAGCCTTGCTCCATAATACCCGCCTACTGCACCGGTTCCGATTATGGTAACCGATTTCTTTTGATTGGCTGATTTCACCACAGTCGAAAATCCTAACGAAGATGCTCGAACGAACCTTTTGCAAAGAAGAAGTGATTTTTTTGTTTGAAATAAGGTTTGCATAAGGATATGGATGCAGGATATACGAAGGATGTTTGTACGAGTAATATGGCGGTGATCTTTCAAGTGTATGCTATCTAATTCTTGGTGTCGGTGTTGGTATTTTTCGGCTCTCCTTTTCCAGTTTTACAAACAGAATTGCCGATTTATGTGAAACGAATATGATTGGCTGCAAGAAGCAATGTACCACTGTAAACTGTACGTACCCTGTACGACAAATGTACCACTCCGTTTTTTCCTATATCAGCTATTTTAGTTAAGTGAGAACAACTAAGGATAGACTCTCTCTAGAGATAGAGCACTCCTAACATTTTAATATGATATAATAGAAACTTAGTAGTTATGATTTATTCAGCCCTTATAAAGCCCAGATCGTTGGTTCGTTACCATCACAACTCATAATCTTTATGAATATACATGTAGTATTATCAACGTCGCTGAACTACTCGCATACAGAAATTTGTGAATACGAATTGCATGTATGCAAAAATATGAGGCGCGTGAATATTCAAAAATCGTGGATTTTATATAATGGAATGCGTAATTTAATTTTTTTACAAACAAGTTGGTCCACTTTGTATGAGAAAATAATATGTCATCGCAATCCGATGTATCCTCATCCTCGGACTCGTCGTCTTCTCTTTCATACATTCGATATTCTACAGATCGTGATTTTTTAGAAATTAGCAGTGAAACTGAAGCTACGGATGAAGTTCCTTCAGACAACAACACTACTAAGGATTGTACAGAAGAGTCAAAGTCTCAGGAATCCAATAAAGACACAAATCTAGTAGCCGTATCAAACGAAGGAGATAGCATCGACGATGAATGGAGAGAGGTCAAAAGTAGTGACCATCAAGTATATTATTACAATCGAAGGACGCGTCGTAGCGTTTGGAAACTTCCACCCGCAGCTCGTTTGGTAGGGTCCACTGAAATTGGTGACGGAAATAAACATGAAAAACGAGCCTATAATCCTTTTTACAATGAAAATTCTTTGAGGGGTGACTTCAATCGTAAAGCAAACTTGAATCATTCATCATCGACTTTTAGCAATCAAATAACCTCGGGTGCAAAACGTATACTGAAAACGAATAGATACGAGGTGAACAGCAATTCATATTCATCTTCTGCCGAAACTTTACATGGTAATGACGTTCTTCCAAAAGTCAATGATTTATCAATCGATAGTACAAAAAAATTATGGAATTCAGAAGTATCCTTCAAAAATATATTTTGTTCTTACTGTGGCCAACAATGTCACTTGGATAAGCTTTCAAATCATTTGAATTCCTGTAATATTGCAATTTCATGTTGTCATAAGAATCCATCAATTGTATCAAACATCGAAGAGATACATTCAAAGTTTCGTCTCCAGCGTAGTTTCGTAGAAGGGCAAAAGGTTCACCTTGAGCATGATACATCTTTGTGCAATTCAACTTTGTCTTCAATCACGACGTCTCAAATTTCTAGTGAAATGTTCACACCAAAACAGTGTAATAGATCGGCAACATCAGGAACAGATATAAATCAGTCGGTTTCATCCCGTAGTATCAGCCTTTCAATGAAAGGGAAGTCTCTGTTGAGTAGATGCCCTTTCTGTTCCAAGGAATTTGCTGGAGAAAAACTGAGCGGCCATTTACTTTATTGCGAAGAAAGGAAAAAGGCAAGGTCAAAAAGGGAGGAATCCCATCGAACTTCGCAAAAAGCTCAAAATGATAGCCCTTTGAAAAGACTCATTACCAAAGGAGGTCGCCACCTTCCAGGATACCCATCATTAGCAAAGAAATTATAGATCAATTATCATCTACTAGGACTATGTATTCGAGGAGATTTAATCTTTTTAATGATCCATTTTCTTTGCAGCGTCATAAAATATGTTTTTATTTGTGATTTTCATTTGATTTTTAAAATTAATTTCCATAGAAAATGAATTTAAACATTGATCTTTCGAGATGCCTAATTCAAAGTGTGCGAATTCTACTTCCCCCAACACCGGAGCTAATAATTCTTAATCTACATCATATTAACTTCAGGACAAAGCACTAAAAAAATACTATTAACTTGACTTATTTAGCATTCACAAAAAAGTTACTCTTCTTCAGTTTCCTCAACAGTTTCCTCCGGTGCCTCCTCTTTTCCCAAACTTCGTACAACCTTAGCAGGCCGAAGTACATTCCCTTTTATCTCCAGACCACTCTTCACAACAGAAATTATAGAATCCTTCGGAAACGTATCCGAATACTCCTCCGAAACCGCCTTATAACGAATAAAATTAAACTCATCCCCCACCTCGGCCGCATACTCCGACATATCCAACTTCTCCGTCAACGCATTCTGCAAATCCCATCTCAAGGCTTTGTAACCATTCAATTCCGGATCAAATCGAACCTCCAACTCCATCAACTCATCCAACACCGGCAACACCTTCATCACAACCGCCGCACGACTCGAAAAACGATTGTTCTGCGTACTAATCTCTCTCATTTTACGATAATTATCCATCTCCGCAACCTTTCTCATGTAACCGGATTCCGTATATTCATCTGCTCGATCCTGAATGTCACTCAAAGTCAACCGTTTGGATTTTAATTCAGCTTCAAATTTTGAAATTTCTTCTTTTAATGCGACAATTTCTGGATCTTCTTCAACCACTTCTTCTTCTTCTTCAGCAGTTGCTGCTTCATCGGCAGTTTCTTCCGGTGGAGCTGGGGCATCCTCTGGTTCTGCGGCACTGCTAAATAAAGGATGACAAATTCGGCAATGGCTGCTGCTGCTGCTGCTGCTAATGGAGGAAGATGCTGGTACGAAGGTAAATGCCTGTACGGTAGTGGATGCGCATGTGAGCAGTAGGGCAGCCACGGCAAATGTCTTCATGATGATGATGGGTGTGTGTGTGTGTGTGTGTGTGTGGTGAATTTGGAATTTGGATATTTTTTTGTGACATTTATGTGGGAAATCAATGTGGATGGCAGAAACTGACGCGACAGTGTAATAAATTTGGGAAGTTTTGGTGGTGGAGGGGATCCACGTGGAAGTCTCGATGGATGAATGTAGTTCGATGGAATGGAAATGGATTGGTTCGCATTGGATGTAATTTAGCTTACAGAGGAATATTTGTTGACGTGGAATCCTATACACTAAGGTCTCCAGTCTCCATCTACATAAGGAATCAAATATTCAACATATGTAGAGTAACAATGAAATAAGATAGATCTACTCTTTGATACTAAATACAAGTGTTATGAGTGTGCTGCCTTGGACAGCGTGCTACCCTCCCTATTATGCCTCGTTAGTATGCAATAATCCCTCTCCCTCAACAGAAGACTAATTTCTCGTTAGATTGAGAGCGACATGAACGGATCATGAAAAAATTGGTATCTATGAAAAATTCAGTAACACAATCAACATCAGTCGTCGTGATGAGGGTAATCATTGAAAGGAATCTCCACTCGTTCTATAGCCTTGTGCATTTCCTTACCCGACTTGATAACAACATAAATGATAACTAACGCTGCAATACACAATAGAAAAACTCCACCACTTAACAGCTTAAAATCGTCCAACGTCGAAAAGCCCTCCTCAGCCGTCTTCATGAGGAATTTAGGACAGACACGGACTAGCAATTTAAAATTGTCCACATATGAATATTTTGAACGGCTATCATTTCGTGCGTTTCCTCCTGTACGATGAAGAGGTGTTTTACCATGAATATCCTTTTCGGGAATGCCTTCTGAATACACGTACACGAATAACTCAACGGCATCGAAATTTCCATTATATGAAGTATCGTGAAGTAGTAAAGATCCGTCTGAGCTTTTCTCACGAACGACATCCGAAGACAATACCAACATACTAACGACCACAGAACGCGGTACATTCTGTGCTCCGTAATGAAGAGGAGACCGCTAGTAACCACCGTCCTTTGTCCTTATAAGTGTATCCTTTGCCATTTGAGGTGAAAGATTCTTCAAAAATAGCACCACATTATTACATGGCCTTCTACGACGCCATGCCCGACGATCAAGGGTAACGGCCTATTAAGTAAATGCTTGTATAAATCCTGCCATGCCAATTAACGTCTTACACATTCCATTATAACTACATTGCGAACATTTGAATCCTAAAATATTGAAACGGCTCGGAATGGAACAGCAGCAGTATAAGCATCATATAGCAAACAATAATTTGGTAGAAGGAAGGTGATGTCAGGATAAATCTGCAGTTGGTAAGGACCTTGGTTGAAGACATGTGACAGAAAGATATGCAACGTGTGCACGATGCATGCTCGTCACTGACGTGAACGCTGGTTAGATTAGATCTCTTAGTAAATGGATATTTAACTCAAAGCAGATGAACTTGAAGTCGAGGCAAAGGATATGCTACGTGCATACGTGGCATGTTCTTCACTCCAGAATAGATCTCTTTTAGAACCTTCTTTAAAATAAGCTTATGAAATTAGCTTACCAACGTAAATCATTTTACTTAACATACCGCAAAATCCAATATCAACTTTATTCTGTTAGAGGAATAATTTATCTCGAACTGCCTATATCGATTAACAAAGTAAAAAGTGAGAACATCATCCGAAGCAAGATTAAAGTTAAGGAATTTAACGACTGGGAGACGAGCAGCGACGAGCAGGCAGCTAAGAGTGAAAAGATTGAAGTAGAGTACCCCAACGTCGATGCTGATACGGTAGAGGATAAGCTGCTGAATCTTCAGAGAGCAGTTGAGCATTTACGGAAGGCCAGGCTACTCAAAGCGGGGATGAAGACGAAGTTGGATCGGATCGAGCAGTTCCGTGCGGGCGAAACGGAGAAGACCTTTAGAGCGTGGAAATCAGGATTTGTCGAGAACCCGGATAACATAAAAATGAAGAATAAGGAGGCTTTACAGAACTGGATGGTCGGGCTTGTTAACGAGAACGCACGACGAGAGCAACTTACTTACATGCAGCGCCATATGCTTAAACCTTCAACGTCACCCCAATAAAGTTCCTGCAACGTGTCCACCCTCTTGGATTTTCTACCCACCACTGAAACCAAATTACGTCACACCAACAAGGACGAAGTCAAGTATATATATGTTATGCAATGCCCAATACCTTTTTGAATAAAGCGCATGAAGTGAATTTCAATGTAAACATGGAGAGTCTGACTGAGATTAATTCTTACTTTGAAAGGCTTGATCGTGCATCAAAGAAACGTAAGGCAATAGATGATGAGAAGAAGTCGAAGGGGAACAAGAGTGAAAGATAAAGTGGTGGGAAGAGGAGTGAAAGTAGTGGATGTGGAACGTGAAGAAATCGTGGAACACATGGTGGGCATGCAAAAGAACGTGTTTGCTCTTTGAGTGTGGCGGAAGGGCGACACCGACAGGCAAAGAGCGACCACGTTCTATTCATCGCTACCATGTGTTCCACGATTTCGTGACATTCCACTCCTTTTCAAACCACTTTTTGTTTCACTCTTGTTCCTCTTCGACTTCTTCTCATCATCTATTTTTTTACGCAGTGGGTAAGGACCGTTGTTAAAGACATGTGACAGAAAGATATGCAACGTGTGTACGATGCATGCTCGTCACTGACGTGAACGCTGGAAAGATTAGATCTTTTAGTAAATGGATATGTAACTCAAAGCAGATGAACTTGAAGTCGAGGCAAAGGATATACCACGTACATACGCGGAATGTTCTTCACTGACGTGAACGCTGGAAAGAACAGATCTCTTTTAAAACAATTCATGAAGTTAGAAACCCCATTATCGCACATGGACAAACACAAATTATATTAAACAACAGTCAACGTCTGTTTTAACCAAATGGCAGCTTCAAAAGATATTGAAAAATTTGGAAAGGAAGCAATTGCTGCTATGTTTGCGGAATATAAACAACTTAATGGCAAGAATGTCTTTGGACGTTTCGACAAGAGACAATTAACCAAAGACCTGAAACGAAATGCGTTAAGAGAGGTTAATTTAATAAAGAGAAGGAGATGCGGAAAATTGAAAGGTCGCTCCTGTGCAAACGGGGCACCGCAACGAAAATATTTACCAAGGGGAGAAGCATTATCACCCACGCTCAGGGTGGAGTCATTGATGGCGCTTATACTTATAAATACCTTTGTAAAGCGAGACGTCGCACATGCCGGGGGCATATTTATTCGCAGACCTAGATGATAAGTTTGTGTTATTAAAAATTGAAGGGGACTTTGTAAAGATTATGTATGATGTCAACCCTTATTTCGTTGAGGATACAGTCTATGAAAACGAGAAACTCGTATTGTATGTACAAACCCTAAAGGACCTATATGGAATGATTGAGTCAGCGTTACTTTGGTACTCGCTGTACATTGAAAATGTTTTGAAGGATTGTTTCGAATTGAACTCTGTGGACAAATGCGTGGCGAACAAAATCATAGGTGGCAAGCAATGTACAATCGGTTTCTAAGTGGATGACAATATGATATCATATGTAAAGACAAGTGTGGTGGATGACACATTAAAATTAATTGAAGGATACTTCCCGGGGTTGCAAATATAGAGAGGAAGGGAATTGGATTTTCTCGGATTAGAAGTGGAATTTAGAGATGGTAAAGCATCGATTGGAACGGTTCCGTATTTAACAAACATCATCGAAACTTTAGAAGAAGAGTTAGATACGAAGTTGGAACATAATGCATATAGCACACCTGCGGCTAACACATTATTCAAATGAACCATTGGATCAAGATTATTAGGTAAGAAGAAAGCAGATATCTTTCGTTGGTTTGTTCCTATGGTCCTTTGGGCGATGAAAAGAAGTCGTCCCGACTGCGAAACAGCAGTATCGTTTTTAATTAAACGAGTTAGTGAGCCCAGGAGTGATGACTGGTACAAGTTTATGCAGTTGATGTCATGGATTAAGAGAACGCCAGAAGACAGGAGAATCATAAGAGCTGATGATTTAATACATATGCTAACCATGACAAATCCGCGCATGCGGTGCATGAGGACATGAAGGGGCACACTGGGGGTATTATCACATTCGGAACTGAAGTAATAGATAAACAATCCAGTACTCAAAAAATGAACAGTAGAAGTTCTACAGAAACAGAACAGATTGGAACTGGCGAATATCTACCAAAAATAATCTTCTTTGAACTGTTTATGGAAGGTCAAGGGTATAAATTGGAGTCGAATATACTATAGATTCGAACCAACCATGAGTGGCAAATCGCATGACGTGCAACTACTTCAATTAGCAGAAAAAATGGATACTGACAAACAGTTCGAAACACAGTGCTATCGGAAAGCTGTAGACGTCATATTTGCTCAGCTTGCCTCGGATAACATGGCTATGACGGAAGAAGCCAAAAATGCCACATCGGGTTCTGGAGGAACCGGAAACAAACAAATGTCTACAAAACGCGAGATAAAATTATTGGGGGAAAGAGCAGTGGCTGCTATCTACAAAGAGTATAAACAATTAAATGATCTGGAGGTTTTCGAAGGAGTAGACCCCGATACTTTAAAGCTTGAAGTGAAGAAAAAAGCCTTGAATGTAATACACACGATTAAGGAGAAGCGTACAAGAAAAACAAAAGGAAGGAGCGGCCATTGCTTCCAAGGACACGCATGGCACTGATCCCGATAACAAGTCCAGTACGAAGAATGTAGTGAAGATATGGCCAAGATCGGGTTTTGCATTCAAACGGACTATGGCAAGGTCGATGTTACCAATAGTGATGGTAGCATTATTGAAAGTTCTATCAATTTCTACAAAGTCAATGTAAATGTGATCTTCCTATTGCAAATTGGCTTTACTTCTGCCAGTGTATCCATTACAGAAGCGGAAGAAAGGAAAGCTAAGCAAGCTGGAACAATTACTGCCATGCTCAATGCTTGTGATTGTCCTGTTGCTGCTGCTTCCAAGGAAGATTGCTTTGACACTCCTGTCGAATACGAGCAGGATGACATCCTAAGTATTTGTGTCTACGATCCAACGGAAAATTCTGTCATCACTTCCTTCAAGGACGTCACGCTTGGTAACAGACAAATCAGCACTCAGATGATTGACTCGGATGGAAAGCCTATAAGTTTAGCGAGCGTTAGCAAAGTCAATGAGGGAATGGCCGTGGTGAATACTCGTATCATCTCTGCATTCTTTGATGTCGGCGATGGAGCTTCACCGGCCGCGGTCACTGTATTAGGCGATGCTGTGATTGGTACAGCTGGTACTCGTAAACTTACAATGCGCAAGTTGCAGGATGATAATGAAGAAGGTGAAGGAGCATTTGATGTTGAAGTGTTATTGTCGGATGACGAGGAGGTGGGTGTGGGTGGGTCTCCAGACTTCGATGCCTTGGAGTATGTTATGACACTAGTTGTTTTGGCAATGATTCCTATTGTTTTAATTTGATGAATGCGTTTTCAAAATCTCCATGATCAGCCAACAACGCGAGAACTGTTGCTACAGATACAGATTTTGCGACCTTCTTGTTTAGAAATAACGCGTGCGAAGGAGATCTCCCTTTTGAATCTGTTGCAATAATGCTCATTGGATGCGTTTCCATTAAAGCTGCAAGTTCCTGATTTTTTTCGTGATACCGTTTTCACATGCGAACGGAAGTGGAAGTTTTCCGGGATTATCCTCCACCAGCAGCCCTATAATGTAGGCCACTCTGGATTGCATCTTGTAATAAAAGCTTTAGTACATCCATGCCGACTGATTATTCCAAAAATGCAATGTGCAATTGAGTTCTACCATAGAAGTCTTTCGCAAGAAGACTGCTTCTGTTTGCGTCAATAATCATTCTTAATGCCTTCAAACGAATAATTTTTTTCGCTATGACTGCTAGATGCAAACTTGTTCGATTTTTGCGATCAACCAAAGACGCAACTCTTGGACTTAATAGCATCGATATTATTGAGGATGACAGAGACCCTTCCAACTTTTCATTTTTCAAGTACGCATGGAGGGGTGCATTCTTATGATTATCTTGAACTGTCATACTCTCTGGAGATGATTCAATGAGACACCTAATAACTTCCTTCGAGCCTCCATTTTTTACAGCATGGTGCAATGCGATTTTCCCGTTCTTGTCACTAATTTTAGAGATTTCGCCAGGTAATGTATTTGGGCTAAGCGAGTGAATCCCCTGATTGTACAAACAAATGATGAGAATGTACAATCACTGAGAAAACCAATCTCTTACCTTCATAAATATGACTACACACGTCCAATGAGCTCCGCTCATATTTACCGGATATATAACTTTATCCAGTGCAAAAATATCTTTTCCTGGAACTTTCTTTGACCAGCGTTTCACGTTCTGGTATCTGTATCCTTCAGAAGCTTGGTGATGAAAAAACTTTAAAAAAAATGGTTTCTCCGTCTCCCCTTTTCCTTCTCACAGAGTTTTTCATCACGTCTTGAGAGCATCTGGCAAAAAATTAAAATTTTCATTAGCAGCATTCGAGTGAAGTACTTATCGGCAAA
>Ga0115008_10001443_pt1 | contig 19205 bp, 14 predicted proteins | sample FraStrMetagenome_FD_87164 | JGI IMG/M metagenome (GOLD analysis project Ga0115008, IMG submission 87164) | Marine eukaryotic phytoplankton communities from Arctic Ocean - Fram Strait ARC3M Metagenome | ecosystem: Environmental > Aquatic > Marine > Oceanic | place: Fram Strait | collected...
AACTCTACATTTTCTGGCTTCAAATCCCTGTAAACTATGCGACGATCATGCAGGTATCGAAAGGCCGATACCAAATCATATGCGACAAGCATACGTTCGTGAAAAAAATAATCTTTGAACTACCAACTTTTTCTTATTCGGAAAATTTTTATCGAAAACATTACATTTCGATAACCGTTTCCATTCACCATAAATCTTATCACTCAATATACACGGCAACCGATCTAACACCAGGCAGAAACTTGGATAAGTCGTTTTCAAAGCCGAAATAGCGCGCAACTTTATAATATTTGGGTGTTCCAATTCCTTCAAAACACGAAGCTCCGTACCTAAAAGATCCACATCGATTTTCCCCCGTTCCTTCAGCCTCGTTACCGTATCGCACCTCAATTTCTTGACAGCATAACGATACTGCTGTTTTCCATCTCGTAGATAATTTTGGTTCATATAAATGCGAGGAGCCTGCTCATCGACATCATCGGATCTGTAATGCGAATGAAGATCGATGGATATGACTTCACGTATGGTCCTGGTCATAAGAATAGAAAAAAGAAGTCAACACCCACACAGAAGTACATATATATACGTATAGAGATACGGTCAAATGACGACCACCAAAGTAAGAGGCAAATTTCAGGGCAATATGTCGAACCGATTTCGTTGGGATGGAGGTGCAGGACTCGCTATGTTGTCTTTAGAAAAAATTATTACTCGAACTTGTATAACTTCAATTTTCTTTTCGATGAAATAAAGAAGATATCCTTCCCTGCTTCATCTTTGCTCGTTTTATTTGGCCCCTGTATTCATTCAATTCAGTTAGTGTATTGTCATAAGCTAACGTAAGCTGTTTCATGTTCGCAAGAAGCTCGATAACTTTATCAGAGTCGCCAAACGATTCCTAAAGAGATAATGATTGACAAATTCTAATGCAGTAGTGGTAATCTGTGATGATATAGCTATGATATTGGAAGAAAACCAAAGAATGATCGATCACGTGCCGTGCATAGGATTAATTTAGGCCAATTTCGTTTTAAGACCAGATGAAGAATTTCGTGGTATTATGCATTTATGTATTCGAGAACAATCAAACGAGGAGCTTTCTTGTGATTGGTATCTTTATAGAATCCTGAAATACCGCATAGCTGAGAGCTGAGAGCTGAGATCTAAGATCGCTTCCATGTGGGATTTACACAGATTACCATGAAATTATCTCCGATGATGACTACTATTCGAATACCGGTACATATTGAGAAGTTACACAAATATTTTGATGTCAAGGTTCAAGGTCAAGCAACTGACAGGATTGATATTCTAAAAACAAGTAATCGTTTCAATCGCAGAGCTGCCAGCTGCACAAATTCGAAAGAAACTCATCAAGCAAGATTGAATACATTATTGTAAGAAAAGAAGTCGAGATAGAAAGTTATAACAGTCGTGAGCTCAGTCATGTATGAATTGGCTGCTCTTTTTTCCACAGTATACTCTTTTGTCAACATTTACTTTTGTTTGATATTTTGAAAGCAACAGATAGCATTTAAAACAAGCAATCTCTTCAATACTGGAGCTGCCACTATCAGAAAATTGAAACCAGTATTTTTTATTTAAAAAAACTAATATCTACTCGTAGTTGTCATTTGCGTTTTTCTACATTCTTTATGTCAACGAGGCTCTGTGCTAGCAACGGTCATTTGCCTAAATCGATGGTACATGTACATAGAACTCTGCTCGATTTTTGACGGTTTACGTGGTGAAAATAAAAAACCCGTACGGGATTGAAACCTTCTTTCAATATTCGCTACGCATAAATCCAACCTTAATACTTGATGAAGAAACCGAAAAAATATTCAACTCTTATCCATAATGTATAGGTATGTGTGATATCCGATCAACTCTGAAGTAGCGTAATTGGGATCTATACAATCAGACAGTAATGGAAGATACACTCTTGCAAGAAACTGTGATTTCTCAACGCATACTACAAAGTAACTTATACCTGGTACAAGAGTAGAAGTTAATAAAATAAAAGCATACAGTTTAAAAAAATATGATATATCAATAATTCTTTTAATGCCTTCAATATTAGATTTAACCTTAAAGGTTGTTTACTATGACCTCTGAGATTGATAGATGCAAAAAAATTATGTTAACGTTTGGGTATATTGATGGATGATGACTAGAAAAGCACTTATTTTTCAAATCATAAATGAACAAGAAGAAACGCTACCCATTGCTCATCCGTGACCTAAATTTAGGAGATAAACTCTTTTGTTGAACTGTTTGTTTCAGTGAAACATCCAAGTAGGAAAAATGGGTCTTCAAGTATGATTATGTTATACTTTTCGAGCAGAATTTCTGATTACAAAACTTTTCGAACCAAATACAATTTACGCGTAAGCTTTTGTTGATGTCACAAGAAGTACGAAATAAATCAAAAAAAAATATTGCTACGAACTCTTTTACCGCCTGAATTGCAAGTGCTCACCACATTCGCGAACTAAATACAAAGTATTGAAGAATCATTTTTAGCTTTATTTTTATACAAATAAAGAACAGCATTTTTGATAAATGTTAAGCATTATGATAATTATTGCCGATCTTCGTTCGAACTTATGTTTTGTAAACGAGTTTCCTTGCGAGTTCCGATCATTCGGCTAATTGTTTCTCGTAACTTTATGATCAACTTTTACTGGAACTACTAGAATTTTATTTGTACTGAGCGTCCCCGGTTAGTAAATAAGAGCTCCAATCTCCTCAGTTACGTGTTACACACGCTTGTGTTACCGATAATTGCAGGCTGGTAGCTGTTTTTGGTGCTGCAGCTACATCGGTATCGAAAGTTTCTTAATTCGTGATAGTTCACGTGTTTACCTTATCTTTCATCATTGTTATTTTTCGTGAATTTTTATACGTGGCTGGAGTGATTCCGACCTACTTTTATTGGCACTTGAATTTATATAGTGCTCTCTAGTTTATTATTATCTAGTTATGTCTCTCACTTGAACTGATAGAAATTGAAAGCGACTTTATCAAATCATTATGTGCGTCGTGGTTTATTCTTGCATGATTCAGTCGATTTCAAAAAGACGCTCCCCTAACGCAGGTTATCTCAAAGACGACACTACCGTGTAAAATAAAAAAAGATTAAACGAGGTGTAGATTAGAAAAATTAATGGTATACAAATATCATTCGCTTTACCTGGATCCCAATAATGGAAGGTAAAGCTTCTTAGAAGTTAGCAAAATAAGTATCCAGTTGAAGAAAAACTAATCTGAGTTCACAGATCGAGTTCGAGAATAGCACCCCTGTGGTCAGATGCACATGCATAATTTTCATGACTGACTAAGCTTAATCCTCTAAAAAATGCATGGTCCAAGGGATAATCACGACCTGGATACGGCCAGGAACATGCATGGTGAAAACCAGTATTATTCACTTTCGCTTCCACAGCGTCGAAGAGATCTTTTGACCAAGTATTAAAATCCCCAGCTATTACCGCCGGACCTGGAGAGAGATCCTTTAATACTGCGTCGACATGTTCCACTAATTTGCTTTTATCCTTCCAAGGCTGTCCGTTATAACCATGAAACGACACGAACTGAATCTCGTTTACTGTAGCTACAGTTGTCTTTTTATGAATGAGTCCCCCGAACTCGGCCCAAGGAGACTGGATTTGTTTCATTTTTTTCACATCGAATTTACTTCCAATGACGGTGCCGTATCCCATACGAGATACATAACTAGCCTGAAAATGAAGCGTTTCAGAGTGCAATTTGATTTCTTGTAACAACATAACATCCGGGTTGTATTCCTGGAATAACACCGATGCCACGATGCCAAATTGTCTCTTTTGTAAATTTTGCACTAATACTCGTACTTTCATCGTGTTTTAAAATGCAAAGAAACCTTATCCCCTCTACCTCTCTTTGCAACGATGTAACTACATATTAGTCCATAAATGATATGAGTTGACATCCATTAATTTTTAATTCATTTGATGTTTATGATATACAAAAGCATTTGTAGTCAGGCGGATTATTTCGAAAATGTGCGAATATATGTCACAAGTTGAAAAAAACGCAAAAATCTTGCGATCTCGTGCCCATCCCACGTGAGAAGTTCGGGTGCTCAGTTGCCTGCCTGACCGGGTCTCTCCAACATTAATGCGAACCCACAACCCGATTTTCATTAGATTGTGGAAATCCGTACGCGCTATCGCATCGAGACAAGATTACAAAAAGTGTAATATTTAAGTATATCAATATAATCGATGCATGTTTGCGTACCGTATTTGATTTTATTCTCGATGTTATTTAATACGAGTTATGTAATCGAAAGCCAGACAAAGATTCCAATCTATTCCTTAGTGTCTAGAATTTCTATGAAAACAATGTAAACAATTTACTCGTACTTGTGGTTTTTTACTTAAAAGAATTTAAGTATTTACATGTTAATTTGTTCGCCAAAAGTAAGAAACATGATTCCTGCAGGCTCCAGAGAACGGTGCTTGGACTATATTCGTAATCAAATTATGAACTATATTCGTAATCAAATAAGGGAGTCAAGGTAAACAGATGATAATTTCGGTTCATTTCATAAGAAGAATAAATGAAGCTGCTACTCAACCGGCGTGTGCTGGAAATGCCAGGGATTCTAGTTTGAACTATTCAGAAGAAGGATATGAATGGATCCTGCGTTGGACACCCTCTTTTTTGACCTATCAGTCTATTAGTTCAACAAAGGGAAGAAAATAAAGAGCGATAGCAATATTCATTTACGTAGATACCTACTATCTGCTGGATTATTCTTCAAAAAATTAACCACAAATTCGTGTCAGTTATGAGGTGAAGATGAAGTCAAAGTTCAAATATCAATATCTCTCAAGTGAGTGCATCATAAACATCTTTCGTAACTTGTCATAGTAAGAGCCTATCCGTCAGTCATTCTCGTTCTCTTTTCTGCCTTACTTGGATATTTTTGTATCAGAAATCCTTTGCTCAGAAATAGTCCATAGTTGTTCTAGCAATGCTAACTGTCCATCTCTCCAAAACGATTTCTTTTTCCTTTTTCGAAGGGCATGGTGTAACCCGCAGCCATACATTCGCCTGACATCTGACACCATACCATCTGCTTGCCGCATAACTTTCAAAGGAACAAATCCTTTCTTACAGCATGAAAAATTCAAAGTTTTAGCACGCTGCCCACAAAATTGAGTCAAGGCACATCTGATTGCTCGACCTTGCTTTGTCAACTTTTCTGTCGCCGAGGGAACGTAATGACCACCACCGTATAAATCTCCATTCTGCGTTGGAAAACCGCATATGTAACCCCATGGAACTTCCTCGGTCACCGACTGTGAAATTCGATATCATTCGCTTGGAAGAATGCCACAATCCAATGCCGATCTACTTTTGGATTTGGTTGTTGGAATTTTTAGTACTTGACTTGCGTCATTTACATTTTGCTCTGCTTCCATTCGAGCTTTTACACGAGCAGATCTTCTTCTTTTAGTATAAGAAGATTCCGGTGATATTTTACGCGGATCCTTACTAGACATATTATATATTATTTCCTAAGGTTTGTACTGGTAAGTAAGAGCTGTCAGATCTTTGAGATACATGGATAGTAGAACTTAAGAGAGAACGTTGCTCGTTTCAAGGATAAAATTTAGAGCTCCTTTACAGGATCGAAACGAGAAAGATTGTAATTGCAATTAATACTACTCCTCATCCGAACCAGTGACTGATGAAGAGGAAGAGGAAGAGTTTTAACTTTATGGGGTAATCTATCTATCTGCAGTTGTTGAAAAAATTCTAAAAAACCAATCTTCGGAAAACATGTGTGTGAAGATTGTAGATCTCGTCGCACTTGCAGTACGTTCGTACTTCGTACCAAATGGCTGGTAAAAATACTCAAGCTTGCGAACTTTGGTACTATTCCGTTAGGTACAACTTTGTTTTCCCCATTCTCTCTATCTCCAGGAGATTACGGTATTAAACGCTCTCTCTCTCTATCTCTAGCTAGAGACTAGACGTCGAGCTAGAGTCTAGGGAGAAAGTATAGAGAGAGAGGGAGGGAGAGGATGTATGAGAACCGTAATGTCATGTTTTTGGTTACTCTCTCATGCGAGACGTACTAAGCCGAATTGAATTACGGACTAGATTTTCGTTCCCCTTCTTTACGCCGACTTTTCTTTTCATGAAATGGAGTCTAATTTTGAACTGCGTTAGACGCTGCATCGCAAGCGAGATGGTTCAGTTACGTTGTTTCATGTGAATAAGCTAAAAAGAATCGCAGCGCTACGTATTCAAAAATTGAGAATTTGCCGGAATACAACAAATTTTCACATAGATCTAGCAGAAAGTAGCATGCAAACATGATTCAAACTTTCGATGTAGTGACTCTCACGGAAAAGCTGCAAACTTGTCTATCCTCTCATCCAATATTTGCGGATAAACAACCAGAAGTGAGCATCACTAATTTAACTGTATGGTATAGTAATAGGAAGCTTCTCGGTTCAAAGAGGCATGCTTCTCGGCAAGTTCAAGTGACTTCTTGTCCTGGACCCGCTCATAGTACAAAAAAGTATTCGTCTTTCATCTTCTGTAAGGAAGAAAAGGCGAAAATTGTCAATAAATTAGTTGGACATTTCGACTCCTTGGGTGAAGCATACAATGCAGCAAAAGATCGGGCGAGCATTCGCGATGGACTGAAAACTTCCAAAAAACTGGCTAGAAGGAAATCCTCAATAGTAAAACTCTACGTGAAGCAGGTTTCATCTTCATGTAGAAAGAAATCGTCTGCTCATAAAAAGATATCATCGCATGATAATATTTCACATATCCTTGTTCGCATTAAAAGCGAAGCCTTTGCTAACTTAAAACACAGTGAACGAGTGCTTTTAGCATATGAAATTATTTTTGATTATTTTTCTTGCGAAATTGAATCATTGACTTCGGGTTGGGATGGTATGAAGGGAGTATCAACTGTAGGGGTGAATGTAAGGTCACTTCCACATTTCAAGCAGATAGTACGAAGCTTACCGTTTCAAATTCTGTTTGATCTGCAACCTCGCCTCAACAACAAAATACCAAATGTTGTAAGCCACCGAAAAATAAATTTGATTACAAATGGACATTATTTTTATGGGGAGGAGACTTTATCTCGTCGACTTGTTCTTGATGAGTATCATTTAAACTCAAGGTTAGCAGTAAGGGATGAATCTGTATTAAACCGGGTGTGCTATTTGAAACACGTCTTTAGAGCAGGTCAAATTGAAGATTTAGCAACGGAACATTTACGTAACCACATTTCAGTAGGGGCAACTGACGCACATCAAACAAAAAAGTATAAGCAACAATCAATAGAATCTCTTGATACTAATGAAATATTTGGTAGACAAATTCAAATAAACGGTGAACTTAAAGAATGTACAATACGTATTCAACGAATCTATCGAATCAATTTTCTCCAAAAATTTGAACGTATCTATTTCAAAACGCAACACTCTGCTATAGTACTCCAATGTTTTTTTCATCATCTTCGCGATAGAAAAGTTGTAGCAGAACTGCGCGAAAAAATTTCGACATCTCCTGGACTTATTCAACGAAATTGGAGAGGATGGAATGGACGATGTGCGTATTTCCAGAGACGAAGTAACTGCCTAACTTTAACAAAAATCGTCCAACCACTTTTTCGCGGTTATCAATGTCGTGCACATTTAAGTTGGGCTCGTAAACATTGGTGCATCGGTATTAAGATTACAATGATGGCAAGGATATACATAGCAAGAAAGAAGGTATTTATGATACGACAGGAACAAATTTCTTTATTGAAAATTAAGATGGCAATAATATTACAATGTCTCGTACGAAAGCGATTGTCAACTTGCTTTGTAAAGAAATTATCGCATCATGTACATGTATTAGTTCCAAACTCAATACGAATACAAGTACGATATCGTACTTTCTTTGCGCAACGTGTTTTAACTAAGTTACAGACAATCGCTACCGCAGCGACGACAATACAATCATTTTATCGCGGTGTAAAGCTTAAAAATCTAATGAAACCTTGGTTTGTGATGATAAGAGAACAACAATGCGTAATCCTTTTACAATCACAATTTCGTGGGTTTCTTGATAGACAAAGAGTTCAATATGTTCGACGCGTCAAGTTCATCACCAAGCTAAGGCATGAACATGCTGGTCAAATTCAATCGACATTTAGAGGGTTTTACCAGAGAAAATTACTGACATTACGTAAGGCAATGTGGTGGAGCTCTATAGCAATTCAAAAATCATATAGAAGAATGAAGGGAAGATCAGAAGTAAATGAACTTCGAAGTAAGAAAAAATATTTAGAAAAAGTAGCGAATGCTTTGACTATACAACGTTTTTACCGTGGTCATTGTGGTAAAAGAGAAGCACGACACGTTAAGAATTACACCATTTCGAGGAGATTATATGCTAGTAGAATCATTATGAGATCGTGGTTGAGGTACAAGAGACAAATATATTTTCAAAATATAAGGGATGCTTGGATAGAAAATCTTTACATATGTGCTCTAAATTCCGCTGAAAGGAAGAGAAAAGAAGCATCTCAAGATTTAAGAAGTGTCATTAATGAAATATTATCATTGACTAAAACTATAACCAAATTACAACAGAAAAAGAAGGCTATCAGCGCCTTTATAGATCATTCTTTGTCTCAAATAGCCTATCTCGATCCTGAAGTGCAAAAAGCTCTTGAAAATAAAGAAGAAAATTGGTCGAAATTTTTTCGCGACGAACGTTCTTCTTTAGAAAGTAGAATAATGTTCGCTCGCTGCGAAGAGAGGCTTTGCTCAAAGAGTTTAGAAGGCAATAAGGTGAGTTAATTATGACGTAAAAATATATTTTATTCAAACATAAAATATATTTTCATTGTGAAGGAACTTCTTCACAAGCTCTGCCTTGAGCATTGCGATGTCGAAGTAAACTTAGATGAGATTTGTTCATGGGAACTGCAGCTTCATGAAAGTCGTAGGCGCGTGGAAAACCTGAGATTTCTCCGTGACGACAAAAAAATGAATGAAAAGGTAGCGCGCGCAGAGATCAATCGTTGGAGACCAAAAGATATCCTAACCCATAAAAAGAAGAGTGAGTATCCAATAAATTATACAACCGTATCATATATTAGTCGAATGAACGAATTGTCCAGTCGTGCAACTCTTGGGGTGAAATTGGTTTTAACTTCGAGAAATGTCGAAGGTAAATTTGATGATAAAGTGACAAATAAAGAATATAGTTGATGTTAAGTATACAGTTGGACAAATAGACATACAAAGTTATAGCTAGAATTGGCTTCAGCAAAAAATCGCCATGATAACCTTCGATCATGATGATACACTAAAGAGAACATTCAACGAAAAATTGAACGGTGCTGATGTTGGCCAAGGATATTATCATAGCACGTCATGGACATGATAAGCCAAAGGAGTTTCATCATGCAGTGGTGTTTTAACCCAAATGTACGTGCTTTCCTAGAGCTTGTCGAACCGAATTTTTAAGCACGTCATTTTTCTGTTCATGTCGTTGAATGTCAACTAATCCGACATACCTCTATTCACAGAAAATTGTGCCTTTTTCCTCGGCTGATAACCTGATCTTCGAAATGCGTTTTAATCTCATCAAGCACACTACGCCTGCATCTTCATGCGATATGTTATAATCATCTACATCTAAGACTATTGTACGTTGTTTTCCGTTTATCAATTTGTTAGCCGAGGTTGTCATACGGATCAAGTTCAAATCCCATCTTTCCGGGAAACCACTACCTAGATTGTACCGCAGCATCCGTAAATGGCGTGTAGTACCTTTACATGACTTTTTTCCCGTTCACACCCCGTAAATGCTTTTTGTATCGAAGATTCACGTCACAGAGGTACTTCCATAACCTTGCCCCGAATTTCCATGGGATTTTTTTTTGCCTTCCGGTATCGGAGTTTCAAATACCGCACTCTCTCGTTTATCCATTGTATCAATAAGTGGAGTCATGTTGAGGAGTATGACTAGTCGTGTTTTAGTATTGAAATTTTTTCACTGCAGGTGGTGTATCTTCTCCCTTTGATTCATCCTCATCTTTTTATTTTATGGGATTGACGGCCTCTATTGACCCTTTGACCTCTTTCGTAGTTTGATTGTTGTATGAAATTGGAATAAAAAGAATGATTTTCCGGGCATGGGATCTTTAGCCACTTGTTCGTCCTCTTTGACTAGACCTATTATGGCGATTGATCTTTCACCAAACAACTTAATACCCACTTCTGATGCTCATCTTAGTAAACATGGCATCACAGGCTAACTCATAGCAGCTATCGATCCTCTCGTCAGTACCATAATGTTCGTTTACTATGAGAAATGGATCCAAAGAGTTGCTTTACCAGCTCAGTTTTGTCGACGATAACAATGTTGAACTTCCCATCTAAAGTAAAATGTATTTAGAACACCCCGTGACAACTGACGAGATTAAAGCGTGTTATTTCAATTTGATTGATAGTTTGACAGAAGAACTAATGATTAGAGACGAATATTCCAAATACAAAAGCAGCAAATCTCATTTCCAAAACTGCGCCTTATCTTTAAGTATTGTCATTTGCCAAATGTTTGAGTTTCCACTCTGAAAGGTGCCAGATTATATTTTGAACAACATGAGAGAGTCCGCACGTAATTTTGAAGCAGAATAATTCAATAGCAATCGTGGAAGATCGATCCAAACTGTTCTGGCGCAAGTCTCAAGACACTTCAAGATTTCTTGAAAAGTATGGCAGTAATAATACATACAAGGCTTCGTTAGTTGGCGAAGATGGTGGACATATTTGGACTACGGTTGCTGAGAAAGATATGGAGAATCACCTTCAGAGTCACGAGATGTTATGCGATCATGAAAAGGCTGAAGATATAAGAGCTTTAAGGAATATTAGATACGAACATCTACAAGCTACAAGTGTATACATCGCAAAACCAGCTAGAATCAAGAAATATTAGTTCTTTCACAAATTGTTTCGCGCCGTTGAGAGATTGCACTAGCCAGATAGTCCCACAGATATAAATTAAATACAGAAAAATAGTTGTGTATTATTTTTTTATTTAATTATTGAAATTAGTTTTTTCTTAAGAAGTAGTAATTAGTTTTAAAAAAAATCTGTATAAAAACCCTCTTGCTGCTGCCAATTACTCTTTCTACGGCTACTTGTTCTCCTCATGTTCATACTCGTGCCCATGCCAAAAACACCACCAGTAGTGGAAGTCGCAGAATGAGGTTGGTTGAATTCGTCAACATAGTAATATTCTTCAACAACCCTACCTTTGGTGCTGCGTGAAGACTTCTTGACAGTATTCGCATCAATGAACGCAAAGCAATTTCTACAAAGCAAATCTAGGCCTAGCGCAAGGACGCCCACATCTTCGGAATGTTTCAAAATAGCGAGAAATACTGACCGAACTTTTTTCGAAGTCCACAGCGAAGTTATCTTTTGTTGCCCAATGGATTCCAACTCAATATCAGAACGGAAGACAGCATCAACAAGCATATCCCTTGCCGTTGTCGTGACTTCTGATGACGGCATTATCGTCATTGAATCTTGATAACCATCACGATTATGATTTTTAGTTGTTTCGGCGTACATTGTATCAATCAAATCAAATATTGCTCCTTCCAGAGAAACTAGACAAGTTCGAGCAACTTCCATTTTATGCCCCTCGTCCCGCAACGTTTGTATCCAACTGTTGCGAAAACCAGTGTTCACACGACCCCATCGGTTTTCCATCACTCTGTTTTTGAGTTTACTATACATTTCACTTTCTTTCCGTAGCATAATCTTTGATAACGCAAATGGTGTCGACGAAATTTGTGCATCGTCGGCATTGCGACCGCAATATTTCCCTAAAGTGTTGTGATAGCTGAATATTTGAGAGTCCTGCTCGTAATAATATTGATTGTCATCTGAATGATGACCTTTGTCGTTAGGTTTATTTTTCAGACTCATATTCATCCATTTTCGTGCAACGATTAAACCAGTTATCACATCATCGCCACTCAAATATACCTCTTGTCCATCTCCATCGATCACAACTTTCCAAAGCGGCATATTCCGATTGTCATGATCCTGACGATGGCTATGCGGTGATTCACCATTAGCATTTGATTCCGCTTGTCCTCCTTCTTGATCGTCCTTTTCGGCATACTTCATCTTCCAACCGGTCACAGTTCCCATTTCGTACGTACCATTTTCATAAACTTTCATTCGTATGCGACATTTTATAAACGAATCCAATCTATCATCATTATTGCTGTCACCGTTGTCAATCCAAGGTGCCAATTCTGACGGATTCGAATACCGTTCCTTGGCGACTCGAACGGCATCCGCATCGCCTTCTAGTTGGATCTTATCTGTAACTCCTGCAGAATCTACATTAGTGGAGGACGGCGATGATGAGGAACTCTGATCCATTATCTCCTTTAAACGCATCTTCAACGAAACTTCACGTTTACCACGTTCATCTAGTTTCCGTATCACTTTTCTCAGTGAAATATCATTCGAATAGCAACCCCAAGTTTTATACGGCAATGCGCAAATGCGTCCACTATGATGATATTCTTTACGACTGAACGATATGAAACTAATTCGATTGCTTTGTTCCGCATCATTTGCTTCTTTCTCTAAATAGAAATCTTCTTCACAATCATCGGCACCAATCGTGCGCGCTGTCTCCATTTCTTGCTGTTCAACCCAAACCAAAAGACGATCACTACTTCCACTCGACGCATCCTTTAAAAACCAGTACACATCCCGAAACTGATCACATCCCAAGGATTCTGTACGTACGAAACATTTGTCGCGTTTGATTACCAAGTCGCGTTGTAAATCAATTATCTTCTTTCGTTTTTCTGAGGCACGATGTTCCAAGACAACATCGCGGAATAGGTCAAGAGCCCAGGCACCTTCTTCCTCATCTTCGACGAGGCCGTCGTCGAAAGTTCCCGTAAGTTTGGCTTGTTTGCCAACCCGGATAGCGTATCGATATGCCTTAATAGCTGCTGAACCGCCGTTTAATCCACCAAATTCTTCCAAAGCTTCGTTTAATATACACATAGCATTCGCACGTGCGGCTGGGAGTGTTTCTTGGAGGTTTTGTAAACGATTCAGTTCACGGCGGAGTTTGTTTATGCGTATACGGACGGATCGATCTATGTGCAATTCTAAGTTTTCGCCAGGGCTGTTAGAGTCAGTGGTCCCGCCATTGAGATCATTTATTTCTTCCAAAATTGCATCAATTTTTTCTCTTTCTCTGTTATGAAAATGTTGAAAAATCGTGAGAATTGATACTTAGCGTAAACTTTTTGATTATTTCACACAGAATACCAACGAACCTCGCTACAATTTCATCTAACGAAAGAACTGTTAATGAATGCGTATCGAACGCAGCAGCTTCCTGTATTTTAGTTGCCATGGCAACTACGTCAACTTTTGGAAACGATTTCTCGTTCGGCAAAGCATCATACTCCGCTTTTGATTCGTCATCCAACATTTGCAGCACAAGCTCCTCATCTGTCGCGTCTTCCAGTCGTTGCTTCAACTCGTCATTCTTACCGCCCCTAGCAGCCAACATTAGCTCATCTCGTTTAGCACGGCAGAATTCTGTACGTACATCTGACGCCAAGTATTCCCGCGCCAATTCCTCATCACGTTGCTGCTCCTCCCTTGCCAACTTCTTCGACTTCCGTTGTTCATTCTCGAGACTTTTCAATGCGGATGTTCGTGCCTTAAAATTATCTTCGATGAGAGTACTGACGCGATTAGTATCATATGCTGCTTCGATGAGGATACGGAGGAGGCAAAGCCGTTGATGTGCGCTGAGGGTGGAATAGACACCTCCCATTGAAGATGATGATTGAGAAAGACTATTGTTGTCATTGTTGGTTTCGTTATTGCCCGAGCGGGGAGAAGATTGAAAGTTGACGAGGAGAGGGTTACACAATAACTCAATAGCACTCTCCACGTTAGCGGCAGTGGAAGACATTGAAACTTGACCTTCTCCTTCTTTGTTGTCGTTGATTGAATTGACGTCAGAAAAGGATTCGGAGAAGATACGCGAAATGGAAATGGAATGACGCTCAATTTGAGAGTTCGAATCTAAAAGCGATCCGTTTATTCCCTTTATACCAATATTTCGAATATTATCATTTTCATTTTTTACATTATCTTTATTGAATCGATGAGAACCACCGACACATCGTTTGTGACGTACAGTGTCATCCGCTTCTAACCGGAGTTTCTTCAAATGATTGATGTATCTTCTAGCTACGACAGCAGTTAAATACGGCCACGTCATGGGCGATACTATGATGGGATCCGTAGAGGACGGCTTATTAGGAGGGAGCAGTAGATCGATGATTGATGGAGGGACAACAAAGGACACTCCTTGCTCGATTTGTTGCGGTGAATTTTCATTGTTCTGTTGTTGCCCTTGAGATTCTTCATCTTCTGAATCTTCGTCATCCTCATCATCTTCATCAGAGTCCGAATCGTCCTTCTTGACGGCATCATTCGTCTCAAATTGGCTTTGCTTTGGAGTAGACTCCACAACGTCACTCTCATCGGGCAACGTGCTCCACCACCATTCGTCGCTACGAACATCTGCAAATATGAGCTTCAGTAATGCTAGATGCGATTCGGCAAGATATACTGGTATTCCCTGAAGAGCGGTATCGTCCATCGTTACTGCATTTGATGCGCCTTCAAATTCATGTTCTTCTTCGTCGTCGACATTATCATCGTTGTCACCATTGGTTTTGTCTTTTGATTTCACACTCGATTGTAGTTTGGATTGTTGTGCTGAGGGTGGAGGTTTGTGGTTCAAAGCAGCGCAGAAGTCACTTAATGGAACTGGTGTAAGTGCCAAAGTACGATGAAAAGTGCTTAAAAAATCCCACACCATCAAGACATCAGGAATAGCATATTCGGGAATATCCGGAAATTCGCGTGGTGAAATATCGACTGGTACATCTCGAGCGAGTTGCGGTTTGTATTTCGGGTCAGCTTCCTTTAGTTCCTCATGAAGGAGATCGTCGTCAATCGGATACCTAAAATGGGATAGATTTGAATTGATTAGTTTTGCACTTGCTTGGTACATACTCAACAGGGTTCACTTACCGTTCAGAATATTGCTCTGATTTATGATCTACCAATGCCTTCGTAGCCTTGACATGAGTCTTCAGCAATTTATCAAGCTCTTTCTGTAGTCGTTTTCGTTCGCTCTCTAAGTCGCGTTGCGTCCTAGGCCTGCCTTTGTTTATCGTAACGGACTTTTTCTTTGGCACAACAGCGTTGGTCTTCGATACAACTTCGGTAGATTTCACTGTATCGCCGGTAAGTTCGAGATGCTTGGCTACATCCAATTTCGTACGAAATATTTTGCCGTTAATGATGAATACTACGGTATATCGGTCTTCGCTTTTACGCTTCGTTGCTCGAGCTTTAACGTTGGCGAGCAATTCATCCGTATCCGTTACTGCACATTTTGAAGATAAGCAAAAGCTTTCATATAATAATAATGTGTACTTTATTCCATACATACCATGAAACTCTTTGCTCAAATAAGTCTTGAGCATATTCATCGAACGCTCTTCACGTTGAGCAAGAGTCACCTCTCCTCCTGACTGCGTCGCAGTCGACGTTGACTCATCTCTAACCTTTTTGCGTTTCAACGGAACCTTCATTGGATCCACATCCGATTCCTTTTTTCTCTTCAATGGAGTTCCATTACTTTTCTGCGATGAAGTACTAGCAGCAGCAGCAGCATCCTCTGCTGCCATGTTACTCGCACTTGCTAGAGCTCCACCAGGATCAAACTTGGTAAGACGGACACTGAGTATATCCAGATGTTTACGTGCCACTTGTTGATGTGGATTACCACTGTTTGTTCGAAATTTCAAATTGAAATTCAAATTCAAATTTTCAAATTTGAGAAAAACAAAAAAATGTTTCAAAATATGAAAACATAAAAAATTACCTGGACAAAAATCGACCATACACTTTACCAAGTTCCACGGCAAACTTCTCCCATCCACGTTTCCCCTCCTTGTCATACTTTTTATGATCCAATCTCGATCCTACTCGTATGAGCAGATGCTGATCTCGAAATGGTTCCGACCCCTCCGCGTCCCACAGCTTTGCTAGCATCTTCGTCATTTTACGATGTTGCTTTGGATTTTTAAGTCCTTCCGCCATATTGTTTGGTTTAGTTTTGTTTAATAATGTCAGTGGTTTATCCAGTTGCTGTCGTGGAGGAGGAGTAGAAGGAGGATGCTGTCTGTGCGTTGACGCCGTTGGTCTTTTCGATGTGCAATATCAGTGTATTTTAATTTGGGGAGAGATTCACGTTTGTTTATCATTTCTACACAGATCGTCGTAGGTTTCCACGGGATTGGTCGTACGATAATTCTACAGTGAGAAAACCAAATAAGATGAGGGGGTACATGTACGAGTATGGGTGGTCTGAAAGAGTGCTCTACAAAGATCGCACGTAAGTATGAATGTAGTATTAATTTAATAATGTAATTGCTACGAACAAGAACCGGCATTTATCTGAGGGAGCTCAAAAGTGTTTGCCATCAACCTTTACTTCAGAAGTATTGGAAGATGCTCCAAATTTTGATGCCCTTTGAATTCCTGAGATATGCTAAGCTGGTTCATTGATGTGTAGAACATTCAAAATAATGAAAGAACAAAATCATAAAAATATGAAAAGACATCGAATTGGAAGAGTCACAAAGGGATGGGTAAAACAACAAAATTGGCATACAAAATACTTCAAACAAAATCAGTAATCGGTGGGAGTTTTTCTCTTCAAATTGATTACATCTTGATTGGGATGGGGTGCATTCAGCACAACAACAAAAAAAAGTCATGTCATCGAACGGAACACAATTTAGAATTTTGGCGCCATTAAATTTTGAAATGCGCGCCATCGCCTATTTTAGCCGCACCACACAAGCTCCAACTCTCGCTTCGAGGTGTACCAGTGAAACTCGATGAACTTAATCAGCTCCACCCGTATATACGAAATCGTGAGAGCTTACAGGTCAATTCCGAAAAATGTTGCACAAACACCTCTCCTACCCTCCTTAATATCACATGACAACATACCAAACTAAACATCAAGCGCAAAAGACAAACACACAAACTCACATAACCCAACTCCACAACTTACACAGCATCCCAACAACCTACAAACGCATCCAAATATCTCAAAACTTTCACACTCAGGTTCAACAACCTTACCGGAACCAACAACACTTCTCAACTAACCGCACATACGACACACATACGTTGCATACAATACCTCACAAATTCAATTCCAACTTCAACTCCTTATTAGATTCTCCCGCCCCCCCCCACGTTCAGACACGACTATACTACAGATGCAGACCACACGGTACACACAGCAAACTTCAACACGGACGACAACTCAAGCGAACGTAAGGATCCAACAGCACACAGGCCACCGTCCAAAGGCAAATACTCAACCTCAGAATTTTTCACTACTTTCCAACCAATCAAATTCCTTCCAAGACTTTGGCAGTTAATCCAAAACTGCGCCGTCACACCAGGCTCATCCTGCATCCATTCACTTCTCAACCCACAATGAGGTCCGATGTTGGTAATGGATACAAGATATCCACCATTGAAGAAACACACTGGATTTCACGAACCATCCCGCAGTGCATCCGAAGGGGTGTGACGTACGTACGAACAGAAGTCATGCCACCAACACCCGCATCGAATGCGTGTTACCTCCCGATGCATTGAGAAACATCCAGTAGTTAATAACGTAACGTGGAGGATGAGGATGGTGACAAGCGGTTGGGATTGGATTACGGTGGTATAAGGTGGGATCTGGTTATGACAACCATGGGTTATGTTTACCGATAAAAATGAAATTCGAGGGAAATCATGTGTGTGTTTGTGCGTGTGTGTATCGGCGGAGGACAGGTGCAGTGACGAACGTGGTATGGATGGTGCGCGTCATCCATTGGATATGATTTATGATTTGATGACCGGTATTTGTAATTTAGCCAGTTTGAAAATTTATACGTGTGTAAATTTTGGCTGTGGCTGTGGCTGTGGCTGTGGCTGTGGCGGGAATATATATGTAATGTAGACAATGCTAACAATAGACAATAGCTCATGCTGGAATGAGAAGAGGACTTTTTTGAAAAAGCAATCACGGAATTCAATATCGTCCTTGGAAGATGGTATTTTTTTTTTAAACTGTATGCTTTTATTTTATTTAACTTCTACTCTTGTACTAGATAATATGTGTTTGCGGACATATGAGCGTGAGCCCGATACGATACGAATAAGTGATACATGTACATGTACCTTGAACCTTGAAAAGATGATCGTTGTTATTCTTGAGATAAGTTATTTTTGTTATCATGTTTCAACCAACGTTCGAGATCCTGCCGATACGCGAGTTTTGAGGTCCAAGTCAATCCTCGTAGATTCACACCAAATCAAGGTGCTGGAATAGGAGCACACATTCTTCCATTATTTGATCCAGTTTTTCAGAATGACAGCATGTCATAGGATATCAGCTCGCTCATACAGAAGAGGAGTTTTCTTTATTTATTCATGAATGCTTACTCCGAGTTCCAAAAAGGTTTTATTTTTGTTTTCTATCGAGTGCGAAAAGGCGAGAAAAGACTACGCGCAACTTCTCATGATAATGTGGTCTTATACCAGTACTATCGCCATCAATCAACGTCATTGCTTGAAACTAGGCTTATTTTTGTACGTGCATTTACTACAAATGCCTGTACTGCAATATTCTTCATATCATTGTACCAGTACAGAAAATTATCCGCTAGTGAGATATGATTCTTTTTTCATTTTGTTCATTAACTTTCGCGTATTCAGAAATGAATATCAGGAAACGTGCTGTGTGAAATAATGGGTGAGCAATATGTCACAGACCATTTGTGTTTATGCTTCTATCAAACGCGTGCCAACTCTAATCACGAATCAAACTTGATATCAAACGCTTACCAACTTCACTCACACCGGGAAGTTTCAAGCCAGGTCTGACTGCCAAAACATCGGTCCAATAACCCATTTCGTACACCTCATCGCCACCTTTAGCTTTTCCGTCGCCGTCACGGTACT
>Ga0115008_10001444_pt1 | contig 19204 bp, 24 predicted proteins | sample FraStrMetagenome_FD_87164 | JGI IMG/M metagenome (GOLD analysis project Ga0115008, IMG submission 87164) | Marine eukaryotic phytoplankton communities from Arctic Ocean - Fram Strait ARC3M Metagenome | ecosystem: Environmental > Aquatic > Marine > Oceanic | place: Fram Strait | collected...
CATAAGTTGATCGTAGACCATTCGCAGCTGAAATTTTTGGATAAAATGATTTTCTTATAAAACCATCAACTTTAACATTTGATTCAATTAAATATGCTTTTGATGTCATATTTATATACCCATTAGTATCATCTTTTATATCATTACTTACCATCATTTCATTTTCATATTCCTTGTATGGTTTAATAGCACCACTGCTAAATTCATCATCTACTAGTATATCTATATTGTCTTCATCTACAACTTCACCATCTATTACTCTAAACAATTCTAAATATTCTTCGTTAGAATTAGTAATTATTTTATTTGTTAATTTTTCTATTTTTTTATTTGTATCATATATTTTATCATTTTTATCTTTTACATTTGTTACTCGTTTTACTATTTGAACTATCCATCCTGTTATATTTTTTGGCTTAATATCAAATATTCTTATATAACTATAATCACCCCAATAAGGATTTGGAACTGTTCTATTGTTAAAAGGATGGTTTCCACTTTTTATTTTTAATATATAACTCATTTATATATATTAAAATATTATCATTTTATTGTTATTTTGTTTTTCTTTTTGTTTATTCTACGAGATTTTCTTTTTTGCTTTTTGGATCTCCTAGATTTCTTTTTAAGTTTTTTTGATTTTTTTTTAGTTGATTTTTTATTTTTGCGTCTTTTATAACCACCTCCCACTGCCGATACATTTGTTGTGGATTGACTTATTAATGGTGGATCAAGTTGCCATGTAATAGTCCCATCTGTGTTGGTAATTCGTTTAATTTGTCTTATAAATAACAAATCATTTAAAGCATTTACTGTTTTGACAATGATTCTTTTAGCATATGGTGCGGTTGTGCTTGTACCATCTTCTAAAATTAATTTAAATCGAAACGGTGGAAAGTTATCAGGATTCTTCGGGTCCCAACCCACTAGTTCTAATTTTAATTTGCTTCTAACATCATGAACATTGTTTGGATATCCTTGTCGGTGGTTTACTGTTCGCAGTGTTCCTTGAGTGTGTGCCATACTTCTGTTGCGTCCTTGAGGATTAAATGTTGTATCATGAATACTTAAATGAAAGTTTTGAAAGTCACTATATTGACCAGATTGTGTAAAACTTATATATAAACCAGTTTGACTTAATTTAAGTTTTACATCTATCGCATTATCTATGCCCAATTCGTCATTAATATCATTGATAATTCTATCTATTATATTCTGTCTTAATTGACTGCGCAAATGACCCGGATTACCACCTGGACCGCCCGGACCTCTTCCACCTAATGATTGTGTAAATAATTCTTGTAATCCTTCTATCATTTCTAGTTTTTTTTTATCAGTAAATATTTGTCCACCTCTTTGGGTTGAAATTTTTTTATTTGAATCATATGAAAAAGAATGAAACGGTATTTCTACAATACCAAATAAATCTCCGTTGGATTCATCTAATTCATAATCAACTGGTAAATTAAAAATATTTCCATTTCGTGTTTTAAAATCTTTTCTATCTATATCTTCTATTTCCATTATATATATTAATGAAGGATAATAAATTTTTTATAATAATCATCGTCCAATAAACATTCTAAATAATAGGCAAATAGTTTTCGCTGGATAACTATTTCTTTATTCTCTTGATCCATTTCAAACAACACAATATCATTAATTAATAGTTCCTTTTTCCGAGTTTTTTTGATCTTATAATAATCCGCGATTTTTGTTAATTGTTTGTGTGTATAATTTTCGTTAAAAAAAAGATAATTTGCCATAAACTCATTTTCATCAAACTCGTATTTATTTTTCAATTCTTCTGTTAGTAACTCATCTAATTCTTCATGTGTAATACAATTTTCATACTTATTCTTTTTTTCTACAATACAAATATTCATTATATTTATATTGTAGTTTTTTCTTTAAGATTTATTTAAATTATCATATAAATCCATGTATTTAAATACAACTTTATTACATAACCCGGGTTTATCTTTTACTTTTAATGATTTCATATTGACAACAAATTCAGTTAATTCATCATAATTATCGCTATTCCATTCTTTAATATTATTTTTAGATTCTGTAATTAAAATAAATAAATTTTCGGTTATTTCACATAATATATTTTTTTTTGTATCTTCATTCATCATTTCTCTAGTTAAATCAATTAAATACTCAATCATATTGTATGTGATATCAATCGAAAGTACATCTAATTTCTGTAAATTAACTACAAATGATGTAAGAGCACGGGTTGACTCATTTAATTTATTATTTCTACAATATTGCTCATAATCCTTATCTGGATCACAATATTCAATATTTTTAAATAATTCTTTATATTCACCTATATGTTTATCCATTACATCAGTCATACATGAATAAAAATAAATTAAATCCTTATATAGTTGAGCATAAAGTTTGGAATAAAATTTATTATTACTAGCTATTTCAAAAATTAATGCAACCACTTTATTTTTATCTTCATCGGAATATTCACTTTTAGATAATTCACTCATTAATTCTAAAATTTTATTTTTTTGCTTTTCATAATGTTTGTCACTGATCTTATTTAATTCACAACGAACACTATCTAGTAAACTATCTACCCCTTCCTTTTTAATTTTTTCAGTTGCTTGAAAATTCCTAATAGCAATCCAATCTTCATCATTAATTTCTGGATTTTTCTTTTTCCTTTTTCTATCTTCCTGTCTCTTCTTATGAAATATAGGTGTTTTTATATAACTAGGAGCACCTACTTTATCACTTATTGAATTAATAATTTGTATAATTTCATCGGTTATTATATATTTATTATCCAATGACTTTATTTTATCAATATCAGACAAGGTATATTGCATGTTATTTAAAACACTAGTCATTTTTATACAGTATTATTAATACATAATTTTATATCAATTTTTTATTATATTATATTATTATTACTTAAATATTTACATACATAAATAATAATGAGCATGATTAATGAAAATAACGAAAATAACGAAAATAATGAAAATAACGAAAATAATGAAAATATAAAAGCTATAGAAAAGTGGGATGAGATAGAAGATTTAAAAGAGAATTTATTAAGAGGCATATATGCTTATGGGTTTGAAAATCCAAGCCCAATTCAAAAAAAAGCTATATTACCTATGTTAAGTGGCAATGATGTAGTTGCTCAGGCACAATCTGGAACAGGAAAAACAGGAGCATTTTCAGTATCTACATTACAAATAATAAACTTAGAAGAAAATAAATCACAGGCTTTAATAATGGCTCCTACAAGAGAACTAGCAACGCAAATTTCTGGCGTAATTGAACATTTAGGAAGTCATTTTGATAATTTAAGAGTTCAACTACTTGTAGGAGGTACAAGTATAGACGAAGATGTATATAATTTAAAACATAACACGCCTCATATTATAGTAGGATGTCCAGGTAGAGTTCATGATATGATGAAGAGAAACCATGTAAAAAATAAAGATATAAAATTAATTATTTTAGACGAAGCTGATGAAATGTTATGTGTAGGATTTAAAGAACAGGTATATAATATTTTTCAATTTTTAAATAAAGATGTTCAAGTAGGATTATTTAGTGCGACACTTCCAAATGAAATTAACTCATTAACTGATAAATTTATGAGAAATCCTATTAAAATTTTAGTAAAATCAGAAATGTTAACATTAGAAGGCATTTCCCAATATTTCATTGCTTTGGAAGATGATAATCAGAAATTTGCTGCATTAAAAGACCTATTTAATACAATATCAATGTCACAATGTATTATATATTGTAATAGCATCAAGAGAGTTCAGGAATTATATGATGCTATGGTAAAAGAAAGTTATCCTGTTTGCTGTATCCATAGTGGCATGGAAAAGGAAGACAGAACAGCATCATATAAAGAATTTAAATCTGGACAAAATAGAGTATTAATTTCTTCAAATGTTACAGCTAGAGGGCTAGATGTACAGCAGGTTAGTACTGTTATAAATTTTGATATTTCAAAAGATGTACATACATATTTACATAGAATAGGAAGAAGTGGGAGATGGGGTAGAAAGGGTGTAGGTATTAATTTTATCACAAGAAGAGATGTACAAATGTTGAAAATAATTGAAAAGCATTATAGTACACAAATAGAAGAATTACCAGCAAATTTTATTTCTAATTAAGTTTAATTATATAAATATTTTTAACCTATATAATTAAACAATGTCTGATTGTGACACAAAAATGTATAATATAAACAATTGTTCCACTGTATTTAAATTACCAATTAATTATTTGGAAAATAAATCTACATTAGAAAAGAATATTCATTCTGATTTAGAATTAACAGAATTAAAAGATAATTCTAATAATTGTTTATACGATAATGTATTTGAGCCTACAAATACTTTTAGTAAAATCACAACTAAACTATGGAGTGAACATTTTACAACAGATGTTAATTTTTTAAAAGATTCTCAACAATTATATAAAAATATAAGAAATGTTAAAAAAATAGAAAATGAGGATATTGATGAATTAATTAACATATATGATGAAATAAAAAATGATTATAGCTTTAAAGATAGATATAACTACATAGAATGGAAATTTTTAGATCATTTAAATTATAATCCAATATTTCTATTAATTTTAACTTTAATAAATATAACAAGTCCTTTATTTTCATTAATTTTACCTATTATTATTTTATTTATTCCATTAATTGTTTTAAAAATACAAGGTTCCGAGATTACTTTACAAAAATATGTTAGTTTATTAACTTTTTTTGGAAGGATGATACCTCTAGTTAATATTATTAATTTCAAACAAATGTCTATTGATAAAAAAATAATGACCTCTGTTTCTACTGTAATATACTTTTTTTCAATCTATCAGAATATTATGTCTGTATTCAGGTTTCATAAAAATATGTATATTGTTCACAAATACTTAGATAAAATAAGATCGTTCAATTCTCTAAGTATTGAAAACATTGATAATTTTTTAGTTTACTCTAATAGCTTAGAATCATATAATAAATTTAATGATGATTTAATAAAACACAAAAATGTATTAGTAGATATAAATAACAATTTAAATAATATTACTCCTTATTCGTTAAGTTTCACAAAAGTATTTGATCTAGGTAATGTGATGAGTTATTTTTATACTATTTACAACAGCGATATTCTTAATAATTCTTTATTATATTGTTTTGGATTCTATGGATTTTTAGAAAATATAACAGCTATGAAAAATAATTTAACCAATAAACATCTCAACATTTGTAAATTCTCAAAAAATAAGATTTCTTTTAAAAAATCTTTTTATGCTCCGTTAAAAAATGATAATCCTATTACAAACGATTTTTCATTAGATAAAAATATAATTATTACCGGTCCAAACGCAGCTGGAAAAACTACCATGTTAAAATCTACATTATTCAATATTATACTAAGTCAGCAAATTGGATGTGGATTTTATGAATCAGCGAAAATAAAGCCATTTGATAATATACATTGCTATTTAAATATTCCTGATACATCAAATAGAGATAGTTTATTTCAAGCAGAAGCAAGAAGATGTAAAGACATTATTGATGTAATTGATTCTGATAAAACAAAAACCCATTTTTGTATATTTGATGAATTATATAGTGGAACAAATCCATATGAAGCAGTAGCCAGCGCCTTATCTTATCTTTCATATTTATGTAGTAATAAAAATATTAAGTTTATATTAACAACACACTATGTTGAGTTATGTAAAAAATTAGATATATTACAAAAACATAATATAATAAATAAACACATGAAGGTGAAGTCAGATAGTAACGGAGATTTTAATTTTACTTATAAACTAACTGATAGAATATCAAATATTAAAGGAGGTATTAAAGTATTAAAGGATTTACAATATCCTAAAAAAATAATTGATTATACTGAAAAATATATTAATAATTTAAAATAAGTTTAATTAACAATTTAAATATATATTTTGATTATAATAAAATGCCAGCTTTAGAGACATCTCAATTTTGGACCCCCATGATATTATGTGTTGCGATCTCATCTATTTTTGCTTTATTAGTATTATATTATTTTAGACAACAAATAAATACTTTAGACCATAAAATTAATTCTATGTTTTCTTTAATTACTAGTATTACAAATGAATTAAATAGAATTACCATGCTTCAAACTGGAGGAGATATGAATTTTGAATCAAATATACAACCAGGATTACAAGCTTCCCAAATTGAAGTATCAGATGACGAAGAGGAATATGAAGATGATGAGGATGAAGAAGATAATGAAAATACAGATTTTTTAAATAAAACTGTTTTATTAACATCAGCAGATTTAAACATGGAAGATGCTGAAGAAGATGATGATGAAGATGATGACGAAGATGACGACGAAGACAGTGACGATGAAGACAGCGATGATGATAGTATTGAAGATATTGATAACGATTTTGATACATTAAAAATAATCGGAGAAGAAAAATCTATTCATTTAGGAGAAGAAATAATAGATCATACACAAGGAAATGATGATGTAAAAATATTAGAATTAGAAGCAGATGGTCTCGAAAATCTTGATGAAGAATTAATTGAATCAATAGTAGAATTAGAAGCAATTGATAATTTACCTATCGTAGCAGATGAAGACTCATCAGATAATGAAGATTCTAATGAAGAATTAATCGATATTCATAGTAAAAGTATTGAAATAGTAGATTATAAAAAATTACCTGTAAAAACATTAAGAGACATAGTTGTAGCCAAAGGTTTAGTTCAAAACGCATCAAAATTAGCAAAAAAACAATTATTAGAATTACTTGAAGGAAATTAAATTATATATATTTATTTTTTATATTAAAATATATATATAAAAATGAGTTGGGCTACTTGTTATTCTGGATCAAATAATATTCATTTCAATTATCCTCCTGTTATGAGTGATGGAAGAAATTATAGTCAATGGCAACATACCGCACAAATAAATAATGAAATAAAAAAACAAGCCAATATTAATTCTAATTTTAAATATAGAGAATATTTAACTAAAAACGCTGATTCTATAATTAAATATAATCAACTACAGGCGTGTAATGAATGTGGTAGTTGCTATTATACTAATAATAAACAAGTTTCAAATAATAATCCTTATTTATTTAAATCATGTGATGATAAATCAGCACCTTATGGTTATGAAAACAGTGATTTAAAAAATGTATATTTAACTAGAGAAAGCTTACAGAACAAAAAATTTGCTCCATCAATTCCTATAGAAAAACAATAAATATATAATTAATAATAATTTCATATAAAAAAATATTCATTAACAATAATATATGAAATTATTAAGTATCGACATTGGTATAAAAAATATGGGAGTTTGTTTATTTGAAATTATTGATAACAATTTTAATATTATTGAATGGGATATATTAGACTTACTATGTGTTCATAAGTGTAATATTGAAAATTGTGAAAGACCAGTTAAATTTTATAAAGAAAATGAATATGTTTGTAAAATTCATGCGAAAAAACATAATACTTTTTTTATAGCTCCCGATGATATAAGCAATATAAATAAAATAAAAAATGAAAAAATAGCAAATTTATATGAATTATGTAATACACATGATATAAATTATAATACTCCTATTACAAAAAGTGAAATACTTAATAAAATTAAAGAATACATTGATGATAAATATTTTAATATATATGAAACAGAAAATTGTAATGAGGTGGATTTAATTAAAGTTGGAATTAATATGAATATTCAACTTAATAATTTTATGAAACATCATAATGACATAAAACAGGTTATTATTGAAAATCAAATTAGTCCAATTGCTAATCGAATGAAAACAATTCAAGGAATGACATCACAATATTTTATTAATAATAATATACATAATATTGTGTTTGTATCTTCATTTAATAAATTAAAACTTTTTACTAATAAAAAATTATCATATAGAGAGAAAAAAAAATTAAGTGTTGAAATCACCACAAAATTTTTAAATGAGACAACGCAAATGAAATCATGGGAGGATATGTTTAATAAATCAAAAAAAAAAGATGATTTAGCTGATAGTTTTTTGCAGGGTTATTATTTTTTAATAAATAAACAATTAATTAATAAATTATTTTAATATATTTATTATGCGGATTACTTAAAATTATATGATATTATTAATTCATAAGAATGTCTGATATTGAAACAATTAATATTGGTGAACTTGATGAAAAGCCGTCTGTAAATTTTGGTTCAGGTATTGAACTATTAATGAATGATAGAAAAAAACGAGAATCTGGTGCAAATACACCCACATCTGATATAAATTTAGGGGATTTACAAGATTTAGAGCAAGAATTAAATGATTTAACAGATAATGATAATAGTGCACCATCAATGAGAGAAGCAAGATCATCTCTTTTTTCTAGTATTCCTACACCATCATCAAATATGAATGTATCTTTTTCTAATAATAACACTAATGATATTGATAATCTTTCTATTGCCAGCTTAAAAGCTGATACTGATTTAAATATTAATACAGAGCCAATAGCCCCTAGTTTTAGAGTTAAAAAGGAACCCACAAATGAAAAAACATGGGATGGATATGGAAAATTTAATGATATTCCAGTTGATCCACAAAAGAATTTATCTAATGTTCCGACTATGTCAAAAGAAGAATTGTTACGCGAAAAATTTAAATATCTTAAAAAGCTTGAAGAATTAGAAAAAAAAGGTGCTGATTTAAGTAAAAAATATACTATGGAATCATCTTTACAAGAAATGCAAGGCGAATACGAATCTATTGTTGAAGCAAAAGAAGTTGATAATAGCAAAAAATTTCAAGGAAAAATGTTAATGGCTTGTATTACTGGTTTAGAATTTTTAAACACAAAATTTGACCCGTTTGACATTAAACTAGATGGATGGTCTGAACAAGTAAATGATAATATTGATGAATATGACGAAATTTTTGCCGAATTACATGAAAAATATAAATCCAAGGCAAAAATGGCACCCGAACTTAAACTGTTATTCCAACTTGGTGGAAGTGCAATTATGTTACATATGACAAATACATTATTCAAATCTAGTATGCCTGGTATGGATGATATTATGAGACAAAATCCTGATTTAATGCAACAATTCACCCAAGCAGCTGTAAATCAAATGGGACAATCTAATCCAGGATTAGGAGGTTTTATGAATGGTATGATGAATGCCGATCCTACACCACCTAGCAATAGAGGACCACCTCCACCTCCTATGAGAACACAGGGACCAGGAGCACCACCAGCACCTCAAAGAAATAGTCGTCCTGATTTAAGTTTTGCTAGAAATAACAACCAAGATGGTATTAGTATCACCGAAACATTTGATGCTGCTGACCCTCCACAAAGATCTAAAAGACAAGTTCGTCCCGAAATGAAAGGTCCATCTGATATAGATGATATTTTATCTGGACTTAAAAAAACAGCAGCGTCATCCCCACAAATTAATGCACAGGCTCCGCCACCATTATCACAACAAGCGGCAACAACTCAAATGTTTAATGTTGTTAATCAAGCACCACCATCATCAGCAAAAGAAGATAATGGTAGTACAATCAGTATTAGTGATTTAAAAGAATTACAAAATACAAATTTACCTAAAAAATCTAAACGAAGAAAAACATCAGAAAAAAATACAATTAGTTTAGATATTTAAGTTATTTATGAAAATTTGGTTGAATATAATAAACTAGTAAAATGGAAAATAAAATGAAAAATAATAACATAGCCAGTGCTTTACTCATGTGTACATCATTTGTTTGTATCATTTGAAAGTAGAATAAAAGACTGCCAATTAAATAGAAATAAACTCCATAATTATTTGTAGCAAAGAATCCTCTTGGAACTATTTTAACACTCATATAATAATATTAAAGATAAAAATATTATTATATCTCTATTCAAAATCAATATCATAATAAAAATTAAATTCTATTTCTATATCCTTAAATGTATCATTTTTATAAATAAATTTAAAATTCAATTGAATACTGTTGTTTAATATGGAATAATTAGAAAATATATGTTCCATTTCTTTAAATGTATGATACACTTCTATATGACAAATATCGCATAATGATTTAATTTTTAATAATTCTTTATTTAAATTCATTACAGTTATACTATTTATATTATCCCTTGTTACATTTAAAAAATTTTCATATGCGCTGATTACATATTGATTTATATTAAATATATTATATGTATTATCACTGTCTTGTATTAATTGTTTGGAAAAATTTATAAATTCCGAGTTTTTATATAATTCATTAATATGATAAATTCCATATTCATTACTATAAAATATATTCTTGAATTGTTCCAAAGATAATTTATGTGGTTTAAAATGATATTCTTGCGTCATCACGGAGGTTTCTGTTTTTAATAAATCATTGTTAGGTATATTATTATAACATATTCCAAAATTAAATAAATGATTACTTTCTGATGTTAATGAGTTATTATCTATATTCTCCATTTATTATAATGTAATATTAAAATTCCAATCATCTAACAAACCACCCTCTAATAAATTATTACCTATGTTATCTTCTAATAAATCATAATTTTTAATTATTGTTAATTTATCAAGAATTCCTACTTTATCGTTTTCTAGTGTTTTTAATATTTGTTTCATTTCTAAATATTTATTGATTTTAAATATTTCTTCATCATTATCAATTAAATTATTTCTTGTATCATAACCTTCTAATTTTGTTCCTGCTTCACCATCTAAAAATTTATATATTTCAGTATTATCTAAGTTAATATTTATTTTTTTAAAATTAAATTTACTACACATACCTAACGCATAATTTATAATTAATAATATTACTATCATTAACATTAATATCATCATACATTTATTTAATTTTTATATTATATATTATTATATGTCTCTCTTTATAAAAAATAAAAATGTGTTATTTACATTTTATCATATAGAAAAATGTGCCGGAACATCATTAAGATATGAATTATATAATTATTTTTCTAGATTTATGGATAAAAATTTAATCTTTTTACCAGAAATAAATAAAGTAGGTAATAATATTAATTTAACTAATAACAATATACTTCAAATTACAAAACAAGGTAGAAAATTTATAGAATTTATTAATAATAAATTAATATTTCTTTGTCATATAAGCTATAATGATCGAATATTTTGTTTTGAACCTATGTTTAAAATTACATGTATAAGACATCCTATTTCACGCGTAATAAGTCATTATAATTATTTTGACAGAAAAAATTATAATAATCGAGAATTTGATAAACTTACTAATGAAGAATTACAAAAATGGTTTATTCAAAAAGGAAACTTGACTATATTTAGATTAACATGCAACAGTAATAATTTATTACTAGCAAAACAAAATTTATTAAAGATGAACCATATTATAATTGTAGAAGAATATGATAAAGATCTTCAAGTATTAGGACATAAATTAGAAAAAAGTTTTGGAAATAAGTTTTATCATGTTAATTTAAAAAAAAATATTGGTTTTAAATCGAATTATAAATTTAATAAAATTTTCCTTGAAAAAATTACTTTTTATTTAAAAGAAGAATTAGAATTGTATTATTTTTATAAAAATTGTAGAAGAGCATTTAAAAATATTCTCATTTCATAATAATAATATATATATATTATTATATTATTATATATATATATATGAAGACCATAATTTTATATGGATTGAGAAGATCTGGAAATCATTTTTTAATTTCAACAATATTACAACAGTTTTCAAATTATGTTCATATGAATAATGTTTCTCTATCATATGATGAATATATTAAAAACAAAAATATTAAGAAAAATAAAGAACGATGTGATGGAAAATGGACTGGATTTAAAGATGTAGAATGTGTAATAATAAGTTTAGAAAATAAAACAATAGATAATAATGTAATAGATAATTTTAAAAAAATAGATAATTGCTATTTTTTATTATTGTTAAGATGTCCATATAGTCACTTTTCTAGTGTTTGGAAAGTCTATAATCAAAATACAAACAGTTTAATAGAAATAATTGAATTATGGAAAATATATGCAAAATATTTTATAGATAATAATAATAAATTTATTAAAGTATTATATGATAAATTCTGCTGTAGTGAAGATTATATGTATAATATAATAGAAAAGTTGGATATTGATAATATAAAAAATATAGATGTAAATAAATATATTAGATTTCAAGAAAGTTCATTTCGTTCAAATTCATCAGAAAAAAAAAAACAATTATATAAAACTTTGGAAAATTGTGTATATCATAATGATGAACAATTTTTAAAATTAGTAAATAATAAAGAAATACATGATTTATGGGAATTAATAAAAAAATAATTGTTTATATATAATGTTGTATGTATTTGAATCATCATTAGGATATAATTGTACTATTAGATTAGGAAAAATATATGATTTTTCTCCTGAAACTTTGAAATATGTATTGGAAATAAATCATGATTTAAAAATATTAAATCATAATTTTAAAGTTCTATCTAGACATGTAAAGCATTTTTTACTTATTAGAAAAATACAAAAATACTTTACACCCCATCATTTATTTCAAATTCAATTAGGTGAAAAAACATTGCGACAAGTTATTAATGAATTTAAAAACAAGCGATTACATTAATATGGCATTCTATACATATCATATTTATGTGCGTTATAATAATTTTTTTTTCTTGTTCTTCTTTTTAATTTTCTTGCCCTTTTTGTTTTATTTTTCCTAGTTCCTCCTGTCTTTGAATATAATTTTGGTGTGGTCTTTTTTTCTATAACTGGCTCTCCATCATTTAAATGTTTGTTGTATTTTTTATCATAATGTTCTTTTAATTCATCTAGAGGTGAATATTGAGATAATAATTTATAACTAATAGCATCTAATGTATATTTAGTGTCCTGACAATTTATTTTATTTAAATCACCTTTTGATATTTGTCCAGGTGTTTTATCTGATAATTTTAAAAATATATTGTACTCATATAATCTAAATTTGTTTCCTTTCCATGTTATTATTTTTCCGACTAGCTTAGGTTTAATCGCATCTTTACATTTTACAATCGTATATGGATTTTCACCTGGAACTAAATAAAACGGTTTTCCTGTCTGAAAAATTAAATCTAATAATAATAATAAATTATTTTCGTAAATTTTATCCGCGAGTGCCTGCTTTTTATTTATTTTTTTATTACTATATTTTCTATTAATTTTTTCTTTAAACATTCTTGAAAATTCAGTGATGCTAATTAATGATTTTAAAAATGTACCATAATTTTTGCTATAATCTGATTTATTAAAAAGTACTAAATCTGAAAAAAACATACAGTTATTTGGAAGATTGGTATTATTTTTAATTAATCTTTCTGGAATAGTTTTATCATTATATTTTACGGAATACGGGACATATTTTGTATGACCTTTCACATTTGTTTTAAAATTAAATTTTATTAAACTTATAATATTATCTGACATAACTAATATATATCTACATTAAATATTTAATAAGGATTTAAATTTTGTAAATTTTTCAATATGTTTTTTTTTCTGTTTTTCTTGTTTTGCTTTTTTTAAAATTTTTAAAGCATCTTCTACTTCTTGTTGACTTATTTTTCCATCATTATTGGTATCAAGAGCACCTTTAATTTCTTTCATAGTTTGTGGTAAAACGCAGAAGCGACTATTCTCGTTAAACGCATAATCTGCTAAAATCACAAAAAGTAATAATACAATCATTGATGTTATAAAATTTCTAGTTGCCATAAAAGCTACACTAAATATCAATAAATGACGACCCATGATCATTTTTAAATAAGCCTCTTGAGTTTTACTAAAATTAACAGCAACATATTTTGACCCTATATTCATTATTAACATGATAATGGCAATAAAAAATTGACTATTATTAATTGAAATAATGCCATAATTAAAATATGATGTAAATTTTTCATATAACGAAAGACTTTTTTTAGCCATAATTAATATATATAAAGAATATAAATTAATTATTAAATTTTTTATAAAGTTTGTCTACTGAATTATATGTTTTTGTTTTAAAATCTTCAACTGTATGTCTAACATTTCTTCGTTTTTTATTAAAATATTCCCTTATATTTGATGTAAATCCTTCCTTTTGATTTAATTTTTCTTCTACTTCTTTTCTACTATTTAAATATGAAAAGAATAGTATTACTATTATTAATACTATAAATTTGATTATTTTATTATAATCCATATAATATAATAAAATATTTTAATGTTCATCTAAAGATGTCATTTTTTCTACTATATTTGAAAAAGGTTCTACATGAGCTGTATCTGTCAATGCCTCTTTGATAATAAAAGAGTCTTTTGAATCTTTTGGCGTAACTGCTTCTCGTTGTTTTAATTGTTCATTGCTGGTTGTCATTGTAAATTTACAATCAGAATCACATGGATTACATTTTTTATTTTTATATTTGATATTAGAAATATCTGTGTCTTTTTTTAATTTACCATTTTTACAATTTTCTTTTCTAAAATTATTATTGCTCATACCTTCAACGAAACCTTCATAATTGTTAATATTTAAACATATATAAAGAACTAAAATTAAAAACGATAATTCTTTATAGCCTACAGCAAATGTTACAATTAATAATAAAAATATTATTTTTCCTAAAGGTGAAGTGCTGAATTCTTTAAGACAATTGGGTTGCATAATTATTAAAGATATTACTAAAACAATTAAAGTATAATATAAAAAATCTTTCATATATAAATTAATTTATTTTTTTTTCAGTACACATTATTTTATTTTTATCTCATTTTTTTATAAGTATGTCAACATCTTTAGGATATTCATTAATTGAAAGTTTTGATAATCAAGAAAATAATAATAATATTAAAAGAAGGAATAAAACTTTAAAAAATCAAAAAAGTAAAGAAGGTATGAAATCAATGGAAAAAGTAAATAATATTCGTGAAAAAATGGGTTTAGAGACTTTTTCAAAATCTTCTGATATTGAAACAATAAATGATAATGATGATGATGAAGGTCTTGCTAATTTTGAGCCTCCATCAAAGCCTATGTCTGCTGGAAGCGAAAGAATGGAGCTAAGAGAAAGTATGGAAAAAACTAGAGAAGAATTCGATGATACCGATGATGCTCCTGTAACAAAGGAAGGCTTTAGTGAAATTAATGGGGGCTATTCTCAACAATATTACGATCAATTTATTCCTTACTATACCAATGCGTCAAATTCTACACCTACTGGTAATGGTAATTTTAATAATAGTGAGATTATGACAAAATTAAATTATTTAATCAACTTAATTGAAGAAGAACATGATGAAAAAAAGAACAGTGTTACAGAAGAGTTGGTTTTATATTGCTTTTTAGGCGTTTTTGTTATTTTCATTGTTGATAGTTTTACAAAGGCTGGAAAATATGTTCGTTAAATATTTTCTATATTTATATTATATGGCTAAATATAGAAAAACTACAATTAAAAAGAGATCTGGAAACAAAAAAACTCACAAAAGAGGCGGTGGATTCCTTAGAAGATTCTGGGGTGGAGAAGAAACGCCTGATATAGAAAATCAATTGTCTAAAACCGGAACTGTTTCTACTGATCTAAAAAAGTCAAAGGATGGGTTTTTATCAAGTGTAACAGGAATGTTTTCTAAAAAAGAAGATGAAGAAAATCAACACCCAAATACAACATCTATGATGGAAGAAGGTAAATCTAAAGATATACCGGCATCAATGGTAGGTGGTAAAAAGAAGGGTTGTGGATGCGCCGGCTCTCCATCATTAATTGGTGGTAAAAGACGCAGATCTCGCAAAGGATCCCGTAAATCTCGCAAAGGGCGTAAATCTCGCAAAGGACGCAAGTCTAAGAAATCTAGAAAAACCAGAAGAAGATAAGTAAAACTATATTTTATTACAATAATATATAGTTTATGAATAAAACAAAAAAAAATATTAAATTAAAATTTAATCCAAATTTATCACCTAGAGAGATATTTAAATTAGGTTCATTTGGTGGAACATATTGGCGTCCTATTAAATCCAAATTTTTTATGCATAAATTAAGAAATAAACATAATAATTATCCTAATTCGTGGTGGAAAGGTATTCCAGAAGATCATCTTACTAAACCATTTGATAAATATGATGTAAATATAAATAAATATGGAGTGAAGGTAGGGACTACTTTAGAATTTTGGGAACATCAAAACTGGATTCAAAAGTCGCATCCTTATGGTTGGGTACAATGGTATTGTGATTATTATATAGGAAAAAGAGGTTCAGATGATGAAAGACAAATTGGTAGATGGAATGCTCTTGCTGGTCCAAACGGAAGGTTTAGAAAATTTTTAATTACACAAATTAAAAAAAAAGGTGGTAAATGGAATGACGAAACTATTAGTCCAAAAATTAGACAAACATTACAACATTGGGGTTATAAATTAACAAAAGCAGATTATTTAAAAGGAATAAAAAATAGAAATAAAACAAAAAGGTAACTAAAATAAATTCTACATAATTGTAAACTAATTTAAATTTAAAAAATTATTAATTAAATAAATATAATCATATAATATGTTTATATTTATTGCTGGAAATCATTTTAAACAAGCTATAAATGTAGGTAATAAATATATTAAAAAAAATAAGCGACCAATTATTAATTTTGCAATCGAATCAAATGATAAATCAAAAACCGTATACCAAGAATATAAAAACTTAATTTCTCATCTACCTAATAATGATTTTTCAATAGCATTTAAGTTATCATCTGTTAATTTTGATAATCATTTAATAAATGATATGGTAGATATATGTAAAGAAAAAAAGACAAGATTATTTATTGATGCTGAAGATAATTACTATAATGATAAATATCAATCTATTACATCTGAATTAATGGCTACACATAATCATAGTAGAGGTGTAATTTATAAAACTTATCAAATGTATAGAAAAGATTCAATTGATATATTAAAATCTGATTTAGAGTTATGTAAACAATATAATAAAATATTTTGTGGAAAGCTTGTTAGAGGTGCTTATTGGAATGCTGAACATAAAGATGGACATTTATTTACAAATAAACAAGATACCAATGATTCATACAATAAAGGAATAATAGAGATATTTAATAGTAATAATCAAAGAACACCTCATGCTGTTTTAGCAACTCATAACAAATGTTCTGCTGAATTAGGAATGATGTTAAACAAAGAACGCCAATTATTCGATTTTGCACATTTACAAGGAATGAGGGAAGGTTACTATAACAAATATACTGATAATCATAATGTTCATGTTTATATACCATATGGCCCATATAATGAAATGATTCCATATTTAACTAGAAGACTATATGAAAATCTAGATATTTTTAAACATATATTTTAACAAATACAATAGAATTCATGAGATTTTACAGGTTTCATTAAATAGTTATAGAAATAATACGCGGTAGGACTAATAAATTGAGGTTTATGTGCCGGTAATATCTTTTGAACTATTGTATCACTAGCACCAGTATTCTCAATTAAAAGCATATGGAACCTTTTTTTAAGTTTTTGTATTATTTTTCCATAACAATATACAAAAACATCACGAACTATGCAATTATTAATATTACAAAAGTTATTCACAACTCGTTTCTCTCCATTATAATAGGTACAATTGTCTCTAAAAAAATAACAACATATTATTTCTCTTTTTTGAACAGCACAATACACCATAAAATTATTCGTATCTATTAATGTTAAAATATTTTGTATTCCTGTAGTTATAAAGCACTTGAATTTATCTTTACAATTATTTAAAAAATCTTTTAACAAATGTATGTTTGTTTTATTTATTTCTATTATTGTTATTCCAGGATGAATATATACCTCTTTATTCCATGATTGAAGATCGAATCCATATGTAGAATATAAACAAAGTGGAACTATACCTGTTAAATTATGTTCCTTTTTAAACAATGAACATATTACATCAGGATTTTCGCGCCTTTGTAAATAATCATGAGTTTGTATTAATTCTGGAGCAATACCTTTTTTGCGATGTAGTTTATGAACACATAGATATTCTACATAATAAGTTTTAAAATAAGTTTTATTTGTATATACATGTAAGGGTTTACCAATCATACAACCAATTAAATTAGTTGCATTAAATCCCCCACGTTCATAATAAGCTGTACATAAACAAGATTCTTTTCCTATATTTTCAAAATATGGAAATATATTACTTTGTTCTGGTCTAAAATGAATACTTTCATCTTTTAAATAGTTAGCTTGTAGTAACTCAATTATTTCAGTTTTCTCTCTATTATTTAATTTTAAAATATCAGTCTTAATAATATTTTTAAAATTAGTAAATTTATTTTTCTCTGGTAAACTTTTATTAATATAATCTGGAGAGAAAAGCCAATAGTGAAAATCATAAATATGAAATACTGGTTGAGCTGACCAAAATCTATATTTTATTTTTATATACATATATGTAATAATAATTATTGAAATTATACTATACAATATTATTTGTAAATAATACATATTATTTATAAATAAAATAATAAAGGCTTTAATACTTATTTTTCGATTTTCTTTTTGTCCAATTACATTTATGTTTTTTGGCTAATTTTTTAGCCTTTTTAGTTATTTTTCTATAACTATATGTTTTTGGTTTTAATTTTCGTCTAATACTTAAAGATGCTCTATAATGTGCTGCTAATAATCCTTTACAATTCATTTTTCCTGTTTTTTTATCACATACAGGATATTTTAATTGACTAGGTAATAAAAAACATCTGGATCCATATTTCTTTTTATATGTTTTGCGTCCTTTTTTAGATGGTTTCATATCTCTCCAGAACTTTGGTGATTTCTTTTTCTTTTTAACAGATTTCCTTTTTGATTTTCTTTTTCCACCAAAAGCTAAACGAGTAAAAACAGAATCATTATTATTAATTTTATTATTATTGTTACTATTTTCGTCATTTTCGTCGTCATCGTCATCATCACCAAAAAGATTATTATTACCAAATTTAACAGGAGACCTTGAAGTTTGATTATTAGATCGTGGTTTTTTTCGGTTTTCTCTA
>Ga0115008_10001448_pt1 | contig 19156 bp, 14 predicted proteins | sample FraStrMetagenome_FD_87164 | JGI IMG/M metagenome (GOLD analysis project Ga0115008, IMG submission 87164) | Marine eukaryotic phytoplankton communities from Arctic Ocean - Fram Strait ARC3M Metagenome | ecosystem: Environmental > Aquatic > Marine > Oceanic | place: Fram Strait | collected...
TAGGAACACAACCTGGAAAATAGATGAAAACATGAAGATATCTTTTGACACTCTTATGAATGACGGAACGAACATGATTCAATAACTCTACATCTCAAATGATGACACCTGCAGATTCAAATGACTTGATCTTTCTCCAGAAGTTTTGGAAGATGATTCCATGAAGTTGTTAGAACTTAAACTATAATGAGTGCTGACTGCTGTGGATCTCGAACTAGAGTCTTCATATTCTGATATCGAATCATTGAATTGTAAGCTAGAACTAGAGCGAGAACTGCAGCTAGAACTCGAACTCGAACTACTACTAATGGAACTTCGACTTGTAGTACTGTCCCGTGTAGATCTTGAACCAGAATCCCCATTTTCACTCACTGAATCTGAGTCTTCCACATGTCCAGTTTCTTCATTAATTTTCATAATTCTTCTGGACGCTTCTTCCCAGTCCGAAAGTAATACAAAGACTGCTAAACTTGTACAAGATGCTGTATACCCAAATACAACCGAAGACACCAAGCATTTGATATTATAATCAAAGACATACACCATAAGAGCTGCCGATGGGATCATGATTGCCCAACTTGTGAAAAAGGCTACCGTCGTTGATAGACGATATCTTCCCTGTGCAAAAGAAATGTAAGAGCAAATCATACCATAGGTCATTGTGACATTTCCTATACTCAGATAAGGAATAGAATCTTTGATAATATGTTGAATCATAATATCATCGGTGAGCCAAACCGCCAAACTACCCCCCATGAAACAAAGCAAAGTTGTCATACAAAACCCAAAACAAGTTCCAATAAAGAGAGTTTTATTCGCAGATATTCTTGCCATATCCGAATTTCCTCTTCCCAAATGATATCCCACCCGCACTTCCGCACTTTCTCCAATTGCTTCCGTTGCTGCTTCAAAAATCTCCCATAAAAATCCTAGTAATGCCCATGCAGCCACTTCTGCAGGACCCAAATGAGCAGCAAATATTGTAAGGACTTCCCATTCACCATAACTTAGGATGGAAGCCAAAGACAACGGTGCAGCAATTTTGATGAGGTTCCTGACAGCAAATGTATTTCGAATAGCTATGTTGTAAAACATGCCTTCCACATATTCATCAATCCATCCCATTGCTAATGGAATGATGAAAAATAAAGCACCAAAGAAAATGGTAAGACCGAGATCAATATAGGCCGCAATGACTAGGTTCATATTTTCTACACACATGAACACTGTCACATAAATACCAGTTTCGATGAAGGAAGTAATAATAGTGAACACGGCACTGTAAACTTCAAATCCTGCAACATCTAAAAATTCACCAAAGGTGCTGGCCACTCCTTGTATGAGCATGGACACTAAGTTAATTCTTGTGTAGGATTCAGCCATTCCTGCTACTCTCTCATCGAATCCAAACCAAATAATAATGTCAAACATGAAAAAACTCCAAAATATAGCTGCAGGTATAGATCCCATCACATATAAAAACGATGATATCTGGACGTATTGACCAGCTTGATAATTGTTCCCTTTTCCAATACAATTGGGTATTAAGGTCATGGCGGCGTCCACAATTCCACCATTGAAATCATCTGAGAGATCCAGCATTAATTCCACCACGGCATACGCAGATAATGCTCTCACTCCAATATAATTCCCTATCAATATGTACGTCACACCACCTAATGCTGAGTCGATCAAAGCTGTAGTTGTGTACGGCAAAGCGAGCTTTATAATCTGTTTCGTTTCTCGATCATACTGTGCAATTTCTTTTACATCATTCCACAACTTGGAAAGAACATGCTTTCGCCATACTGCATTTTTTCCACAGCAAATCTGAATGTCATATTCTTCTTGGCTCTCCAACAGATATTCGTCATCTTGCATTCTATGATACTCAAATCGTTCATCCACTGACCTTTTGTAAGACGGTTTCTTTACTTCTGAAAAAGATGGAGAGTTCGACATTGAGGATGGAGGTTGAGGTGCTTTGCAGTCAAGTTCCTGCAAAAGTGGTCGTGCTAGTTCATCTCGTTGTCCCGACAATAATGCAGTGTCAGGTATTCTTGCACTTTCCGTTAATGGTATTAAAGAATCCATATCTGCTTTTCTTTCCTTAACGTTCTTATCTCTCCAACGTTTGCCATATCGTTTGTAAAGGTTCACAATTATAGGAATAGAAAACAAACACACCACACAATAAAGCGCAGTTGCAATGAATAATGTACTTCCAGGATCAACACTTCTTTCTATATAGTCCCAAACATCATCATTCACACCCTCCACTTCATTATTGATGGGGTTGGATGATAAGATCAGTTTGCTCATGCTTTGATTATTCGATGGTGTGTGGAGCTTGAAAGAATTATAATCGTACGGAGAAGTGATTTGACATTTGCTGGTTAATGAAGAAATCAAGATTAAGAAGTCTAGAATAATCTTGAGTCATACAGAAAATATGATATTACGTGTTCCTAACGAATTAATTATCATTCTGTATGATTCGGAAGTGATTTAGGCACACGTAAGGAAGTTCGATTCCATGTCACAATCTTTTCTACGTACCAACTTCCAGTATCGTGATTGCTCAGTCGTGTATGATTTAGAATCTGGAAGGAGTAGAAAAAAGTCCTTTGTTGAAGGAGTTCGCCTTCACTTATGTTCCTAGATTTCGAGTAATGTGGAGTACTTTGCACTTCCAATGAATTCAAATATCATGGAAAGTGTTTTAGTTCATTGAGAACGCTAATTCATTCCAATGGCTTTCAATAATACCGTTTCTCTCCTCGCTGCTGCTGGATGCCTATGTTTTGCAAAGTCAAACAAAATGACCAAATAAATGCATGAGTTTCATTTTTAAGACCACTTAACATTTTTAACATTACGAAGGAAGTTCCATAAATTCTAGAATCATTTGTATTCAACGTATTCATTGAAAGACCACATAAGATTTCTTGAGATAACCTGAGTGGCACTTCATTAAGGGTGCTATATACCAAGAACAGGCTGCTTTATTTATAGAAATGTTTTAAACTCAAAGTATGGTTTATACCTTATTTGCATGGGGGTAATTCATGCCGATATTTGGTTTATCAAGGACAAAATAATAAAAAATGCCTTTCAATCTATCATCAAACGAAAAAAATATGTCACTAATCTTACTAAAACATATGGAAACTGCCTACTGCATTCGATGGGTATGCTTCAGTTGATGGAAAGCCGATTTCCATTTTCAATATCGAATATCTTACACCAACAATCCCTCACGCATTTTTCCAAGAACGTGGGTGTTAGGATCATTCGCAAAATCTGCAAATTGTTTATTTGAAGAGTCTACGGTACAACGATATCAAAACTAAAAGCTCGTGTCAATAAGAGACGTTTACACATGAAGATAGCACATTCCGTCTCATTTAAAAACTGAATTTATCGTTTGTTCTCCAAGTCTATTCGCTACGTAGGATCCTTTACTTTTCTGTTGGTTGATCCGTATTTTTTCTATTCAACAGCTTTTTGATACGAAAAGACGTCACGATTCGTGATGTGCTGATCGTTAGATAGGGAATGATTTTTTGCCTCAATTAAATTAAACTCGAACTAAACTAATGATATTTCAACTATTGTTTACGTTGAGTAAAAATTATATAAAGGTTTGTATTCGTTTTTCTCCTATATAAATTTATCGTTGGAATAATTTTTAAAAGCTTCAACAAACAAGAATGATTTTTATGGAATTGAAACAGCTTATCCACTGGCGTGCAGGCTTCATATTTATATCCGTCACTTTTTTCGATTAAATTTTTTTTACAACAATGACTTCACCTAAAAAAACTGCCGATTCAGCTCTGGCTAAGGACCCAAGCAAGCTCTTTGGGGATGACGATTCAATCAACCTTAGCTTATGGGATGAGAATTCCAAGAGCCCCTCTTTGATTGAAACAGAACCAAGCTCTTCACTTTCTTTTTCACTAAGTTCTGATTCTGAATTCTCTTTCGATAACGACCAAAAAAATTCGGATGCTATACCAACTATACATGCAAACAACGATATCACATTTGTATTTGAGCCCTCCACACCTGTCTCCTTAAGAAATCGAGAGAGACTTCCCGGAAGTAAAAAACCATCTAGCTGGTATGATCAAATATTTAATTTTTTAGATGGCATTTGCACAACAAGTGGAAACACAAGGGAATCAAATTTATCTCCTCAAAAGAGTTGTAGGCGTAAATTCAAAAATCGAATTGGAATGGCCACTGAACAAATGAGGAGATACCATGACTTAACTGAAAATATTGGAAATGAACAATCAAGACAAAGAAGACCACACAATAGGAAACGAAGAAGTCAATCACATTGGAATAACGTTGGAATAACGGCCAGTAAATCGATGGATGAGGAATGTATTAAGATGTCTGTTAAATCTTCTCAAAGGACGTCGCATATACTTAGTTCTATGAACTGCATGGATCCAATACAACCTCTACTAGAAGACTTGAATGATGAAGAACATAAAGAACTCTGCTATGATAGTGATCCCGGTGATTTCACCTATCGTAAAAATATGAAACTAATGGAGAAAAGAAGAAACACATCATTTTCAGATGTAGAAGTTGAATTGATTTATTCTCCTTCTAAGAAAAATAGTGGTCGTTCAAGGCACGAAAGATACGCTGATATATCTAGTGAGACTGATTTTCATTTAATTAATGATGTTTTAGCTCCTAAAATTGTGAAGGTAAGTTTTGTCATTTTCTCTTGATTTTATTCTTGGAAACTTTATTAATATATTTTTTTCATTTGATGTTCCATAAACATAGGACGCCATGAATAAAATCGAGAATATGACGCTGCATGAGCCTCAAGAAAAAAATAAAGCCACAAAACCACCCGCAAGAGTTGAAATTTGGGTTGAACGAGGAACAATTCTTGGAAAAAAGGTACTTGAACCGAAACTTACTTGGAGCGTAAAGAATGGATCGATTGAAAAACCTTCAAGTATTCCACTGATGGATATTTACAGAATCTTTCCCGTTACAACGATAGATAGAAATAAATATCCATTTGCCAAAACAAAAAATTCTTTTTTTGTTAAATCTGCCTCCTATGGAGATATTCTGTTTGAGGCGCAAGATGAAAAGAAAAAGAATACTTTAATGAGAAACTTAAAGCTTGTTATTGCCAGGCTTGCTTCACAAGCATTTATGAATGATACAGTTATTTTGAAAGATTATTTTCGAGATACATTTATTGGTGAAGTCATCCAACATAAAAAAAAATCTCGTCATATGTTAATATAGATCATTATCGGTAATCAAGAATGCCTGAAAAGAGTTTGTTTAATTTGTAAAATATAAAGTGTTTTTCTATTCTTTTTGTGAGACCTTAAATTAGATTTCAGGCTTTTTCAACTTTCAATTGTTTACAGCTGAAGTGGTTTCCTTTTTCTTTTCAACTCGAATCTCCAGTTTTTTTTATTATATTCGTAATATTTGATGACATACAGCAGGCACGGTAGTACGTGGAACAAAAAATCTTTGGCCTCATCCTTTATTCATGTTACATCAAAGGGAAAACGATTACAAGTCAGAGACCGTCAAAATGATTTTACTTCAAAATTTTCGAAGCCGTCTTGTATGGTTCTTTGTGATCATTACAATATGCTCCAAGTATGCGAACGGATTTCAAATAAGATCTGCAAACCCATACAATCACAAAATGGACTTGAAGCAATCAACGAGTGAAAGTGAAACAGATTCTATTTCCTTTTCTCGAAGACACGTTTTGGCAACACCAAAAGTCGTTCTTCCTTCTATTTTTCTTGCAAATCTTGAACCCTTAGTGAGGGCCAGTTCATCTCAAGCATTTGAGGGCGGTGTAGGTGGGTTGGGAAAAACAAAACCTTCCACTGGAGTTGTGTTTCGTGATACAGATGCATCTCAGTCTGCTTTCTCAACTAACGAATCTGACTTTCGAAATGAGCTAGTCGCCCCTGATGGTTCCCCTGTCTTGGTCTCTTTTGAGGCGCCTTGGCCTTTGCTTAGGAGCAGTTCTAGTATTGAATCGAGGGCAATATCCACACCAGATTCCGCTTTTGTCTTAGTAGCACCTTTCACTAGTAAAAATACAAATACCAAAGGAGAGGAGACATTTTTCACGAAAACTTTCTTCTTGGAAAATATTTTCGGTTCATCTGGAAAATTTGGTGAGTTCAAGCAAAAATGTTTCTCGTTTGGTCTGATCCACTTTTTATATATGACTATCTCATAATAATTTCTTTTGCATTTATCAATCCCGAATCTTGTCTGCTGCAGGTGCTTATGGTGCTCCAACTGATGTAAAAATAAAAAATTTATTTCCAAATCTATACAGTGCATCATTTACCACTCTCACACCCAGCATGAGAGAAAGTGAGAGGAAAGCTTACATATCTACGAGTACTGTTGGTGATGGTGTATTCATGCTGGTGACAGGATCAACAGCGGTCCGATTTTCCAATTCAGAGAAAGTAATGAGGGGTGTTGCTGAAAGTTTTAAAGCTGTTCCTGCACCAAAATCAAGTTTGCGATGATACTAGAAAGTTTAATTCTTGCTTTATTTATACTTTTTGTAAAATTTAATTTTGCTGCACCTGATAAGGAAGGTATCAATCTATGTGTATGGTTTCTATTGTATACAAAATATTTAACTCGACAAAAAATACTTCAAACAGAATAAATTCAAGAGCATTATGTTTTCAATCACTTTCATTGAATGAGAATGATATTTCATTACACACAAACTTGTAATTCAATTTTAATAGACTGAGCTTTTATCCCTCTCCTGAATTGCTGCACATTAAGTGCAATATATACATTTCAATTACTAAGTATCCTGAATGTACAACAGCAACTCATATTGCAACTTTTATTTCTAACTATCAAAAGAATTTATCATGGAAGGCAATATTTTTCTCCGTAAGCATGCTTGGTTTCATATTATTACTTCAATGTGCCATTCCCATTTTTCATTAGTACCTTAAACACCTCTCCATGTTATCAATAATGATAAATATACCCAAACAAAAATGCTTCCGAGGATTTTTTTTTATCAATCGCATCTTTTTTCTACAACGTGATATTTTCATCAATTTAAGTTGGCAAGAAAAAGCATAATACCGGATTATATTTACGTTTAGATGCCCAAAAATTCGGAAGTCCTATTTATAAGTTTTAAAAAGGTTTTGCGATACATATTTATTAATTATTGTGAACCACTTCACTTGTTTTGTATATTTATATCCATTGATAAGGTTATCAAATGAAAAAGCTGGAGGAAGTTTAAGAAATATGCTACATTTCAGGATAGCATTTTTACGAAATTCTCCAGGGGCATAAGAATTTTGAATAATTAGAGAGTTACATATGAATGTGGGATCGATATAAAGTATTATTTTTATGGTTTTATTGACGTTGTATCGATTCTTAGATTTAAATAAACCATGTGTGAGCCGAATTTACTAGTTGAAAAAGATGTTTATGCGATCATATTTTTCAAGTTTTAGGGCAACTACACGAAATCATTCTTAAATCATTTTTTCTTTGTATGTAAGTAACATAATACATAAAATAAAAGCAATAAAAAGTTGCTTTGTCGGAAGTTACTTCATCCTTTTCATGAGACATTAAGGATTATGGTTTCATGTAATCAATCAAATGGAAGTCAAGCTTCTTGTACCACCGAAGGTTTGATCGAAAATCTCTCAAAGAATGCTGATGCACTTTATTACTCGACGGATATAGATATGTTAGAAATGGCAAACGATTTACTTGACGTTTTTGTGAGTAGATCTCACACGTGGGCACATGCAGGTGGTTGGTCTGAAACTGAAATGGAACTTTGTGGTAAGAAAGGTTTTGATAGAGGAGCTGCAGCTGTTCGCTTACGCACAGCTTTGTCTATCGGCAATTGTTTGCGTACTTTTATTCAGAATTTTGAGTATAAGATACAATCAAAATCAGATGGTGAAACAAAAAAACCAGCTCTTTTACAGCATGTAGAAGAATTTGGAGAAAGCATGATCTATGGACCAGTATCTGCTGGTATACTGGGAGGTCAGTTTGAAATTTGGTCCAGTTCGAAAGAAACTGAAGAAAATCCTGAATCAGCTCCAGGTGTAACACTTGTGCTTGGAGCTGGAAACCAAAGTATGGTAACTGCGCTAGACGCCCTTAACAGCATATTTATTGAAAGAAAAACGGTTCTTATCAAGCATCACCCTCTACGCCCATGGCTTATATTTCCATATTCAATTCTTTTCGAGCCACTTACCAGAAGAGGTTATCTTGCTCAGGCCCTTGATAAAGGCCTCAGTGAATCAAAAAAAATTCTATCAAATCCTCTTGTAGATCATGTTCATATAACTGGCTCATTAGCCTCCTTCAATGCAATCAAAAAAACTCTTGAAGCAACAAGAACAGACAAGACTAAAACAGATATTGAATCAATGCTCACAGGTGAGCTTGGAAATGTCTCGCCATGGATTATTAACCCAGGAAAATTTTCGAGACGAGAAATAGGACACATGGCATGCTCTATTATAGCATCGAAGAAAAATTTCGGTGGTTCAAATTGTGTGGCAGGACAAGTTTTGATAGTACCAAAGCATTGGGATCAGTTAGGACAATTTAAGATTGCTATTAAAAAGGAATTGTTACGGCAGCCTGACTCGGCAGCGTACTACCCAGGTTCTAAAAAGAGAAGGGCTGAAATAATATCTGCGTACAAGGCAGACCAGGTCAGTATTATTAGGTCAAATACTATACAGGGACAAAATGCCTTAAGTGATGAAGATTATATTGCCTTGATTGAATGTGGTAGTCCAGATGATGAGACATATAATGATACAGCATTGAAAACGGAAGCGTTTGGGCCAATTTTGGCGATAGTTGAGCTTAACTACGAAAAGGAAAGAGAAGACGAATATTTGCTGGATGTAGCAGTTCCATTTGTCAATGACAAATCAAATATCTTTGGTTGCTTATCATGCAATCTAGTTTCTCCTCCGTCATCACTTAGCTCGGAAAAGATCCGGACAGCTATTCAGAAATTAAAATATGGTATGATTGGTGTCAATGAATGGAGTGCATTAGCAATTCTTCCTGCATCTATAGGAGGAGTATGGGGTCCATGGGGCTTGGACACGACTGGTCATTCAGGTAGAGGATTCATAGGAAATCATTTTAATATTCCTCGGATAGAAAAGATGGTCATATCTAGGAATCTAAATCTTCCTCCAGCTTTTGACGAAGTTTCACAACCACCACTGATGATAATAAATGATCTTGGTTTTGAATGGTCCACTAGACCAGCCAATAAATTGCTCTTTTTTTCTCGAGTCATTCTTATTTTATTACAGGCTCTTTACATCTTGGTTTCTAGAAAATGTAATATCATACTGGTATTTGTGCTAGAGTGCATAGGGGCAGTCTCAGGAAAAGATCATAAACATCATTGAGACATGATTCTGACGAAAATAGTCTTGTGAAGGACTACAATTGTAGTATCGAAAAGGATATCAATTGAAATTTTATATAGATCTTGAGATGGAACCGGGGAAAAATTGAAATACCATATACATAAATATTTTGCGATTTTTAAATAGCTCTTTCTTAGAACACTTTAACATGAAATTGAAAATGAATTACCAAGTTGATAATATCGTGGATCCATTATTTGAATATTCTTCGATTCATTCGTTACAAACACTTTTATTGTGTTGTGTTTGGAGAACTGCTTTTCCTCCTGATTTCATGATATTTTCTTGTTGTTTAGCAGTTTCAATCCAGAGCTAAAAATTGGCGTAGACGTAATATGTCTATTTCGTAGGTTACTAATCATTTTTCTTTGTCATCACCATTATTTGTCGTCCATTCATAAAGTTGCTAAAAAATGGCGTCGGAAGGGCAATCCAATAACGAAGAAATAACAAAACAAATGCTTGAGGCATGTTCCTCAGGAAATAAAGAGGCAGTTCTGAATATGTTGTCAACGCATAAAACAAAAAGAGATCTAGATTTATCAAAATTTAATCCAGCAAGCCAGCAGGAAACAGCCACAGGTGCTAGTCCGCTAATAATGGCAGCCAAAGCTGGGCATATAGACATTTGTAAAATCCTTCTTGAGCATGGTTCTCCTTGGAATGCTTTAGATAAGCAGGGGAAATGTGCAGGAAATTATGCAAGCGATAATAGATATCAAAAAGTAGTAGATTTACTCGTAGATGCAGCTGTCAAGGCAGAATTTATTTTAGGTGCTTCACAACGGTTGATTAGGTCTCAAATGCAAACGAACTCAAGAAGTGCTCCTCAATCAAAATCACCCACTGAGACTCCTGTCGAATTTGAACCCTGTACTAAACCCGATTATCTTACAACTCACAATGTCCGATATAATCCCGACCAAACTTCGCTCTTGGATGATGATGGTGATGCAATCATGATGGAATGGGAACGTCCGCTAATGCAAGCACACGCTTCAATGATCACAAGTAATAGTACAGAAAACAAAAAAGTAATGAATGTTGGATTTGGTATGGGAATCATAGATACAATACTTCAAGACGAGATGAAACCATCTCTTCATATAATTATAGAAGCACATCCAAAAGTATATGAAAATATGATTGCAAATGGTTGGGACAAAAAACCAAATGTACGAATTTGTTTTGGAAAGTGGCAAGATGAAATACCTAAATTGATTAAGGAAGGGGTAACCCTAGATGGAATCTTTTTTGACACCTACGGCGAACACTTCCTAGATTTAGAAGATTTCCATGAAATTATGGTAAAATTGTTAAGCAAACCGTATGGCATATATTCTTTCTTTAATGGGTTAGCACCAGACAACATCTTTTTCCATGGAGTTGCATGCCAATGCGTCAAACTGCAACTATCCAAGTTAGGATTAGATACCGAGTTTGTTGCATGCGAAATAAAAGTAGATGAAAGCGCATGGAAAGGTGTGAGAAGAAAATATTGGCACGGGGATACTTATTATCTTCCGATTTGTACATGGAATAAGTCTTTTGTTAATGACGAAGAATGCAATTCAAAGAGGACAGGTGAAAGAGAGCAAAAGAAACTAAAAACTGACAAAGACTCGTAAATAATTCTCACAGTTCATTGAATAAGAATAAACTAAACCAATGAAAACAATGCTATTCCAGATTATTTCTAAATGTTTTAAAATGTCTCAATGAAATGCTTATGATCCCTCTGGACTATATCTAACATCAGATTCTGTCAAATTCTCTCCTGATACTATCCAAGGATGTCTCAATGCTTCAGCTGCTGTCGGCCTACTTTCAGGATCTATTGCTAGCATGCTCCGAACGAAATCAGTGAAAAGAGCTTTCTCTTCATCCTATGTATGGTAATTTCACCAAGTAAAAGGAACACGTCAGCAAGTAGTATAAAAAGATCTCGAATTATTGAAGTTAAAATGAAATAAACTCACCTCCAGGTTGTCTCTAGGTCTTTCCATTAAGTCAGCATCAAATCCTAATCTTTCAGCTAATGTTGTCATTTTCGGAGTGTATATTTTAAACCAATCTTCACCGGAACGTTCAATCTCTTCTTGAATGGAAGCATTAGTTTCTTCTTCGTCATAATCATCACTGAGCTCATCATCTTCCTCATCATTTGCTTTATTTTTTCCAATTCTTTCATATATCAAACCATTCGGAGTAAAATAATTTGAACTTTGCTTCCCGTTCATATAAATGTGTTTAGGGAAAGGTCCACAAATAGCCTCTATTCTTGATAGCATTGAAACAACCGAACGATTTTGAAACGTAACTTGTCCAGTGAACATTTCTGCAACTACACACCCCAATGACCACATATCAATTTTTCCATCGTAAGGCAGACCTAGAATTACCTCAGGTGCACGATAGCTTCTAGATTGAATGTATGACGATTGTCTATCGGTAAAGAAACAGCTGCTACCAAAATCTATTAATTTCACCCTTGCACGAGAATAGCTTGCAATGAGAATGTTTTCTGGTTTGATATCGCTATGTATCAGACCTAAATTATGAATGAAGTTGAGCGCAATCAGTGTCTGTCTTGTAATATAGCATAACCTTGTCATAGTAAAATATGGGACTTCGTCATTATCGGTAATAAATTTCCCAAATTCAAATAAATTCTGTCGTAATAACTCGGTTACGATTATAAGATGCTCCTTGTAATAGAAGAAAGACCTCATTTCGAGTATATTATTTTCCTCACATTCACCAGTTTGACGAAGTAATTCAAGAACTTTAATCTCATCTAGAGATTGATCAAAGAAATCTTTCGTATTCTTTATTACCTTTAGGCATACCTCACAGTAATACTAGGAAAGGAAAAAAAGGAATGAATCATTATAAATCTTTCATGTGAACAATATGAAATTTACAATTACTTACGTCGTCTGGATCAGCTGTCATGTCAACACATCTATACGCCGTCGAAAATGCAGCACTGCCTAGCTCACTTTCAACCAAGTATTGACCTGCTACAATAGTTCCAGGCTCTAAACCTAGGTTTTTTGTAGGTTCGAATCCGGTTTGGAACGAATTAAAAACAACAGGTAATGAAAATTTCTCCAAGTCACCCTCTTTTCCACGGCCAATCTTCTTTACATGTTGAAAAGTAACATGATTATTCCCTTGGATAGGTGTGTGAACTCCATCGCTATCCTCTGTTACTAAATTCGAATCATTGGAATGACCTGATTGATCATCATCTTCGACCTGCTCACTAGTATCAGATTTTCCCATTATTCTTGACAATATGCCTAGAGAGTGTGGAACATTTGGTTCACTAGCACTGCCACCGCCCATATCCTCAATCTTTCCGCCAAGAGCAACACCTTCAGCAACAGCCTTGGCCCGCCTCTCTTCATTCTCCAATAAATCCTCTGCAACCTTTAAATCCTGTTCGAATTGCTCTTCCTTACTGGGACTGTTTCTATCTTCTTCCTGAAGCAAATCCCCTTCAGTATCTTCAAGCTGGGCATGCACCATATTTTGAAAATCGCTTTCTAATTCAATGAGACGTGATTTTGTAATGGGATGAGTTGTGTAACCTTTGTCTTCTTCCTCTGGAGTATCTATCCATTGTACTTGAGTTTTGTTCGCTTCAAGATGTGGATGTGAAGAAAGAAGCATACCGTATGGAAGCAGGTGTGAATAAAGTTTATGAATTGAAGACTCATTGTCGGCACTAACATTATGGCTTGAAGCCCTTCTTAATGCTGTTGGTTTCACATTATTTGAAGTGTGTAACGACAAGGATGTGGCATTATCCGTATCAGGGATATTATTATATATTTTAGTTGGAGTTGAATCGTCAAGTTGCTTCTCCACATCATGTCTTTTTGGATAAACACTTTCTTTATCACCTTCCAATTGATCCATGTATCCATCTTTTTCTTCAGCGAGTTTTTTATCTTCATCTTCGTGGATGGCTTCAATTCCAAGCATACCTTCATTTTCTGAATACCTCAAATAATGATTATTTGATTGATGCTGGTTCTGCTCTAGATGTTGCTGATGTTCCTTTAAAATCGTCCTAGGATGTTTTTCTTTTTCTCGGTAGTCCCCGTAATCTTTCTCTTCCCTAATATGATCACCTTTGTCATTATAAGAACTATCCTCTTCTTCGTCGTCATGCTCCGAAATGTAATCCGAAAGCTGAGATTCAATGACGTGACCCACACGATGTTGTGACTTTAGTTCTTTTTTTCTAGAAGATGTGATATTTGCATTTGGATATTCATTTGTTGCTTCGGAATCAGCAGTTTCATTTTCACTGATGTTGAAATCCAACAAGGTATTGAGAACCTTTTCAATATTATTTGAGTCCTTCTCTAATCCTCTTGCAGAATATAAAATAGTCATGATTAGTTGCTCTAATCCTTGTTCGAAATGCTGCTGCATGATTTCCATGTCCAATAGTTGTTGTGGTATTTTAGATGCTTCTAATTCATTCAATGAAGATAAATCAATAGTAGTCCCAGTATCGTTCTCCACACATCCTTCTTTTTCACCGTTGCTCTCCTTCTGCAACTCATCAGGGATGGAAGATGAAGGATTAAGCTTTTGACTAGCTTCGACCAACAAGTTCTGAAAAATGGTATCTAATTCCATACCCCTTTTTTCTTTATGTACTTCTAATTTGTCAGCATATTTTTTCAAGCGTTCTTTTCGTGCCTGGTATTCCATTTCTTTGGCAGAAGAAAGACAAGTGCTTGCGATAGAACGAGAATTTGTCGCGCTAGAGGCATTAGACGTCGTCATTTGGTTTTGGGATGGGATTGTTTTGAATTGAGTAAGGCGAAGTTTCCGTTCTTGACTTCTATCTTGTAACAGTTGAAGCGTTTGCATCAGTGCTAATTCATGTGGATTCTTCGCATACTTTGCCATTTCCATCATCATCATTGTCGACTCGTTCTGAATTCTCGGTTCGTCAATGTTCATTCTAAAATCATTCTCATGTAGTCCATTTGAATTAAGCGGGGCCTGCGGACCAGGTTGCATGATTCAAACTCAAGAATTTTCTTTTGACCCTTCAATAATAAAATAAGCAAGAAGGAATGCTAAGTATGAGGATAGGACTTATTTTACTTGAGTGAAGGTATTTGTAATTTGATGTGGTGATATGAGAATATGAGATCAAAGACTGATGTTGAAAGCAGCACCTTCTATTTAAAAAATGATTCGTTGATAACTGGGAAATCAAACCCATACTCCTGCAATCATATTTAGGGCATAAAATCTTAGTATACCATTGTGCTGTAGTGCCATACGCAGAAACTTTACCGCCTGCCAGATTGGATTTTACATTTGATTTGGCCTATATTTGTATTACGGGACTTACAGTACGGCTTTCTAGATAAGAACTCCTGTTGCTTCAATTTGTTCATTCTTGCTACAAAAATACTTTTTTAAACGGATGAATGCACATGATAAAAAAAATTGCATTTTCAAAAACCTCCGGCGTAGGAAATTGAACGGAACTCCTGCTGCTGTTCCATAGAATCGTTGCAGGGAATGGCTTTCACTACGGTGCTCATGAATAACGAAAGCTGTAATGACGACATTCTCCATAGAAAAATAGTCAACCCTAAATGAAATATAATTTACACATGCAATACAATGATAATAGCTCCTTCATCTCTAATTTAAAATCATACTTACTTTATCATTCATTAAGTAATATTGTCATTGTAAAAAGCGATAGCGAATCTTTTCAAAAGAAATACAAAAGTTTGTAGTTTTTCTATGGGGAGAAAGAAATACTTTCAACATGTGTATCATGATCATACAAAATTTAAGCTTTGGTCCTGGTCAAGTCTAGGACCAAGAATGACGAAACACAATTTCGTATCATTTTCACATACGCTGAAATTGTTTCCAATAGTTTCCAGATTTATGGGCTAGAATTGGTTGACAAAAGACCAAGTTTGCTTCCTTTGCACAAACATCCTTCCGCAAATCCACTAGCAAGCACCAGCAGACTTTTTTCGTCTGTCACACAAAGCTCACAAATTCATTAGTGCTACAAAAATGGCACCTAAAACATGGGATGGAAATGCAATGTCTCAGGACGATATGATGGAAAAGGACACAGTCCTTGTCTTGGATCAAAATGACAATGTTATCGGCAGTGAGAGTAAAAAGGGAGCTCACATTTTTGATCAAAAGCAGCCCAGAGGGATTTTACATCGCGCTTTCTCTGTGTTTATGTTTGATCAATCTACTGGAGAATTGCTTTTACAAAAGCGGGCTTCCTCCAAGATTACATTCCCAAATGTAAGTTACACTTTCATTTTGTTCCTGTTTTTTCGGTTACAGGAAGTGCAAGAAAGACTTTTTTATGATATAATCAGGAATTGCTGTTGATTGGACACTTTTTCTATCATGTGACTTTCAATGCATGTTATGCATGTTATTTTTTAACAATTGCCACATTGAAATACCAAATACCATAATTCTCAATTATCTTTCAAAAAAATTCCACGTTAGGTCTGGACCAACACATGTTGCTCACATCCGCTTCATGGGATGTCTCCTCCAGAAGTAGATACACCCGCAGACGTTCAAAAAGGAACCGTAAATGGTGCTAAAAACGCAGCTGTACGAAAACTAGATCATGAACTAGGAATTCCTGCTGAATTTGTTCCAGTAGATAAGTTCAAATTTCTAACTCGTCTTCATTATTGGGCAGCCGATACGGTGACACATGGGAAAAAGAGTCCATGGGGAGAACATGAGATTGATTATGTTTTGTTCATTCTCGTGGATAAAAAAACGTTACCAGTAAAACCTCATCCGGAGGAAGTCGATGATGTCATGTGGGTAAGCAAAGAAAAGTTGATAGCTGAGATGAAAGTAGGATTGTGGTCTCCTTGGTTTCGATTGATTGTAAATCGTTGGTTGATACCTGATGGTGGATGGTGGGATAATTTGAAGACAACCATGGAGACTGACGAATTTTGTGATTACGACGTAATTCATCGTTTTGACCCACCTGAAGAACATATGGGTGGTGGTGGAGATGCTGGCCCTTATTTGGGTACATTGGAAGAGAATGCAGCTAAACACGCCGAATCTGACGCGAAGATGTGAGTGATGAAGGGTTTACGTGCATTTCTCCTTTGCAAATCACGCAAAAAATGATTATTAAAATAAGGAAATGAATATATAAACTCCAATGAACAACTCACCAAATATCTTATCATCGTAATATGTTATCAATTTTTTCAGTAAGGAAAATAAATTTCAAGCTTCCACATATGCAAAAGGTTCTAATTTTGAGTTAGTATGCAACATTTTCTTTTGCGTTCTCGCAATAGTAATGGCGTCTACAAGTTTGATCGCTGAAATAGAGGAAATCGAATTAATTTTTCCAACTTTTTTATTGGAGTTACTTTCCACCTTTCAAGCTCTTCTACCCATGGAAGCATCTGTACAAATGGCCATTGGTTTTTGTCTACTTTCAATGATGGTTTCATGTTGTTCTATCTTTTCAGGGCATTCAAGAATGTTGAAAATAAAGATGAACATGCCTTTTGTACCTTCTCCTCTACCTTTTTTCGGTTCTGTCAAGGACTTTTTGTTGACAGTTCCATGGGACCTTATCACTGGTGAGTGGTGATGAATATTCTAGTTTGAATCGATTTTTCAAATCATGATTGACAAATATATTCCATGTGTTGCATTTGATTTCTTTAGAATGGCATCACCGATACGGATCAATTTTTTCTTTTACTCTTTTGGGAAGATCCTGCGTAGCCATATCTTCTCCTACTTATCTTCGCATCATGCTTCAATCTAAAATAAAAAACGTGAAAAAAGATGTAGCCTTTGCCTATAAACCTTTCCTTCCTATATTGGGAACAGGAATCGTGACATCTGAAGGAAAAAGTTGGATGCGTCAACGTCTAAATGTGAGTACTGCCCTTCGAATAGATGTTTTAGATGACATACCTCGAATTACATTGGAGAAGGTACAATACCTCTGTCGAACAGTACTGGATCCCGCTGTTGAAAGCGGATCGACTGTAGAACTAGGAGAGGAATTGAGACATTTGACCTTGCAAGTAATTTCAAATACATTCTTTTCTATATCGTCGGAAGAATCAAACACAACCTTTGGTCAAATGTTCCTTCCGATTGTGGAAGAATCGAACAAACGAGTTTGGCATCCCGAAAGGAGTTTTGCATTTTTCTTACCCTTCTTTTGGACCTATCGTAGAAATTGTGCACGTTTGGACAATTACGTCTCTGCATTGATTCAAGATCGATGGGAATTACGTCAAGAAGAAAAGAAGACGGGTATCAAAACAGATCGGCATCAAGATATTTTAGATCGAGTCATGACAAAATATGAAAATGATTCTTCTATTGAATGGACAAATGAAATCGTAAGACAATTACGAGATGAAATGAAGACATTTATGCTTGCTGGACATGAGACTAGTGCTGCTATGATGACTTGGGCTTTATATGAATTATTAAATGATGATGAGCTGACCAAGGAAGTAAGTAATAAAAACCCACATCTAGCACATATGGACCATGAGATCTATACTTACCTAATTTTATTGTTGTTTTATCATGAAATTATTAGGCTAGAGATGAAGGTATTTCAGTGTTTAGTGATAAATTTGACTGGTGTGCAAAAAGTGTAAATGAGAGTCATTTGCCGAAGCGAGAAGAATTATCAAAACTATCTTATTGCGAAGGATGTCTCAAGGTAAGTTACTTTTTTTTCTGGGGATGCATTTGGATATGTACTGATATGAAATCATTCGTGATAAAACTACAGGAAGCATTGAGAAAATATTCTGTTGTTCCAACTGTCAGTCGAACAGTGATAGAAGATACACATGTAGGACCACACATAGTCCCAAAAGGAACAACTTTATTTATCAGTATTCAAGCTGTTCATCAAAATCCAAAGATTTGGCCAGACCCAATGAAATTCGATCCAACACGTTTTTGTGATCCCAACCCCATCCCTGCACCATACACGTTCTTACCCTTCATTGAAGGACCACGAAACTGCCTCGGTCAATATCTGGCATTGTTGGAAAGTAAAATGGTATTAGGTATGCTTTTGCAACGTTATAACTTTTCATTAAAGAATCCCATTGAGGGGAATCCCAAACATGATTATATGGTACCTGTGATTCCAAAGGCAGGTGTTGATGTGACTGTTTCGAAGCGAATTTAGATTTTTGTGGGAGAATCAATAGGAAAAGAATTCCAGCACAATATATTAGAGTCTGAACTATAAGAATAGAATTGTTATATATCCTGAAGAATAAATGATTCCAAAGGCAGGTGTTGATGTGACTGTTTCGAAGCGAATTTAGATTTTTGTGGGATAATCAATAGGAAAAGAATTCCAGCACAATATATTAGAGACTGAACTATAAGAATAGAATTGTTATATATCCTAAAGAATAAATGCAATATTTATTATCTTAATTATCTGCTCACATAATTCCAAAAATCTGGCCAGGATCAAACATATATTTGTCTCAGTTTGCGCAATCGCCACCATCGAATCCACATTCTCCAACATTCAATTGACCTCCATCACACCATCCATTTCCTATTCTGTGTAA